>Ga0315914_1005047_pt1 | contig 19453 bp, 8 predicted proteins | sample MpolenodulesMG_FD_203920 | JGI IMG/M metagenome (GOLD analysis project Ga0315914, IMG submission 203920) | Medicago polymorpha root nodule microbial communities from Los Angeles, California, United States - elongated nodules | ecosystem: Host-associated > Plants > Roots > Nodule | place: USA... | reverse complement strand
AATGTAAAGAAAAATTATGTAATCACCTTCTCACGTGACTTACAGATTTATGAATTCTCTCCTTGTAAGTTTGTACATGGTTAAGTTTGTAGCTTTTCTGTTCAGATTTGTTTGGAACCACTCATTATGGAGCTTATTCAAAATGGCTTGATACAACACCATGTGGACTGTGTATTCCGTTATGGCATGATGTTTAGTTGCAAGCTCGATTGAGATCTCGGTTGAAGTTGAGGGTCCATCTCATCAATCTTATCATGTGAGAAGTTGGCAAATTCACAAAATTGAAGTTGTCATTTATAGTTAAGCGAAGCATTAGTTGCCAATGTGGTAGTAAATTCTCCAGGAATATGAAGTGCTCAAATAGTAAGTTTAATCTTCCATTTGTATGTAATTTGCATAAGTTTGAAAGTATACTTGTGAGGTTTATAAATTAAATTTTGTATCTCTTAGCTTTTAAGCTTCCTTTTTGGCATTAAAATATGATTTATTTATTTTTTTCATATTTCTAATATAAATAAAAGAAAAGAACATGGTCTCAAGCTGATTTTGTAAGCGGTATTAATAAAGCATAATGTTTTTTAAAAAAAAAGTGTAGATTTCACATCGGTGGGATAGAAGACTGATGATAAATATAATTACTTTACTTGAGTGTCTATCATAAAACTGATGTGAAAACCCTGATCTTAAATTTTAAAAAGAACGTATCACATCAGCGAGAAAAAAGCCTGATGTGGAAATATTGCTATCACATCAGTTCGTACCTGATGTGAAATGACGTGCACATTCCACATCATGTCACCTTACATTGGTTGCCACATGATGTGAAAAGTAGTTTCCAACTGATGTGAAAACTTATTTCTGTACTATTTTTTTAATGTGTGCCAGATTTTTAATGTATTTTTGTTATAATTGACATTTTTTTAAGGAACTATACGTGACATATGTAGTGCTAAAATATTAGAAAGAAATTGTTTATTTCTTGCACGTGTTTTATAATCACGAAAATAGCTTCTATTTATGTTGAGGTTATTCTATGCTTAAATATTGGGCTAATTATTCACACACAAAAAATGTATTGTGCTAATTACGAGTTATTCATAAATAATTTTATCCTTTTAACTGAGTTATTGAACTCAAGTCGTTAATGAGTCTCACTTGTTGAAACCTATGTTGAGAGTCTGCTGCAATAACTTGATAAGAAGATTATGAAGATGAACAAGATGAAGAATGCACATAAATTCCAAAGCGTGTGTGGCACACACTAACCTTTAGGTGCTGTTGAATTTAATTTCAAAGTTGTGATTCTGTAAAAGCTCAAAATCATAACGCGATTTGGGTGGCATGCCTCGATTTTGGTGGCAAAATGGGTTGTTTCTTTTGGAGTAAAACCGTGACACGGTTTTAGGCAAGCGTGACGCAATTTCTAGATAAGGCAGTTGCACATTGGGTCGTACACAATAATCGTGGCGTGAGTTTTCAATCGTGACACGATTTTGTCTGTCGCTGTGTACTATTTAAGCTTTCATGCTTCATTTTTTTAGGAGAGTTTCAAGAGAGAGAAACTTGGGAAATTAAAGGAGGTAACTTTAGGGTTGAGGGTCTTTGATTAGAGTTTTCTTGAGAGGTTTTATTGGGTTGCGAAACATTTGTAAACACCTTGGGTGAGTGAAAATCATTGAGTGTCTTATTCATTGGTGAGATTGGAAAAAAAAGGTAGAAATTAGAGTTTGTTCTTTGTGAGCTTGTTGAAGCTAATTTTTTGTAACCCTATTATATCTCTTTGTATGAACTCGTTGATAGTGGATTGGAGAGATCAATCTCCCCCTGAGATTAGGTCAAGTTGGACCGAATTGGGTAAACATTTCTGGTGTGTTTGTTTCTCTTCTCTCTTTATATTTTGCTTGTGGTTTTGTGTTTTTCACTTGATTCCTAGATTAAATCTAGGTTCGTTATTGTTGTTGATGCTTGTGGTTACTTTGATATTGGTTACTACTTTCCTTTGCTCCACACATCATAGTTTTATTGGTGTGATTTTGAGTCCGAATTCACAACAGGTTTGATTCGCCGCAACCATTTATGCTAAGCAGATGCAAAAGGGTTATATAAGTGAATCCCCTTCATGATACGATGGAATCCTTGACTTGACTTGCACATTCACGCCAAGTGTATCGAGAATGGTAGTTTACAGGAAAAAAAAGTTATGTCAATTTCTCTCGTGCACTATAGAAAAGAAAGAATGATTTAGTATAATTTTCGGCAGAATTTGGACTCACAAGAATGTGATCTTCTATCTCCTTATTCTTTCAATTACTTTCTGCCTCCAAAGTGTCTCTATTTATACATAAACTTATGTCATTTGGTGAAGAGAAACAAAACAACCATTTAAAAAAGTTTGTTCATGAATGGTTAAATTGCATCAATTGTCAAGCAATACACGTTTTCTCTAAAAGGTCTTTATTTATCCATTGCAACTTTCCAAATATATTTTGGAAATATCTCGCACATCACTAAATGACAAATTGTTCGGGAGAACCGAGTTCGATTCCTGGGTAGAACAATTCTTCACCAGACTTTACTTACTTTGCATTCGAACTACAGATTACTAGGATTCCTTCCCCTAGGAACGGAATGGTTAACACACAAATATTGTATCTTTGAACATAATTTTAAGTAACCCAAATTTTGAAGCAAAAAAGTATATAAAAAGTATATAAATAAGACCAGTTTAACACCAATAACACTTGAATGCGGTGAGATCCTTTTCAACCTAACAAGATATCCTTAACTAGATACCCTAGAATAAATAAATTATAAGGAATAAAAAAAAAAGTGTTTATTTGCAGGAGGTAAAAGCATATTTAAAAAAATAACAATTTAGGAATATTTTTGTCCATTTCAAATTTTACGGGGTTGAAAGGATCATGTGCATATGTATAGAAAATATCCCTCAACAGTCAATCCTCATATTTGAACTGTTTCTTTTCCTGCTCTATTAGTTTTTTGCGCTGTACAAATTTTGATTTATATAATCTGGAAAATGTAAAACATCGTCCAAAACACGGTAAAATACCCTCCAAAACACCCCATTTTTTAGATTTTATAATCCGAGTAGGGTGCGCAAGAAGGTTGGATGGTGGGAAAAGAAATGTCTATTTGAGTAAACCTAATTTCTGAAAAGGCCCCTTTGTGATGTATTGGGTTGGACATAAATCACTACTTTGATAGGTGGGTTTGCCCAATTTGAACGTTTTCATTAATAACATCGATGGGAATTGTCATCTACTCCCTCTTTCATTTATACACCCCCTCCTCACTGCCATTCTCTTAAATATATGTATATGAAAGTAGGATGATTTGTTTGAAAAAGAAAGATGAGATATAGTATGTATTTTGCAAGAACCGCGAATGTTTGAAAAATTAAATTTACTATTTTTGAGAAAGGAAATTTTGAGACATTATCAACTTTTCAGAATGTATATCTTGCGTTTCAAAAACTAAATTTTGGAAAGGAAAAACAAAAATAAAACATTTTTATATACTGTTCTTGTTTTTTGTTTGCAAAATGATTTTGAAAAACTATTTAAAAATTAAAAACCAGAAACATCCATAAATTGATTTGATATTTAGTTCATAAACGATAAATTGAACACTGTTTTAAAAAACAATTTTTTAAAAGAAGGTATCAAACAAATTGTCTGTTTTTCTATTTTTTAGATACAAGTAAAAGTAATAATTTCTCAAACCATTTCAGTATTTATGTTCTGTAGAAGATTTTAAAAATCTTTAATTAAGTACAAAGATTTTAACATATATTAATTGATAAAAATATGTTAAGAGTTAAAGGTGTGATATGCTTCCACTTCTACCTTAGACTGGATATTAGGAAGATGCATGTGTTGCTGCATTTGTGACACACTGAAAACTATATGCATATATAACTAAGGTTGGACCAATCACATATCGATACGCATGATAGAGGAATTGCGTAATCATCAGCATATATGCAAGTAAATCCATTAATTAATTAGCTAATGTCCTTCTGTCATACAAAGTTACCACCATTATTCTGTTATTCTTAATAAAAAAACAAGTGGAATAAAGTTAGTTTTCTTTTCATAAAATTAAAATAAAGGAAAGAAGATCAATAAAACTATACAATAGGTATACTAGGTTCTCTCTTTTGACACAGAGTGGTCATCTATATTGAAGAGGATGAAGTCTTATATGGTCACAAACATTTGAGCATATATGTGATTATATTTAAGTGTAAATAATCATTGATTGATTTTTATTATTATTGTGAATGCAAAGTGAAAAATAATAACTTAAGAGTGAAGTACATAATACTAATTTAAGGATATAATTGTATATATCGAAAAAGGAAATACTGGAAGAAAAAAAATTAATAGTACAATGAAAATAATAAATAATATTTATCTTCTGACATTTTCCTTTGCAAATGTGACAATTATTATAGAACAAAGGGAATAGTTTTTTTTTCCATTAACCCTTCGATTCTTAGAGGATTTTAGTAATTTGGAGTTCGACCAGAAGGTAAGTAAAGTCTGTTAAGAACTGCTCCCATCAGGAATCAAACTTGGGTTCTTCCGAGTGATTCGTCTTAGGGTGTTTGTTAACCACTTGAGCTCAATCACTTGATTGAACAAACAAAATAGTAGTTAATAAAGATAACTTTATATAATTAATATAATACTCATTTATTTATAATTATTTTTTAAAAATGTGTAAAAAGGACAAATAATAACATGTGCCTTAAAGATATGTTAAAGAACTCAATATGAAATATTTGTTTAAAATTTTTGCATTCAACTAGTTTTTTAACACGTACTTTTAAAACACAAGTTAGCGAAAATTCTGAAAGGACATTAGAGATTATAGAGCAATATTTTGAAATGGAGTGACGAGTATAAAGTAGTTAAAAGAAACACCAAAATTCTTCCCTAGCAGTAGTCTTTCTGTAAATAGTGCAGGAGTGGGGATACATACAGCAAAACCGCCCCACTTGACCAATACAGTCTAGCTTGCATGCATTGCACACTTCCAAAAGATGTTTGTGTGCAGCTTCTACCACATGCTTCTTAATTCTTGTCACATGTACCTGAGTTGGCGATTATCTTTTCTGACGACAAATTAATAACCAATAGAAACAAGAAGAAAAATTTCTGCTCTTTATAAGATAAAGAGTATAGTTTTTTTATAAACTTTAATTAGATCATATTTTTATTTAATGTGAGGCTTGAGTTTTTTTTTCCATATATATAACTTCTGATAATATGAAATTTTGTTACACTAACAAGAGGCTAGTACTGTATGTTTGACTGACCAGTTTTGTTGGCCATTTTCCAACACAATTGATATATCGATTCCCAAAACTACAAAGATTAGGGCTTATCACTTCTAAGCCAATGGAATCAACCACCCTAGCCACTGGACCATATATAGCCATCCATTGCAAAGCATCCCCAACCATGAAATTTGACAAATTATGGGAATTGATTGGATATCATACTTTAATAAAACTGTTGCTTTTTTGTCGTTTTTGTTTCACTTTTTTAGTTAAATTAAAATTTATTCACCTTTTTTATGTGTTCCAATTCGGTTTTAATTTTCCAATAATACATGTAATATAACTTTCTCTAAAAAAAACTTACATTCTTCATGAGCACATCAATGTCATCTTATACTTCCTTAAGGTTTATATTTTTTTTCCCCTAAAAACCCTTCCTTCTCCTCACTTATAAGCTGCTGGTAAGAAAGTCTTCATTTCCTTCCCTTTCAATTCGCATAGTATAGAACTTATATGTAATGTGTCAAAATAAAATATTTTAAAGTGTACCAAAAAAAGTTAGGATGATGCTAACTAGTTCCCCCCGGACACTAGTTACGGAAGTCGGAAAAAAAATAAGTTTTAAGTTGTAAACAACACTTTTAAAGAATTGATTACACAAATTACAATGCAATACTACTATATTTGTTTTCTTAACTAGTGTCATGGGGCACCGGTTAGTACACCCATACATCTATTATAGATGATTTTATGATGCACAACAGCATAAGTAGAATATGTGTTGTATCATACAGAAATTTGTTTCTATATATTATCGAATCAATAGTTTTTACCATAAATCAAGTGATGTATGAAGTTACTATATATTGATCCATTGTTAGGGAAAAAAATGTTGACGATCACTATCTTTGTTTAGAGTTGAGTAGTTGAGCATATCTTATTCTTACATATTTTTGAAGATCTGTATCGAATATTTTGTAACTATTTGTTTGATTCATGCAATAAGATGGTGCCACATGACCATTTTGCAAGGTACTAAAAATAGATATACGTATAGATACCATCATACCAATAAGGAAGACACAATCAATAGAGAATATATTTGCAAAAACAAATTAATTGAAGATGCGATACTTTGGCACTACACTACCACACCCCGTTGCTCTATAATTATCTTGGCCAAATAAACCATCAATTTAGTTTCTATGTATCAATCCTTTTACCAGTTTAGTTCTTACAATATACAAAAATAATAATTAATAAATATAAAGTATATGAAAATGGTTAGTTTAGTCTCCAACATCTGAATATCAAGTTCTAAATTTGACAATTTTCATATATTTTAATTATTACTATTAGATTTTAAGTAAGAAGTTATCGCTATTAGATTTATATCCTCTAATTGGAGGAAAAAAGTGATACTTAAAGAAACTAAATTGATAGTTTTCTTTAGAAAAATGCTTATGATCTAATTGGTGTTGAGGATACAAATGGCGGTTCTATATCTACAAATATTTGTTTTCTCATTAATGCCGATCATCTCATATCTATAGGAAAATAGAAAAGTTAAACTTGGACCCCCTCAAAAAAAAAATTAAACTTGGAATCAATAATGCCACGAGCATATGTTTATGTTATATAACATCCTTCCTGTCCACCAAAAAAGGGTAAGTCAAGAGAATCTAATACTCATATTCTTCAATACTGGGGAAGTATTTTCTTGCCCTTTGTGGTATATATCCCACATCATATCATGATTACATGTATACCATGCTGTTGAGGCGTGAAACAACCTATCTTTCGGTCCACATGCACAGGATAATCATCATTGATGGAGGGTCATGTAAAAACTATTAATTTATATATCAAAAAATAATATACAATAGTGTTTTTGTTTATAATAATAGTGATGAGAGTTATGTAAAAGTTCTGATGATCAGAAATTTTGTTATAAAAACGTCCGAGAGGCTAGTGTGTGTGTTTTACTGACCGGTTTTGTTGGCCATTTTCCAACACGCTTGATATTATCGATTTCTAAAACTACAAAGGTTAGGGCTTATCACTTCTAAGCCAATGGAATCAATTAACCTAGCCACTTGGCCATATATAGCCAATATTGCAAAGCAACCCCAACCACGAAATGTGACTATTGAAGATATATGCCTGTATGAGTCAATTATTATTATTATGGGAAATTGATTAGATCGTTTATCCTTTGCTAAAACTGTTGCTTTGTCGTTTTTTGTTTCACTTTTTTAGATAATTGAAATTTGTTCGCCTTTTTTAGGTGTGCATGATCGGTTTTAATTTTCATATAAAATCGTTTGAGAAATGTTAAAAACACTCTATCTAATACTAATTTTTTCATGTGTGAAATTAATGTGTATTTTATATTGTAGAAGTGCATCTCATATAAAATGATGAGATAAATTTAATTTAATAAAAGAGTCGATGATAGACATAGTGTTAAAGAAAGAGTATTTTTTTTTCATTCCTCATGCTACATATAATATAAATGTTTGAGAGAATTAAGTCTGAACCTTGACTAAAAAATCATTGACTTTGAATTACTAAAGTTATTTTCATAAGAAAGATATGTATTATATGTGAACATTTTGACCGACTCATAGTCCGGAATCTCAAAACTTAATTAAGAACCAAATGTGTTTTGATGTAAGAGTGCATAGGAGGGAAACATGCATGTGTTGACTTGATTAGGGTTTTCTTGCTTGTGGGAGTGAAGATCAAAGCTTCTACTGTGGGACGTACTGTCCTTAAATCCACTTCATACAACATGGTCTAACATGAGAAAACATGTTTTGATAATCAACATGCTTATATATAATTTACGTTTGACACTTTTGAGATTCATTTCATCAAAGACTATGAAACTTTCATAAAAAGTTCATGCATAACAATATTTTGTCTTCTAAATTTATAAATGTCATTTTCAAAAAGATTGATTTTGTCATCTAACAAAGATTACCTATACAATTTCTTGCTCGCATAAACTGATATAAAGTAGGGATTCTCTCTTGTGACTGGAGAGTCAAGTGAGATCTTCTCCATTCAATTTTTTTCAATTGCAAGCATTTATAATTATTAAAAGGGTAATTAAAGGTTCAGATTTTCACTGCAGAGCATCCAGTGAAATTCTTACCGGAGAGGATCCAAGTCCAACTTATATATTTAAAACTAAAGGTTAATCCTTTCATCTCTCACATAATACCTCCCCTCACTTGATACCATTTAAAATCTAAACAAGATTTATGCAATGTATGGGAAAAATAATCGTTTTGATATGATGTTTTGGCACTACACTACCCCGTTTTGTTTAGTCAAAAAAGACAAAAATGGAACTGTTAGCAAATCTAAAAGGATCCACGTGCTACCCTACGAAAATATATGCAACTCTATATTTTCTTTAAGGTCTTTCCAGCTTTAAAAATTTAAAAGTAAACATTTTGTACAAATTTTAAATTTCAAGAAATTAAATGTATTATTTTTAAGATAGTTTTTTTTTATTTAACTCCTTTACACGTTTCTTAAAGATATACGTTAGCATTTATATTTTCTTAGCGACACAGCAGACAAAATAACATAGAACAGACCGTGTGGTTAAATACTTATCATCTCATTTATCAAATGTGAAAAAGAAAAGAATAGTCTAACTCATTTAAAATGAGTAAAATGTCTTGTAAAAAAAATGTTACTACTTTAACGAACTCATAGTTTGTTAGGATGTATCAAGAATATCAACATTTTAATTTGTATGATTGATGATATTCATTTTGAAAGAGTTGGATCTAAAAAAACATGTCAAATCCATAATTAGAGAGAATGCGTACAAATATCATTGATTTAAATTCAATTTAACAAAAAAACTTTGAAGGGTGTTCTTCAGCTTTTTAATATGGCCTTTTAATCTTTTGTCGTGGCTACCTATATTACAACTAGCTTCAAAGTCATTGAATAAAAATTCATCAACAAAATAAAATCATTGAATCAAAAAAAGAAAAAATAAGAAGAAAAAAACGATGAGATCTAACGGCTTTTCTTTGAGTTGTATGATGCAGTAGAGGGTTCATGCAATACCTCTATAATTTATCTTTTGCGTATAAGCCATCAATTTATTTCCTAAGCATCGATCTCTTACCAATTTAGATCTTAGACAATACAAATATAAAAATCTCTTATAATCTAAATTGATAGTTTACTTAAAAAATGCTTATCATATAATTGGTGTTGACTGTTGACGATACAAGTATTAGTTTTTTATCAATAATATTTATTTTCCTAATAAACTCGAAGATTATTCTATGTAGTTGTATATGGATGGTATTTTGTTCACGTAAAAAAGCAAATATTTGTATTTTCATTAATTCTGATCATAGAAAAATGGAAAAATTAAACTTGGAACCAATAATGCAACGAGCATATAATAATGTAACAACATCCTTCTTTTTGTCAAAAAAAAACATCCTTCTTGTCCAGCAAAAAAAGGGTAAGTCAAGAGAATCTAATACCCATATATTCTTCCATATTGGGAAAGTATTTTGTATCTATCCTATAATGTTTACAAGCACAAGATATAGATGTTGCTATGAAGATACGGGGAAATTGCGTCAAAATCATATGTACATCATGCTCGTGAAACAACCTATCTTTCGGTGTGATCCACATGCACAGAGATAATCATCATTCATGGAGGGTCCTATAAAATCATTGGGCTAATCTCCCCCTCAAATCTTATGCAGCCAATCTTTAAAAAAATCTACTCCCTCATACTCCTACAAATTCTCATTTTCTTAAAAGCGTAACAAACATGAAAAAAAAACATTCAGAAGTGTTTTTTTTATGGGTTGTAATTAAAAAAAAAACTTTTCTCCTCTCAACATGATATTGGTACGAAGTTATCACCTCTTCTTATCGGTGACTAATTTTTATCGGTGAACTTGTGAGACACACGTGGTAGATCCACTCATTCTAACATGATTTTTTTAATATGCAAGAGTTATAAATCGAATTCCTGACTACATGTTTAAGGAGTCAAATTCTTTACCATTTCGACCAATTAATGGCTAGTTAACAAACACATTTTTTATCATATATTTTAGTAACGAAAAACTTAAATTTAATCTATTAAACAAAGGTTGAGGCCAAACCTCAAACACGCATGAAACACTTGGTTGAAACATTGACATCTATGAATATTTTTACTTTGCATCAATCAATAATGTTTTAAATTAATATAAAGCATAAAGCAACTATGCTTTAAACTGCTTTATCGCCGCATTAGATTTTTGTGTTCATGGGTTGTGTTGAACACTAATTGGTTAGTTAGTTTATGAACCTGCCATTATACTTCCATGTGTTGGGCAACGACTCGATCGATCTGAAGTATATTATGTGAAATATGAGTAATAAAACACCATGGATATTCCTTCAAGATGAACAACAATAATGTTGCACTTAGTTCTTGACATGATCATTCATAGCAAGAACCTTTTTTTTCATTGACTTCCTGATCATTATTTTATGTATACGTGTTGTTGAAGATATTGAGTTTCAATAGAGAATAACAAAAAGATGTTTAGGGTTTTTAATAATATTACAATGACATAGAATATTAAAATAGAGTTACAAAAGATTATATAGCTAAAATAGAGTTACAAAAGATTATATAGCAAAACTAAATCGACTAGACTGACTAAAATATGGAAAATGCTAACAAGTGTCCTTAGTGATGTATTAAATCCGCAAGTGCACGGTTTACCGGTGTAGTAATAAGAGTATCGTTCCGACAGGAAGTTGTTTAATTCAATTAACCTTTACGAATGATTAGAAGAGAGTTCAGTTGAAAAGTTGAGATTTTTAACGGTTTAAAAACAATAATAATTAAAGCGCATTGGGATTATTGGTTCATCTTGGTGACAAACCCTTCATAAACCAAACCCTAAACCTAGAACTTTATGTTGGACCTACTTTCTAAAGACAAGTTTCTCTTAAGCATATCACATCTCCTTTCGGTTTCAGTGAGTGTGTTCCTCTAGCAACCACGCCTATTCTCATGGTTGATTGCTATTGGAATCCTTGAAGAACGAAACTTTATTTGTCTCAAGGTTTGCTAGACCATTCTCATGTTTCACAATCCTTGTCTAATTTCACTTGTTCCAATATCAAAACTTCTTCTTTCGATACTTCACTTTGATATTTGTGATGATGAATTAACAAGTGCTAACCCTTCGTTGTCGCTTTATGAGTTTGATACTTGTTAATTCATTATAAAAACGGTGAAATTAGATTAGAAAGTAGATTTGCATAAAATTAGGGTTCGAGGCTTGGTTTGATTAGGATTAGGTCATTAGACTCATCCAACAATCCCAAGACAAGAAGAGTCTACTCACTCATGTTCATCGTAGACATAGAAGAGAAGAAGAAGAACATAAATAAAATAACAAGAAAATAAAAGAAGAATTTTTATTAAAGAAAACAATTGTCACTATTGAATTCCAAGAACAAAAGATGATTCTACAAGCTAGATGGCAGCTCTATTTGTAGTCTAACATTGACTTGAGCCCCAAGAATTAAATCACTAAAGTGTTACACAAGAAATCATGGGCTCTAGGTCAGAAATATTAAAATAGGCAGCTTGTCGAAGAAGCAAAAGCAGCAAAAAGACAATAAGGGGGGCGCCTATGCTCATATTTTGGTGAAGGATCTTCAAACTTTGTGCACAAGATATTTTTGTATAAGATCTTGATATTTTTGGCATGAATCAGCTCCAATTCTCCTTTCTTTTGCTCCAAGACGCAATCTTTGAAATATTTGTTCCTGAAATAAAATAACTTGCAATTGAAGTAAAATAACTCTAAAAAGGAAATAAAAACATATTAAATCTAAATAAAATAAACTTAAATATTATATTAAAATCACTAATTATTGACTCATAACTTAGGACATTTTTTAAGCATCTAGAATTAGTAACTTTTATCTTAGAAATTGTATAGTTATGACTGTTATATATGTTTGACTTGTATTTTCAAGACAAACTTTCTTTTTCTAGGTTCCTTAAACAATGTTCTTAAGGCACTTGTTAGCAAGATTCTTTTAAAGGTCAATACTTTATTATCTAACACTTCTTATTTCCTATTTTAAATGAAAAATAAATTTATGCTCCTCGTTTTTCAGTCAGGAACTTTTGTCCTAGTTTCACAGGTTTCAAGTTCTTTCTCCATATAATTTGAATGTTTTTTGAGTGGTTCTTCACATCTATGATTTCTCAAATCCATAATTTTCTTAAAGTTTATTATAACCACAAAAAATAAATTTTATGTGAAGAATCGATCATACAAGAAACATGTAAGAAAATGCACTTAGATGTATATACACACACGAAATCACATGTGTATTGTGAAAGAAAAAAAAAGGGAAATGTTAACCGATGCATCCGAGGCACGCGGGTTAAAGAATCAAATATAGTAGGTCAAATTATACCAGGGATCCTTTAAGTTACATGTTTGTAACGAATTGGTCATTTAAGTTATTTTTGTAACATATCAGTCCTTTAAGTTGACAAATTGTTTCGACATAGCCTTCCGTCAAAGAAACGTTAAAAACTAATGACTTGTATTCAAGATAACCATAAAATCTTGAATACAAATAAACAGAATAACTGAATATATGTAAGAACACTATTGACTGAATATATGCACATTATCTCAAGTCGGAGAGACATTGTTTATTCACATTAGCCATAAAAAAATTAATTGTTTATTTCCAAAAACATTGTTTACGAACATGACTAACCTGCAAATCCAGAATCTTGAATTTTCTGATTCTTTGAGTAGTTTTTTCTTTATGTTGGCCAAAATTGATCCAGTTTTTATCCTCTCTTTGATGGAAGGCTATGTTGAAACAATTTGTCAACTTAAATGACTGATATCTTACAAAAAATAATTTAAAGGACCAATTCGTTGCTAACGTGAAACTTAAAGGACCCTAATGTAATTTGGTCAATATAGTAGTATCTGCATTAGAAGTTGTGTAGTCTATGCATTAAAAATTTTAAAAGTGTCATTTTTAACTTAAAATTTCATTTTTTGACTTCCTTAACTAGTGCTTAAAGAAGTATATCAGATTTATAACTGATTTTGCAGCTAAAAAGTTGCTATTACTTTTATTTTTATTTTTTCAAATAATACAATTACTTTTTGAAAAGACTTCAAAACATAATTGGTGAGTCAACACACATTTAGAATTACAAGATGCTTTGGAATTAAACATTTTGCAGTACACACAGTAACTTGAAAATGGACAATGAAATTTGAACCGTATGAACTCCTTGCCACTAGGGCTTATAAGATGCTTTGGTAACAACAATGAGCAAGTGAGATTGTGGTTGGGGTTGTTCCAGTATATATATAGTTGATAATTTACACCCACTTAAAAACATTAAAAATAAATTAACAATCTAATACACTTACATAAAACTATAAGGAGAGTAGGTTAATTAGCAAAGTATTGATCAATTATTTTATAAACTAAGTATTGATTGATCATTGTTTAGAGGAAACTAATCTCTCTTAAGAAAAAGGTTGGACACACAAGGTGAGTTCTATCTGGAGAGTGAGTTTTCTCTATATACGACAAAGATAAAGTTTTTTATATACTTTTTTTCTAATTTATTTGTTTTTTCCCCCACATTATGTAACTTTTATAGTAAATTATAGGCTTAAATATTGCACTCGTCTCTGCAAATATGTCTCGTTTAAGTTTTGGTCCCTGTAAAAAAAAAAATTTGTTTTTGGTCCTTGCAAAATTTGTTGTTTTTAAAAATAGTCCCTGACCCCATTTTTGTGATGATTTGCATACGCGGCACATGATGACTGGACCCATTTTGCAGTTTTTGGTCCCTGCAAAATATTTTGTTTTTTTAAACAGGTCCCTACAAAAAAAATTTGTTTCTGAAAATAGTCCCTGGAGGGACTATTTTAAAAACAAAAAATTTTGCAGGGACCAAAAACAATTTTTTTTTTTTTTTACAAGGACCAAAACTTAAACGAGGCATATTTGCAAGGACGAGTACCATATTTTAGCCTAAATTATAATTAAAATGGCAATGGAAGACAAACCCCACATTTATTCCTTCCATACTTATACATGATGCAATCAATTATTTTCTCTTTTTGGGCTCTATATAAACCCTTGTATCCTTCTTCATCTCCTCAGACAACAACAAGTTTCTCATTTGTTCCATAGAAAAGGAACACTTAGCTTCTTTGTTGTAGAATTTAGAGAGATATGGTTTGTTTATTATTTTCTTTTCCCCCTAACCTCCATCCCCTATTTCAGAAATAATTTATAAGGGTTAGCATAGTTTTATGCAATACTTGCAGACTTAAGGAAGGGTGATCGACGCATATCAGATTCAATCGAGAGTAAGGGAGGTGACAGAAGAGAGTGAGCACACATGGTACTTTCTTGAATGATGTTTCATTCTTGAAGCTATGTGTGCTCACTCTCTATCTGTCACCCCATCACCATCTTTTTCTTTAATTCAATTCAATCCCTTTAATTATATTGTTTTTTAATACTATGTACATCTGTTTATGCATCATATCTCATATTATGCATCTCAGGTACATTTTCTTTTCATATCATGTATCATTCTTTGCATATATGAGTTACCTTTTAGTCTGATCTGATCAGTACTCAGATCAGTTTCATGAAAATCATTTTTTATTTAGGTCTGCTATGTTTTGTAAAAATGGTATGCAAAGGTCACAACCGTTGTGGCCTTAACATCCATGCTTTTTATGTCTTTGTGAGCAAATTAATGCAGGCATTTGTTGTATTTGACCGCGATTTTCCATAATATACATGAGAGATTAATGCAATTATAGCGCAATTGCGACCACAATTTAAAATTAAGACTTATTTATGTATGAAAGACATGTGTGTGTCTAGATGCAGAAGCTATTTTCACAATTATGAATATTGACTCTAATAATTAATTGATGAATTTGGATCTTATACTCTCAGTCAATTAACTAAAGCTTTGACAAAAAATCCTATCACCAGGTGATCTCATGGTTGAGATGCAATATATAGTTTATTCTTTGCATATGATGTTTTATATGAAAAATTATATGTAAAAAAAACCATGCTTAATTTTTGGGCACTCAATTTGAATTCTTTTACCAAACTGTTATATTAGGGCTTGGAATTTGTATGCCAAGAAGCAAACTGATAAACAATCTGGTTTGTTTAACTCTTTGGGAATTCTAATGATTCACCTTCAAGAAAGTAGTTCATTTTCATGCTTTTAATTTCTTTTGACATACACAAGATAAAGTGCAGATCTATATAATTGTTATATTTTAATGATTTCACAGTCTATTATTATTATTATTACTACTATAAATTTATAGTTTACATATTATATATATAAAATACATTCCTTACTCTAACAAGGGAGTCAAACTCCTGATATTGTAGAATGAAACTTAATTTTTTTTTTTTGTCTTATATATATGCTAGAATACAATAGGGTTCTAATTTATATTATGTATAGGCTTTTAATCCCTCACAAGTTTCCTCAAATATAAATATTCAAACTCCTTTGAGGTTGTGAAATGTGGAGATCAATTGAAATTATCCAGGCTCCAGCAGAAAGCAGAAGCTGCAATGGTGTGGGAAATTAAAACAATAATATGTACTTTTTTTTCCATTAATTTGAGGTTAACAAATGAAGATATGGAAGGAAATTAAGGGTGTTGTTCTGGTCTTCATCTTGTTAATTATATTATGATGAAGAAGATGTATGCATATATTTGTTTTTGAAAAAATGAGTGATGGCATATGATAATAAAGATAATATATTCACAATTTCTTTTGTCAGAATATATACACACAATTATGCACTTAGCTTTTACAATACACATATATTAATTGTTTTATTCATGGAGGGTGTGAAAGGGTAAACATTTTAGGGAAGAATGATGTTGATTGATGTAACTCAATTTTGAATCAAATCTCTATCTATTCTAACTTACTGCACACAATTATGAATCTCATAACGCATGTGTATTGTGATTTTGTTAAAATTCTAAAGTGTTGTTTTTAAGCGATTGTGAATATGTGATTCTACCAATAAAAACATATATATGCTAATTTGAGTCAATTAGATATGATGAATCTACTTAAAGGTAATTAAAGCTCTTCTAAGGTTTAAATTTTTTATTCACAAGACTCAACCAAAATCTTACTAAAAAAATTGGACATTCACTTCTTACATATTCTAATGTAAAGGTAGATAAGAAATACAGTGAGCTATACCCTATGCAAACACGGGACTAAAGAATATGTTATATATGTGCATGCAGCTTAGAATAACTATTGCTCATTGAAAATGAACATGACTATATACTATAAAGGCTTTCCTTATAGTCTTTTAATAACAACAACAAATAGAATACGATGTTTCAATTTGAGTGCAAAGAAAGTGATTGTTGCTAGAGTGGTCCTTGTTTTCATTGATTCTTTATTTGAGAGTGTTTTCAGCCGTATGGAGGAAGGGATAAATTAACTTAATTGGTTCACTGATCATGACTCATTTAATTAAAGTAACATCCCAAGAAATGCTTCTTCATGCATATTTGGTTTAAAATATGGGAGGAGAGATGACGAATTTTAAGGAATGAGGAGGAGAATGGAAATGAGATATTCAATTAGATATCAAATGTTTGATTGAGAAGAGAGATGGTGTGAAATAACTATGTTCATAAGAAATTAGGGGAGGATGAATCTTGAATTAATTTAATTTTTCTATCCTTGTAATTATTCTTTTGATAAAAAAAATGTTAGTATATTAGTTGTTTTCTTAGAATTTTCCTCCTTTATAAAAGTTTGAATATCACTCGTTTAATTAACTCCTTTAACTCGTGTATAAAAAGAAACTAAGTAAAATATGACTAAAATTATTTCGGTCAAGGTTCTAATTCGATATTTTCGACTGATTTGACTTTTATTGAAACTTACTAACCAGTTTACATCAATCACTTGAAGAAATATGTTGCCTTCCCTCTAAAATATTGAAGCAAAACAAGATAGATATATTCAAATTCAAAATGATCACTCTCAATCCCCTCTATTTCCCCAACCAAACAATATTTAGGCCACATGAATCAAAACCACAAATATTAAACAATCATGACTTTTAGTTCAAATGTTCTATAGAATGAATTATTATTTTGGATATAAAATAAATATTTTATATAGATTAAATGATAATTTCTCTACCATTAGAATCTAGCACAAGTGATTGATGCGCAATATATATGAGTGTTGTAAACTCCAAAATATCAAGTTTAATTCCAGCCGATAAAAAAAGGATAATCTCTATTTCCAGTATGACAATATCCATATAGAATGGGATAAAACCCTATTAAGCTGATCCTCACTAGAGACTATTTTGATTTGTTCAACAACTACATTTCAATCTTATTTGAATTTCTAATCTAATTCACCATCCTTTTATCGATGTAATGGTTGTTCAAGCAAGAGATTGCAGTAAAATACATGTTCATTTATTTTCATGTATTTATTCTAGCTGGTACATTCAGAACCAAAGTTGTTCAAATGCATATTGTCAATATTTTTGCCAAGATATTATTATATTAAATAAAAAAAACTAATAACTAATAAAAAAAAAATCTTGATGTGTTTATTCTAATCCAACTGTAACAAAAATATAGCCTCAAATAGAATATAGCAATGAACAATCATAACCACAAAATAAAAAGTTGGCCTTTTAATTTCAAGCTAATGATGAGAATGTTCTACATATGAATGGCACCCCCAAAGTGAGGAGCAAATCAATGGGATGAAAAATACACCATTAATAAAAATACACAGAACTTGTAACACAATCAAAGGGTGCTACAAAATAACTTCAAAAGGAGCTTAAATGGAACGTAAAGGACTACAATAATTTAACAGGTAAAAAGCATTCTACTTCTCATTTTGTATTGTAAAAAGAATCAACAAAACAGCTTGTATTAATTAATTCAAGCTAGAATGTTAAACTTGATTTCACTCCATGCTGAAGACCAATATGTTTAATGCACTATTAGGAAGGTCATCCTTTAAATCATTATCCATAAACCAATTGTCAATAACACTTCGAAACGTTTCAGGCGAATTTCCGGTAGGCCACTTGTCTACTAATCTAAACCCAAATTGTGATGCAGCTGAAAGTAACGTTGGTTCGTCGACACGGCGAAAGATATGGCAAAGAATAAGTACAGGAACATTCTCATCTTTATTACTTTCACTTGAAGCAATAAGTTCTTTTGCAGTTGCAAACAAAGGCAATATAGCTTCAGCAACGTATGTAACATCGGTGCCGATGATGACATTGAACCCTCTATCACTCAACTCTTTTATGCTTTCTATGTGATCTTTGTTTCCCCACTCAAGTTTTTTTGTAGTTAGTTTAGTCAGCAATGGTTGTTCAATATTAGATGCAACATTTTTGGCTAATAGGTCGAGAGAAAAATCATCTCCATCTGTAGCAACTACTCGATCGGCATGTCTAGAAGCAATCATAGAGCAGATTCCACCACTGCCACACCCTAACTCCAATACCCTTTTTCCGGAAACAATATTGGGATTTTCTGCAAGGACAGAAGCCATTAATCGGGCCGATTCCCACAGCATCAAACCAGTTGATTTGCAGGTATGTTGGTACTCTTTTGATAGTAAGTTAATCTTGAAATTCCAGCCTCTAAGGTTGATCTCCATAATCTATTGGGAATCAAAAGTGAAAACCATAACAAGAAAATCAGTACAGAAATATTAGAAGCCAAAATAGTGACCATGTCTTTTGTTGAGCAAGGTTGTCAGAATCGAGATCTTGCGTAAGATCGAAAGGTGATAGCAAGATCATAAAACATAAGATCACAACCAAGATCAAAGGATCCTACGGAAACAATAATAATACCAAATAGTGCATAAACTACTAAAGTTTCAAATCATAAACATAAAACAACCAAGTCTCAAATCTTAAACATAAACGACCCAGTCTCAAATCTTAAACATAAACGACGCGAAGTCTCAAATCTTAAGGTTTGAGACTGAGTC
>Ga0315914_1005046_pt1 | contig 19460 bp, 10 predicted proteins | sample MpolenodulesMG_FD_203920 | JGI IMG/M metagenome (GOLD analysis project Ga0315914, IMG submission 203920) | Medicago polymorpha root nodule microbial communities from Los Angeles, California, United States - elongated nodules | ecosystem: Host-associated > Plants > Roots > Nodule | place: USA... | reverse complement strand
TGTCAGCTAATCATCTATTTTTAGAGTGCGACGTACCCAATACGGTTTGGTTACATGTGCGTCATTGGATAGGTATACCGACGGTGTTTCCTTGTCAGGTGATGGAGCATCATTCTCAATTCACGTTATTAGCCGGTATTCCTCGAAGCTCTCAGTGTGTCTTCAAAGTTATTTGGTTTGCTTGTGTTTGGGTGATTTGGAAGGACCGTAATGATCGTGTCTTCAAAAATACGGGTTCACATTCTTCCGTCCTCATAGAGAAAATCAAATTGCATTCTTTTTTATGGCTGAAAGCTAAATGGCCGTCATTTCATTTATGTTGTGATGATTGGTGGCAACGCCCGCTTCATTGTATGAGTGTCCGCTTGTAATTATACTGCATCCTGGTGTAGACTTTTGAGTGTTGTTTTTCCTTAGTACACCTTGTGCGGGGAATTGCAATGTCTTTGTTAATATATATCATTTTGATTTGTTCAAAAAAAAAAAGATACAAGTACTTTTATGTCATTTTATATTTATCACTCATTTCAAAAGCTAATTTTACCAAACACTTTTAATTTCAAACAGCTAGCTTTTCAGCTATAAGCTTTCGGTTATCAGTCATCAGCTATAAGCTAGCTTTTCAGCTATCAGCTAGCTTATAGCTTATTTTTACCAAACAGAGCCTTAAGCAAAATTGTTTCCATGGTCGCTTAATTTAATTTCAGATAATTTTCGGTCTTTCATCTCTTTTTTTCTTCCGATTAGGTCATTCACATTTAAAATTCTTCAAACTGTTATCCTTCCTTCTTTATATAGAATTTCTTAGGAAATCCATAAACATTGTTCAAAGAAACTTACATCTTCTTATACCCACATGTTGATAAAATTATGAATATGTTAGATCCACGCTAGTTGATGGAGATAAATGTGAATGCAAAGGCATCCATGCACACGGTTACCTGTATTGCATCTGTTGGTTTGTAAAATAACTTAAATAAAAGTGTGATGTACGAGTAATATTTTAGGAAAATGTTGTGTTACACCACATCTAGGTGTATTCATCTTGAAATAAAGAGGGGAAAAATGAGTGTTGTGATAAACGTGATATATTTAATGTGAAAAGAAGAGAAAAGTAAAGAAAAAGTGTGGTGTTGAATGAATATATAAAATTAAAAAGTGTCTATTTATCATTGTTGAAAGAAAATACTACTGTGCTCGTGCTCGTTTCATATCTCTCCGGATACCTATCAATCAATTTTTCTTTTAACAAATTTTGTGATATCCTTGAATATCTACGGATACATTTTTTAAGTAATCTTCTTTGATAATTAATGTATAATTGTTTCATCATCTTTGGACGGTGAAAATATAACATTAACATATCAAAATATGATTTGACCATTCTTTAAAAAAAATATGATTAGATCACCACAATCTCACTTTGATATATAATAAAGTATTCAACAATAATATTTATACACTCTTATTTTCTTTATCCATTTCTTTCAATCACATCACCATTTTATTTTATCCCATATATAACCTTGCTTCTTTTTTTTTATTATCTCCATCTCTCAAGGTGTCAAATAATATTTAGTATACAAAAGAATATTTTTCATTAAATATTTCCTTAAAAAAATCATTAAATATTGGATAAGGACCCTAATGAATAGCAGCTATATATAAAGTGGAGCTGCATGTAGTTGTTCTCCATGTGGATAAAAAGAAATATACCCCTACACAAAACACCCAATTATATGACGTGTTAATGGTATTAAGGAAGAGGGCATCCACACGTTGAGAAATCAAAAGGCCTTCCTAGCCTTGTTATAGTTTCCTTAATTTCAAATGCCTATAGTTGTATACCATTAGTTATACATGTGGTCTTCCACTCATATATGTAACACTGATGTATAGATCTTAACTTGTTCAACTCTGTTGTTTGCCACATGTTATGTATTTCTAATGTTGGATCCTTGTCATTGGCCTAATATCCACATTCCACTTGATCGTGTAATGCCTTAAGATACTCAATTCAAAGTTACCTTGAGGTCAGAATTAAATTTGTTTTGTTTCCAATTTAAGTAGATTATTATTAGATCATATCCGTAACACCAAACATCTTTGAGACATATCTCCTAGTACCTGGTTAGTTGATTGATTAATTAATTAGTTAAGCTAAATGCATGGCCAATGTCGTTAGAGAAATTGATAAGATAGTTGCATGTAAAGTCGCACGTGTGATCATGTATAAGGGAAAAGAAGATAAGAACCAGGGGCCACAGCACGGTGGCTGCCAACCAAAGTCACCAGACTACTTATGGTGGTCAATTATAATTGACAATGTAATTGAAGTTGAGTTGGCCAACAAATATTGATCCATTTTCTAGAGAGTTGACTCATATCCATGTTAAGAATTCTACATTTGATAAAACCTAAATAGTTTATCTTCCGGTCTTAAAATAATTGTTTCTTTTGCAAATTTTTGTATCAAAATAATTGTCACTTTAGAATATATCATTTATTATTATTTTACTACTATATTCGTATTTATTGATTTTCATCTAACTTAACTTCTCCATTAACCGCAGTTTATAAAGATCTTTTTAATAAATCATACTATTTTTTTTTATTAAAATCAATATAATTAATTATTTTCTTAAAAATCGTATACAAACTTTATACGATTATTATTTTGAGACAGATTGAAGATTGGAGGAAGTAGTTATGTTCGACTGTGATGAACTCATGAGATCCAGCTCATATGAATTTTTACGTGCTTAAAAAACAAGTAGTTGGTCATTGAGAGTTATTTCCATTATTTCTTCGCAAAGAGTAATGATAACACACCCAGTCTTACTAACTTGAATTCAATTGAGGTGTTAGTTTACGGGTAATAGTTCAACATTATAACCGCAAATTGTTGGGCAAGAATTTCCTAAAAAATGGTTGTAAAATAATTACCAGTGTCATTTTAATTATTATTTTTTTTTAAGGAACTTTAATAAAAAATTTCTCTTCCTCAATATTTACAGGAAAAAATGGTATCCAATTGGGAGATAGTCTTGTGTAGGCATAAGTATTTAGGCACAAACACATAATTTAAAAAAATTAAAAGATATAAATAAAATAGTCACATCAATCAATATCATTTTAATAATTTTCTTTTTAATTTTTTGAGTTTTATGGGTGTGTGTCTAACATGTACTCCCTCCATTTCTTTTTAAGTGTCGTTTTAGAAAATTAACACGAAAATAGCGAAGTGTATTTTTGCACATTTTCTTCCTATTATACCTTCAATTTAATCCATCAATATATTCCTATTTTTTGGCACACAATTTATCTTTCCAATAAATTTAATATGTTATATTTCTCTCGTAACAAATATTTGTTTTTTTTAAAGATCGTAACAAACATTTGTTAGTTAGTATCTTTTTCTCCAACAAATTCTTTTTTTTTGGACACTCTCTCATAACAAACAATTGTTAATTTTTTAAATATTGTGCGCATCTCTTTAATTAATTTAAGTCAAACTAAAAATTATTTCAACTTCACATTAATCAAAAGTTAAGAAAAAATTAACTTTCCTCTCAAATCAAATTTGTTCTTTTACTTTGCACTTGAAATTTTTAACAATTATTCATCTTATTTATAGAATTTTAACTCTTCATAAAACCATTATTATAGGTAACAAAATTTTATTTAAATCTGAAGATAACAAGAAACAAATTTTGTTTTAAAAAAATAAACAAACTTTAGTTTTTCAAATATATAGCATCAACTAGTTTTATTGAAAAAGATAAGAGTAACCAAACAAAGAAAAAGATAGGAGTAATTGACAAATGGTATAATTGACAAATTGTGCCCTTAAAATATTAAAATGACAGTTAAATAGGAACAAAAAAATCATCCCTAAACAACACTTAAAAAGAACGGAAGGAGTAATATTTAGTGTTGTGTCTAATCAAATATTTCTCTCCAATTGGATTCAGTAATATTTTATAAATGACTCGAACTATAATTATGTGGGAGTGAACATGTTAAAAAGAGTGCGGTACGTAAGTCTATCTTTTTTTTTTCTTTTCTTTTTTAACAAGTCTATCTTTTGTTGTTGTCTTAGCTCTCCAATTCTCAAGAGAAATATGTAATGTTAATTAAGAATTCATAGAGTGGCAAGTAAAACAAAACCCTAACGAAATATTGTTCGGATCAGAGTACACATGTTTCTCTCTCTATATATTGTGTATGTTCAATTTTAATTGATTTTAAAGATGTAGAATTGATTTTGATATGTTTTGATGTATGAGAATCCGATCATGGGTCTAATACAGCGTTACAAAATCAGCTTGTAAAGTAAAAACTTCCATCACTTATATAATTATGTTAATACAATATCTTATTCAATATGAAACTTGATAGATTGCTCTTGAATAGAATTGATTTTTAGACTTAAATTTATTGTTCAACTCACTGTTAACTATGATCAAGAATATAAAATCACTTCATTCAAAATAAATTTTTATGGCACAAAACCAAACACATACTTATATGTTCATTTATTAAATAAATAATTAAGGAATGAATTTGAACATACCCCAAGAAAAAGGGCACATTGTTCTTCTGATCGAAGCTTGGACGTATAGGTGGAAATATGACATATCGGTTTAAAGAGACCTATAGTCTATTTTACTTTGGGACTAAGCATGATCAAACTTTTATTTTTTAAATGGTGAAGGTTAAAACTTTTTTCGAGTCTATTTAACTAAGATTTTCAAGAAACGAACCATAAAAAAATCTTTTAAGTCTATTAGATCAGCATATAGCATTTATTATTATTATTATTATTATTATTATTATTATTATTAACTTTTGTATTCTAGAATACATTTTAAATTTGTTAACTATTTAGTAATTTAAACTTATTTATTGATTTACATTAATTTTCGTATATTTAAATGTATTATTATTATAAACTAAAAATGAAATATGATATCATATATCATCAAATTCTTTAAAATATCACATTAAATGTTAAAAGAAAGTGTATATCATCAATTCTTTAAAATATCACATTAAATGTTAAAAGAAGGTTTAATCTTGTCGATCTATCTGTTCGTTAGACGTCAATCAAAATACTTATATAAATATGTTAATATGAAATAAGCTTTTACATAAGATAAAATGTCATACCAAATTTTTAAAAGGTTAAATTCAAACTTTAATTTTTTTGATATGGCATGTTTAAACCTTGCAAAGCCTGTCGAACGCCTTATTCTGATATGGACTTGCACTAAGGCATGCATAAGCCTACGGTGGCTAGCTTAGGCGGTTGGTGGCTATCCACTGATCTAGCCGTGGATGGAGTTGCAAATTGGTCTTGAATTTTGTTGTTTCGGGGTCAAACCAAAATTGTTTGTTATTGTACTACAACAGATGCCATGTCCATTAAAGCTATCCAGAGAATCCAAAAGAGTATCCTCTGAGGCCCCCCCACCTATATTATTATCAACTACTTGGATAGGATCCTCGTTATATCAACTTCTCAGTACTTGATAAGACGTTTTTTGTTTTTGTTTAGGAAATAATGTTTGAGAATAACATATATATCATGGCCAATTAAGAATATTTTATTGGATTAAGAAACATATGATGAGCTACATTATGAACCGAGTTCGTCTGTTTTTTTTATAATGACTTAGGAGTATTTTTATTGAGATATGTTATTTGAATAATTATTTTTGTAACAATTTATAGGACAATCAAAGATATATAAATATTGACACGTAAACTAAAATAATAGTGAGAGTTAGAATATAGTGAGAATATAACAAAAAAATTGTCACAAAATGGTTATATAAATATCATTTTTCTTTTATTTAACTTGATTTGAAAAACTATTTGTTAAAATAATTTTCATATTGTTTTTCAAAACAAAGCACATTAATTTATTTGGTAACCTTAATTTGAAAATAATTTTAGATAGTAGACAACCGAAAAACTTGAGCAATATATTCTGAGAGCGTATTATAGATTGGATGGTGACAAGTAGCAATGATGGGAAAATTGAGAAAGCCTCAAGTTTTACATTGACTAAAATAATATTTAAAATAAGTTTATAAAAATAACACTCATCTTCCAAACCGATTTTGTAGGGGTTAAGTTAGACCAACCTATAACCAAATAGAGAATGATCACATATGGTTATGGCAGCGAAGGTGGAAGATATTAAACACTAATGATAATGGTGGACAGTATTGATTCAAACAATAGTAAATGTTGGTGGGTAGTAGATGGTGGAAGGTGTTGGCTTGTGGTGGTGGAAGGAGCTAGCTAGGTTGCTAGGTGGAGGAGGGTGCTGAATAGCAAGAGCGATGGAATTGGTGGGAAAGATGACATTGGTTGATGGTGTCCGACAATCACAATGATAGTCATTAAAGAGGTAAGGAAGGATTGACCGAAATGGCAAGAGCATCAATACAATCAATCGTCTTAGACGTTAAAAATATAACTAACTTTATTCAATTAAAAAACTTAACATTCTATTATTTTCCAAACTAAAATTAATATTATCTCAATAAAGATCTTAATCAACTTTTTCATCAAATGAAAAAGAATATTAAAGAAAATTGATCATCTTAATTAAATAAATGATTATATATTTTAAAAACGTCTCAAATTAACATTCTAACAATGAAAAATATGAATGAGTATAGCTCCATAGTGTTATTATTTTCTAAAATAAGTGAGACGCATTAGATTAGAGTAGCCAATTCCATTAAATAAGTTAACAGAAAAAATTATACAATTGAAAACTCCCAGTCCTCATTGTCTCCCACCACCTATGCATAGTGTTTGGACATGTATGGAACTTAACTTGCATACAATACAATGACTGAGATGATATCATGGTATTTTCTTTCTTTCTTTTTATCTATTTTGTTGCATTAATTCAAGGCAAAGTGCGATAGGACAAGGAATTGTTGTCAACAAGCACTAGCCAACTTTAAAATTCCATTCAAAAGAGTCTCAAGTTTAACACTTGCTCTAGCCAATAGGGTAGCCTAGACTCTCTAAAAATGGATGCCAATTTCCTGATTTGTTCTCTTTTGGCCCTAGAACAGTACTGTCCTTTGAAGGGAATTGACATGAATCCCTGAGGAAAATGGAAAGTGGGGACCATACACTTGCACTTTAAAAAGGGAATATATTGCACAGAAACCTCATTCAAATCGATCAGTATATATTTGTACAAACCTGTACTGGAAATAAGTTTTACGTGTCGAAACCCTGTGTGGCTTGTGGAGATTTTCTTGTACCCTATTGAGTGAATTATGATTTGGCAATGCAGTTTGCACTTTTTTTTCTATTGCTACTTAACAAAACAGGTAAGGTGGAATCGTCTATGCCAAGGTCTAGCCATCATGTCATGTGTTAAGAAAAAATATATATGATTCGAAACCACTACTTTGTAGAATAATTGGTGGGGGCAGGAACCTGTAGCTATATATCAAGCACGATTTTAGGAACGAAATGAATGAACATGCATGCCAGAATAAACTTGTGAATGAATAGGAAGGATTATGATCTAATGATCAGAAATTTATGGCAGTTTCAGTACACACTACACTGCACGGGTGTCCTGTGAAATTAACCCTAACAGATAGGGGTAGATAACAGTACTCATGCAAGAGGAGCACGATAATTTTGAACTTAGCCTAGACTCTATTTCGCGAGTTTACAACTATTTCTTTCCGATTTAGATATCCGCAATCCGCATGCTAACTTTTTTCGAAAGAAAAATGTTACTAATAAGTCTTATATCCTTATAATATAACAAATTTTGATTTTAGTCTCTAAAAAATAAAATTGAATGATTTCCTCCTCCCAAAAAATATTATTCATGTCCCCGTGATTCGTCAGTTGGTACAGACATTACACAAGATATATAGGAGGCGGGGTTCGAACCTCAAACACATCACTCTTTCATTTAAAAAGTGAATTCTAGCCACTAGACTACTCGACTAAACATCAATAAAAAAATTATTCCCTTTCTAGTATTTACCGACTAATTTATATTCAATGTGTTCAAATTATGTTAATTTATTATATTCAACTCTTGTATGTCCATATTATTATGTTTAAGAAAAGTCAAGAACAACTCTTCAAAAAAAAATAAAATCAAGAAGATATCAAAATTGTTCTGGACCTGTCAAAGACCTGGGCTTAAGCTACTTAGGCCCAACAACAAATCAAGTCCAAATGCTACATTTGGCGAAATTACTCGCAACAAACCCCTTCCCCGTGAGGGGGGTATACAGAGCAAAGGAGAATAGTTCAAACGTCCTGCAACGTTCGGCAACGTCTCTTTACCCACGTTCCCGCAAATATCTCACCGGCGGTTACACTTCTAACGATTTCGTAACCGCTGGTCACACGTGTGCCTTACAACGGCTCTGCATTCACCCACCTTGATAAATAAGAGGCTCCTCGCAGCCTCCAAGGTAGAATCTTCTTCACTCTAAAACCTCCCATTCTGAACCTCTACTGACTTGAGTGTCGGAGTGTCTGCAGGTACACACCCCCCATTCAGTCCAGCGCTCATTGAAGTTCTCTCACCACCGTGAACCACCACCTTCAACCAAACACCGGCAGCCACCTTCTGATCAAGTATGATAAAAAATTATATCCATTAAAGACAAAAAAAAAATGGAACAAAAATGTTAGAAGGTCGAAAACGTCCTATTTTATTTTTTAGAACTAAAATCAAACGAAAAAGTTAAACTTATTTATGTTAGAGGATAGTGCAATTCAACATTCCCCCTCATGACTCTCAATCGCTACTCACTCAGTCAGTCAATTATAAACAAATTTTGATTTTTTTAGGTTCATTCAACTAATGTTGTATATGATCTGTATTTGATACAATTGTTTTTACTTTTACTATAATAGTCTTATTAATTTAATATTTCATTGCATATGTTTCTCTCTCCGCAATAAATATTTAATGGTAGTATTGGTAAAACAACATTTAATGTTGCATTGAACTTTGAAAGTGACAGTTAAATAGGAACAAAAATTTTCTGTAAAAGTGACAATTAAAAAGGAACTGAGGGAGTAATTGACAATGGATGGGGCATATCTCACACCTCCAACGAGTCATCCGTATAACCCTTTTATGGCAATCTATTTTAATACATTATAGTTTTATGGTAAAATATAATGTAGCTTTATATTGGCCTTATTTTTATTTTTATTTTTTTGAAGAAGCTAAAATAAAATATATTACAAGATGAAAACTGTACAAGAAATAACTCTTTGCATATGCTGAGCATGGTGAACGGACTAAGTCACCAATCATGATAATTGAAGGAAAGAGTAGCAAATTTCGCATTCAACCACCTAAAGGCTAGAGACTTGATCTTATCAACCACATGAATTACCAACCTTTCTTTTTCGTTAAAAAGTCTATTTTTTCTTTCTTTCCAAATTTCTCAAACTGTAGCAAACCAAATCTCGCCGCCATATTGGTTAGCTATTTAGAAGTTTCTGTTTGAGTTTTGGATAATGATGATTTGTGTGTGTTTACGATAACTAATGATTGTCATATTGCAAAAAATAAATCATTTGAACAGTTTTGGACACGTACTACTACTCTGTGATATACATATATACATCTAGCCAAGGTCATTACAAATGTTAGTACAGCAATTTAATGAACTTAAACACATGTGGAACACAAATTCACCAACAGAAAGACCGCTATATATATGAAGCATCGATCCCATAGTTTTCGAAAGCCATTGTGGAAAGAAAGTACAGTAAACTTAAATAGCAAGGCTTTTAGGTTAATAGACAGAGAATTGCAATATGATACCACTAAAAATCACATAATTGATATCAAATGGTAAAATGAAATCAAAATTTCATTTTAAACTGACCAATCATATTGTTAAATTTAATGACATTACACACTTCATATTTGAAAACCACCAAAATAAAAAATAAAATTTATTTTGATAGTCGTGGCTAATTGTTCTTCCACTTAAAATAGTTCAAATCACTCCAGTGATATAAAATCCAAAATGTCAACTTAAACAATTAAAACTAAAATTATATCCAACCAGCTTCCAATTTCATTTGCACTCGACTAAAAAAATTAAACAAGAGCGATAAGTGTAATTTCATCAAATCAATGTGATTGCCCCTAAAAGGTCCACAATGAAAAACAGACTGAAACCAAACAATCCTATTGAGGAAACTATATAACAACCCTCAACCTAACAAAGAATAAATGAAATCAGTAATTCCTATGCATAACACATTCTAACATAAGGTTTTCCAATAAGGTTATTTATACAATAATGAGCACGAATTCAACAATTATGTCGGAACTATTACCATAAATTAACTTGTTTGATGACTAAGCAGAAGAATTCTTCCTCACTGCATATGCACGGCACGCTGCTAAACCAACAACTGCCATAGCTGTCCCAACTGTAAATTCAACATAGAAAACTATTTTAGCAATCAAAACTTTTTTTGACAATTAACAATCAACACTTGAACAACAAAAAAATGGATATTTTGCAAATTTGTGATGTATGTATGCATTGCATCATGCATCATGTCCTGGTAGGAAAAGTTAAGAGAAACACCTGAAGCAAAAATAAGAGAGTTCTGAACAAGCCGATTGTATTGCTTTCTTTTCTTCCCAATCTCAGTTTCTGGAATGCTCAAATGAGGATGTTCTGCAGCACTAACGATTTTATTATACACATTACTTGAATCACCTAATTTCATGCTTACGTGAATAGGTGCCTCTATTCCCAACTCCTGAGTAACCTATGTCAAAAATAAATAGACGATAACATTCTGAACTGTCAGATTGAGCAAGGAAATTGTGCATAACTTATACAATAATATGATAACACGTGGCTGGAAATGCAATACCTTCACTGAGTCTTGCACTGCCCTTGGATATGGAGTTAGATCATCCTTAGCAGCAATAAGGAGGCAAGGAACTCTATAACCAGTTAGATCACCTTGCCCAGCAACCTTCTCAAGCAAATCTCTGGATTTCTTCCATGAATATTCATCTGAGCTGGAAAACAAGCACAAAAGAGCAAAAACTAAGATACTGGAACAAAATGCCAAAAATAAACAAATATGCACTAAGAATTGGACTAGATTAGTTTAATCAAGAGAAATTTATTCACATGAGGCCTCAATAGAATAGGCATGATAAAGATCCCTCTCAGAATCTGGTAGAGCAATACTCATACAAGTACATGAGAATCACTTTTTATAATTTTAAATAACATGAATTTGACTTAGACAGGATAGCCTTGCCTAAGAACAAGTGTAGATGATGATGCATCAAGTTTTTCGTTCCTTCTTTAAATTAGCAGGAATACTGCCATTGGTGTTGGCATGAAACAGGTCATGACAGATTTTAATGAAAATTTTGATCTTAAAATTTGTTATAATTTATTGGCTATTATTAACTCCACATACAACAAATAGAATTCCTCTAACTTGATATGATCATTTCTCTAGGAGGTCGAGAACCATGAAAATGCAAGCCGTATCAAACTTCATGTCGATTTCCAATACAATAAAAATGAATATGTCAAAGATTAAGGGTACATTTCATTAAGTTTTTCCCCCAAATTAACTTTTCCTCACAGAAAAAACCAATTGCTATCATTAATTTGAAAAAAATTTATAATGATTTAAAACAAACAAAAAATGTGTCCGGTAATTTGTTTTATGGTATAATGTGGGACAACAGTGACAGACATTTCTGGGCCAGTGAGGTATATTAATTTGGAAACAGTTTATACTGATAAATTAAAACAAAAAAAAGTGTTCGATAATTTGTTTTATGGTAAAATATTGGACAACAGTGCCAGACAATTCTGGGCCGGTGAGGAGAATGGTGCCGAGTTGCATTTGATGTGATTGTGGAGGGTGTTAGACAACGACAATGGAAGAGAGTCCATGGTGGCAGTAATGGTGTTGATGTTGCTAGGTAGTGACAGCGGTAGGGATTTAGTGTAGGTTTTAAATTTTAATTCAGAAAATAACATTTACATTGATAACTAACTAGTTTATGGGGAAATACACCATTAAAGACAGGTGTTTTTAAGTGATGTATTGGGGGTAGACTTTGGAGGGTTTTGAATAAACTTCCAAATCCTTTCCCTCACTTCATATTCATAATACTCTCAAAACAAAGAAAATATTATACAAGTATTCTCTTCTCCTCCCCTATAAAAACACTCCCAAATAAGGTGATGGGTTCCCCTCAATTTCAACAAAGCATTGGGAAATTAATTTACATACACACATATATGGGGAAGTTATAACTTCTATTCCGGTAGTTACTATATTCCACAGCTTATAGGATTAGAGATCCTGTGTCCCTCTCCCGGCCAACCATTTGCCAGGTAAATAACCGAATCCCCAACATTCTCTTCCCACTTCTACTTATTCTACATGTATTATGTTAAATTAGGCAAGGACTGTTGGGTCTGTGCCTTACATAAATGTGCTTAATAGGAGGCCTACTAACACATCCATACATAAAATGCTGGTGAAGGTAAAACAAGAATGCAAAACAATCACTCCTACAGATTAAATGTAACAAAGCATTAACACACAAATTCATTTGCACCATACCTGTCATACACAAAAACAGCTACATCACACGCTGCCAAATAATCCTGATTTGACAGAAATTTTGATACTTCACTCTCAGGTATCTCCCGTAATACAAGAGTTTTCCTAGTTCCCTAAATAGTAGTGAACAACAAGATCAAAAGTATATAAAAACTGCACATTATACTCACTTAACTTCCCCCACAACATCAATGCGACTCCTACATTTACTAGTTACAGAGTATGTTGCATCACTACAGAGCATGAAAGAAATAAAGCATACTTTTAAAATTGATATAAGTAATAATAATCTTCTCCCACCTTGATACTCACCCCTATTAATTCAATGGCATTTGCAGCAAACTTCTCAACTGTTGTTGGAGTATAATTATTTGAGAAAGGCCTACAAGATCGGTGATGTAAGTGTTACTTTGAAGAAAAATGAACATAAACATCAAGAGTGGATAAATTTTACTTGCTCATAGATCAACATAAATTCAAAAGATGCACTGACTATGGTACTTGGTTTAGAAGCACACCTTCCCAATAATGCATCCAACAGAGCAGATTTACCGGCATTTTTAGAACCAAAAACGTAGCATTGGAACACATTCCTTTCTGTCGTTTGTTTCTTGCGATCAACTGATCTCCTACGAGTAACACGGAGTGCTGCAGCAGGATTACTGCTATATCCAATGTAAATCAAATTCGCCAGGCTACATGGTGGATCAAGTAATGTCATAAGGGCCCACTGCATCATGAAATGTAGGAAATATATCAATAACTATCTCACGGTGAAGGCTAAAAGACAGTACATGTTATCCCCACCTGGGATAGGAATCCGTTAAGAGACATGTAACCTGTATCAGTTCTCTCAGTAACATCGTTATATGGAGCATCATTCCATGGACTGCAATTCAAAACGAACTACTGAACATAAGAATCAAGTGGAGAAACTAACATATAACTGTAAATCATTTCAGTATTATCACAATTGAAAAAGAAGGAAACAAAGTGAATAATTTGCAAATAAAATATCACATTAGAATCGCTATAAAGTTAAGATCAAACTGCAAGTAGATAGGCTTCACTTGAAAATGTCTAAAATTTTAATGCTTCTGAAGGTAACATGTGGTGGGCCATTGATCTACATGCATAAAAATAGAGGAGAGAAACGAAAAAATGGGCCTCATAGGGTTGATATATTAGAATATAAGAAAATATCTTATAATGGCTTTGATATTATATTAGAGCATCTTAGTTTATTTCCTAGGAATAATTTACAGTTTTTGAGTATCATAGATCTCTTAGGATTAGTTTTTATATTACTTAGATATTATAATGATTTGTTTCCTCACTTATCTATTTATTTATGAATAGAGCCTTGTATCTCTATATGTAGATTTCTATCAAGTTGCTATCAAGCTACAATCAAGTTATTATGTGAGGTGTTACGTTTCTATTTCAAAGAGTATATTTGTAGCAAGGTTATAGCTTAGTAAGCTTTAGCTTGAGGTGCATGTTAGAATAAGAAAATATCTTATAATATTTTGATGTAGCAGTAGAGTATCTCAGTTTATTTCTTAGGATTAGATTTTAATGTGATTTGGTTCCTTATTTTCCAATTTATTTATGATTAGAAGCTCTTAAGCTACAATCAAGTTATTATGTGAGGTGTTACGTTTCTATTTCAAAGAGTATATTTGTAGCAAGGTTATAGCTTAGTAAGCTTTAGCTTGAGGCGCATGTTAGAATATAAGAAAATATCTTATAATATTTTGATGTAGCAGTAGAGTATCTCAGTTTATTTCTTAGGATTAGATTTTAATGTGATTTGGTTCCTTATTTTCCAATTTATTTATGATTAGAAGCTCTTATTATTTCTCTCCTCGTTTTATCTGAAACCCGTAACTTCAACATGATAGATCATTGGCCCACTTTATAGAACAGGAATGAAACAGAAAGATGGGAGTACAAAAAACCTGTTGTGGTGTATTAGTTTCCATATTCTAACAGAGAGGAAAGATATGGGAGAGGGGATTATCAAAGAAGTAAGGCAAGAATACAAGGCCATTGATTGGGGAAAGGAATGGCACTGTATCTGGTGTCAATTCCTTATCTTTATGTTCCTTTGTTTTGTTTTCTGGGAAATAGGATGCTTTGTCATGTTTCTTGGGTTCTGTTCTAGAGAACATCTCTTACATAAGGAGCTAAGCTCCATTGTTCTTGGTGGAATTTATCATCAGTTTTAGTTTTATCAGTAAAATTTTGTATCAAGGTTTTGAACGTATATTGTTTTGTGAGCTCACATAATGCAGTAGGATAACATGATGCTTGTCGATGATATGTTGAATGAAATTCTGTTTAATTCTACAGAAACAGAGACTTGTCAAGAAAAGAAGTGAAAAACATTCTTTCGAACTGTTAAATTCCTGAGATGGGAACCTAGGGCGATGTAGAGGAAAGGAATAGTTACAGGGAATGGGCAAGGCAAGAAAGCATGAAGAAAGAATATGCAATGTTATTATTCTGACTCACAAGGTTTCTCATAACCTTGCCAGGGCGGTAAACCTTACAACTAAGAGACCAGTTTCCATCAAGAATTCTACAAGTGTCTTATCCCTATAAAGAAAGAATACCTCTATATTTTACGAAAAATTCAACTACCAAACCAACTAATTTAACTAAAGACTAATAGGCTAAAGATGTCCTTATTTCAACCTAAAAGATACAACCTAACAATACATTCCCCTTTAAATTCCACCTTGCCCTCAATGCGGAAACTGAGGATTCCCATTTTGCAAGACTTCCTACTGATCATGTCCCTAGCATGCAAATTTCCCTTCCAAATGTAGCAGATAAGCAGCCTCTCTGGATTGTTGATCCCAAGCAAGGATCAGGACCTGCACCTTTGGACATCATCTATGCTCACTGCTCAGGACTAAACAGTCACCCACACTTGAAGAATCTCCCTTCCTCCTTCTGAAGAAACTCACAAGAAGGCAACTTCCTAGTGTCCGAAGCCTTGAATAAACCCTGATCCAACACGTTACTCGTCGTCGCGTCGTACTCAAGGTTGTTGAGGCAGCATACCCACCACTTCCCTATCCACGTTTCTCACCGCCCCTCATACCGCCCTAGCAATTGAGAAATCAGTATAAATCAAGAATTTCGCGAGTGCTTTCCCTTTAAGGTTATCCCCATCTCTTACAACAAATTCAAATACGTAACTAACAAATCTTATCTTATCAAGCCAATGGGCTAATTGACTAACAACTTCCTCCTAGAAGATGCATCCTAACACAAACCCACATATTCCAAATTTCTAGTGATGACTCCAATAAATTGTTTTTAGAACCAAACAGTCTTAATAAGATATCAAAGCTTCTCAGCAGATAAGTCTGGGAGTATAACGGTCCAACAATAGCTACAATTTGTTTTTAAGAAAATACTATCCCTGATCATTTTCAAGGGCATCCCAATGCATCCAAGCGGGGTCTGGGGAGAGGGTAGATACGCAACCTTACCGGCGCAAGCAAAGATGCTGTTTCCAAAACAGTCAAAAGGCAAATTTTCTTTCTGTTATATGCATAGAAAGATTTAAATTTTGTTTTGGGGGGGGAGTTTACAAGTTCACACACCTTTCTGGAGCAGTACAAAATAGCTTGTCCACTTCGGCAGGTTTTAGGGCTCGGTCCTATAGAATATCAATGTTCAAAGAAACAAATCAGATAAAAGCATGTTGAATACCATCTAAAAAATAACGTGGAAGGAGATGGGGTTAAAGTGCATAGTATGGCTAAGGAAGTGATAATAAAAATCATTAGTGCATACTTTATCGGTATCCAATAGTCTAAAGATGCCATTTAGAAACTCTACAGCTTCACCTGTCAGCTCCACACTCTGTAAGATTATCAATGAAAGTTTAATACAGAGTGTAAAATAACTAAATTAATAATGACTTACTGACCAGAAATGCTGGAAAATACTATTGGGTAAAAAGTGGATAGTGTGTCTTGTGCTTCTTTTAAAACCATTATTTGACTTAACAAGATTTCATCATAAAAGCAGTGACACCAAATCTCTACATTTGTCGTCTCTACCCCAGTAATAATTAGCAACAGGAATAACTGTATAATATGTCAAGATCAATAATACACTGGTTGAAATCCAAACTGCCATATTTGTACAATAAATGGAAACAGATAAGGAAATATCTAGGTAATAACCACGAAACATGTAAGAATCATTTTCTGAAACGAATATAAACTCTACACTTGATTTTTCCAAATCATCAATCCTAGACCCAAGAAATTATGTTTACAGCTAATATTTGCAAAACCCTGAGTACACTTGGTTTTATGCGATCATCAACCGTGAGAAAACCTACTGGTGAATGGAATTATTACAATAAACATGCATAACCAGCAGATAAACTTTTAGTCCTTCTAATTTAACAACAATTTGAATTTTCTGTTACTGTTGATACCAATATTGAAATTTGTTTAGTTAAATTATAGTATCACTACTCCAACCTCTTCCACTCAAACCGGATAGGAAGACAATGGTGAAATTTACATAATAATAGAATAAGTATAACCTGATCAGGAGCAGTCTTAGATGGAACAGGAAGGAAACCATCCTTGAGTTTTAAATCATTATCATATCCAAAGTATCTTAACACAGCCCAAAATGTCTCCGGATTCCCTTTTCTTAAGAACATGTTATGTATATACAAAAATCCTGGAAAAGTAAGACCATGTGAGTTGATTCCTTCCGGTACATCCTGCTGTACAACTGTTTTGACATCTGCTATTTGAGGTAACTCCAATGGTGCATTGAAACATTTAACCTGTAGATGCATTGAAAGTTTTGAATAAAGGGGCCACAAATGAAAACACTGCATTCTCGGAGTACATTAAATAAAACATAAATAAAAAATAAAATTCCAAATCTATTAAAAACCTGAAAATCACTTAGTTCGGCATCATTGAGGGCATCATCCATGTCACGGTCACAAAGAACAAATATTCTTCTCAACGCCCTAACACATTTATCTGTTAAAGCTTGACTTTCATGATCAAACAATGGCTCTACTGGATGTAGTACAGCTTTTTGAGCAAAATAAAAAACTTCTGGGACCTAAAAATGTAAGATTAACATTACATTTCAAGCAATTATTTGCAAATTGAAGTCAAATACAGAAATAATATTATGAAGATGATGTCTTTGCTTATTTACACAACTCAAAACAATGGCAATATTGCAGAGATGCACAAATTTCTTACTTCACACTTTACTTGTAAAGAGTAAACTATTTAGCTGTTTTTGTATCTTTTAAGTTTTGTATTTGATGATTAAAGGTCATTTGGCCTTCAATAAAGAACGGGGTTGTATTTTAGAATAGGGAAACACATCGGAAACTTCATTAACTTGTAAGATATTGCTGTAATGAATGTCATAGAAATCTTTATAGGATTCATTGAGTTTTAATCAAGAAAAAAAGAAAGATAAACTTATAGAATTTCATCTTGTATGCACAAAACATAATATACTTTATGTAAATAAGTTAGCAATACCTCGTGAAAAGATAATACAGGAATGCAATATACCTGGTATAGTGTCGCTGCAGAGCATTCAATGCAGGTGGCAACATTCTTGAACTCTTGTAGGAGCTGTGCCATGAGACGTTCTAAGCTCACTTGTTGGCTTTCATCTCGCAGATCTAGCTTGCAACCAACCACAATTACAGGTACCGTTACCTGTATCACAAAATAGATAATATACTTCCATGCCTCCTCAAAAAGAAGAGTGATAGCAAATAGCAATATACACTTTTCAATTTGTTTAATATTAGTTAAATTTCATGTAGATCTTACTGAAGAGAGAGCATGTGATGGGATCAGATAGATTGATCTATTGGTCTATAAACCAGCCAGGCCACAAATTTGGAAGGTGTACACTGGGCAGCATGCCTGGGAGGTCGACTATGGAAGCGATCTACTTACTTCGACGCGTGATGGAGCGATATCGGACGGATAAAAAAGACTTACACTTAGTTTTCATTGATTTGGAAAAGGCGTATGATAGAGTACCGAGAGAGATTTTGTGAAAAGCCCTGGAGAAGAAAGGGGTTAGGAATGCCTATATTAGGGCTATCAAGGATATGTATGACAGTATGAGGGAGCTTCGACTAGTGTGAGGACGCAGGATGGGACTACTGAAGATTTTCCCATAACAATAGGATTGCACCAAGGGTCAACCCTAAGTCCTTATCTTTTTACTTTAGTTTTGGATGTACTGACGGAACACATTCAAGAGTTAGCACTGAGATGTATGCTTTTTCCAGATGATATAGTCTTGCTTGGTGAGTCGAGGGAGGAAGTGAACGGGAGGCTAGAGACCTGGACACAAGCCTAGAAGCGTATGGTTTCAGCATGAGTAGAAGCAAGACAGAGTATATGGAATGTAACTTCAGCGGAAGGAGAAGTAGGTCTACCTTGGAGGTGAAAGTTGGAGATCATATCTTACCCCAAGTTACACGGTTTAAATATCTTGGGTCCTTAGTACAAAATGACGGAGAAATAGAAGCAGATGTAAGCCATCGTATTCAAGCTGGGTGGTTGAAATGGAGAAGAGCCTGAGGTGTTTTGTGCAATAAGAAAGTACCACTTAAGTTGAAAGGAAAGTTCTATCGGACAGCAGTCAGACCAGCGTTGTTGTATGGTACGAAGTGTTGGGCGGTTAAGAGTCAGCACAAGAATCAAGTAAGTGTAGCAGAGATGAGGATGTTGCGCTGGATGAGTGGTAAGACTAGA
>Ga0315914_1005044_pt1 | contig 19463 bp, 7 predicted proteins | sample MpolenodulesMG_FD_203920 | JGI IMG/M metagenome (GOLD analysis project Ga0315914, IMG submission 203920) | Medicago polymorpha root nodule microbial communities from Los Angeles, California, United States - elongated nodules | ecosystem: Host-associated > Plants > Roots > Nodule | place: USA... | reverse complement strand
GGTATCATAAGCAGGGTCTGCAGATTTGAACACCTTCAAGTACCTTACAATAATAGCTCCCAAGGGCATCAAGATCCCCCAGCCCACTGCATTCAACACTCCACGAGTCTGAAAAACAATTAACATCGTTAATCAATTTCCAAATCACCGAATAAAATTCAAACCTTCTTGTTGCATAACATCTAAAACAATTGCAGAACATGATCACAATGATATTCATCACCCATAATTTTTTTTGCTTTATGTATGTTATAACTATGATCAAGATTGTCTAAACAATTATTCCTTAACATATGCTAATATTTCCCTTCTACTTTCCCTTTACATGTTCAGCCAATAAGGGAAGGAGAATAAGGAACCAAACCTTGATTATGCTTCTAATCACTTAAAGCATGTAGGAAAATTCATTGCATGTTGCTTCAATTGGGGGAGGTTGAAGAAATAAAGGGTTTGATGTAGAAAGAAGGAAAGGCCGAGAGTGAGCAAGAGAAGTAGGAGGGAGCGTGTTTCTGTAAGTGAGAGGAAGAGTGGAAAAGAAGAAGAGGAGGGAAAAAAAGGAAGGAAGGAGAAAATGAGAAGCCAATTCAATAACAAATATCACAAATAATTAAGATTAATATTTAATTGAGAGTTAGTGGAAACAATGAGGTGGCAACAAATTTAATTCACCAATTAAAAAATTACTTAAATGCCCTTATGAAGGGCAAAAATGGAAATAGTAACTGATTAATTTGTCTTGTATAGTAAGTAGAAGATTTGTAGTGATCATCAAGCCTTTTCCCTACCAAAGCAACGTCTTTGGTCATGGATATACCCCATCCTATAGAGTCACAAATTCATAAAACTCTGAAATGGCGAGTTTTCAACATTTTTTTATAAGTTACCCTTGTCCATCCATCACATAATACAGTTGGCTTCTGTCGTGAGCAACATAAGTGTCATCTAGATTCCACACACTCAGATAGCTCAAATACAAACTTGCCCAAACTATTAAACGCACTCAGTATGCTAAAGCCTCCATGTTTTTCTTCAAACATGTTCTTTGGCCAAACATATCGGAATCTAGTCTAGTGTGAGCATCCAAAATTGTTTCAAACACAATGTTACCCTCTAAAAGAATCATGCCTACGACAATCTTTCAAATGATTCATTGTTTCAGAGAACTAGTAAACCTGAGGCGTGTAGTCACGGAACTAAGGAATTGTCTGTAACAAAATATCATGAAAATGTTGAAAATCAAGATAAAAAAAAATAGTATAAAATAATTTTGTAGAACGCACACACTTCATTAGATATCTCATGTGTATTTATACATATACATTCGTTGCTAGTATAAGGATTGAGAATAAGTTTTTAAGTCATCCTAATGTTGTAGAACACATTTAATAAAACCAAGTCAATAAATATCTCCCAAAGGAAGACGAAGTCAAAGTAATATGGAATTAATAAGTAAGCACGGACTAAAACAACTAAACTAAGTATAGTTTATCGCAACGCAAATAATAAATATTAATAGTAATTTTATTTTTTATATTTGTCATTTAAAAATTATGAGACCCAATTTATTTAAAACTTTTGAAATATACACAAAACTTACAACAATTCTCCACGTATTTTAAAAGTTTAAAAAAGAAAATTGGGAAAATTACACCCACCTCCCTTGAGGTATTCATAAATGACACTAACACTCTCTCTAGTTTTTAACTTAACACTAACCTCCCTTATTTGTTATTTAAATAAACAAAGATCTCCCTTATTTTTTAACTTAACGCGTTAGTCTCCCGTTAGATAACTTTTCCAATTTCACTCATCCTCACACCGTCACTCACATTCTCCCTTTTCCATACTTCCACTATTGCAAATCTATTCATGATAATTTATTGCGGTAGTTTTGGAATTGAACCGGTTAGTTTATTGAAACTCATGAACTCTGGAATGTTTGTGAAGGAATTCATGGTGTTGGGAGAGACCCGGATATGAAATTGTATGAAAAGATTCGAGGAATTTTAGTGTAGTTATGGAAAAGGAATCGAAGTGATATTGAATTGGATTGGAGGGTTAAGATTTTAAGGTTATAAAGGAAAGAGATTGAAGAGGGGATTGAGCCAAAGGAGCTATCAAAGAAGTCATAATATAAAGAACGTGAAGAAAAATGAAATTGGAGAAGTTAACAGAGACAAACAATGTTAAATGAAAAGAGAGGTTAGTGTTTGATTAAAAATTAGAGGGGTGTTGGTGTCATTTAAGAATTCCTTAAGGGAGGTGAATGTAATTTGCCCAAGAATATTTAACATTGATTTCTTCCTGGGTTACTATTATGGATGTGATATATCAAACTGGTGTAGCAAGTTGTATAAACTAATGCTAGAACGATGATACTTAACAAACAAGGAAATTTGTGTAGCAAACTATATGACACAAAGACACTTGGTGTATGGCAGAGGTCTACCACTCACAATTCTCGTGTTTATATTTATATTTATATTTATATTTATATTTATGGGTTTTGCTAACTTAAACCAACAAAAAACACAAAGGTCCAAGTTAGCAAAAATATGCATTTTCATTTGAACAAAAATACCCTTCATCTTTTTTTTTGGGTAGTAAAATACCTTTCATCTTTATTATTTAAAACTAATGGCTTGAAGGTTAGTTTAGTAATTTTCATTAAAACATACTTTTGTTAACTTGCACAAATTTGCTAAGTTAGACCCACTTTTATTTTTATTACAAATAGCTTGAGGGATAGTTTAGTATTTTTTCTACCTTTTCATCTGGACAAAAATATCCTTCACCTTTATTATTTAAAATTAATAATTTGATGGTTACTTTAGTAATTTTCATTAAAACATATTTGTTAACTTGCACCAATTTGCTAACTTAGACCCACTTTTATTTTATTGCAAATAGTTTGAGGGTTACTTTAGTAATTTTCATTAAATCATATTTGTTAACTTTAGACCCACTTTTATTTTATAACAAATAGCTTGAGGGATATTTACTAAACTATCCCTTACTTTAAATTGGTTTACATGTGTGGATATTAGTTTTTTTATCCAAATGGATATGTGTACTTTTGTTAACTTGGACCTTCATGTTTTTTGTTGATCTAAGTTAGCAAACCCCATATATATATATATATATATAGGAGGTATCAAATTACACCGACATAATGTTACACCAATGCTACACGGTTCAATATCATTTTACTCGATACATATTTTTTAGATTTGTCTGTTGATTGTAAGTTTATATCGTCATATAGACCATTTATGTAAAATTTTACGAAAATCTAAAATCATTGATATGTTATTGAGATACACGAAGATTAACGATGGTCTATAAAAGTGCCTAAACCGTTAACTTTGATGTAACTCAATAACATATCAAATGATTTTAGATTTTCGTAAAAAATTTCATGAATGATGTATAGAGTAAAACGATATTGACCAGTGTAACATTAGTTTAACATTATATCGGTGTTATTTTTTTTTTGAATGAATTATATCGGTGTAATTTGATCCCTCCTCGTATGCCCACCAATAATGATAGTTTTTTTTTTTTTAGGAAATTGGGCAATGATGATTTTTTTAAGAAGGGTAATGATAGTTAATATTGTGTATATTTAACTTTAAAAAGAGAATTAAATATAGCTATTCTAGGGTAAAATAAAATTAGGAAGAAATTATTTAATGTCATCATATTTTTTTGACAAAAATAAACGATATTCATTCATTCAAGTTTATGGAGTACATCGATACAATATAAATTCAAAGTCGCCAAATAAAAATGATGAATCTACGAACAAACTCAAAACATTTATTTTAATAACATAAAATGGCACTGTACATATGCATACAAATATGACTATATTCAAATATAAGGAATACTATGCCTCCAAATTTGCAATGTTGACGACACGAAAGTGATTGAGTAGATTTGTAGTTGATGAAAGCTATTCTTTCAACCTAAATCAAATAAACACCGTGCTAGGACGGGAAATAAAAAATACACCGCTCAAAGATGGAAAATCAACACAAACAATGACAAAATCACAAGAGCATACAAAAGAAGACTGAAAATATTTGAAAACCGCTTACTTAACTAAAAGGGAAAAAGAAAAAACAATTTAAAGTGGTGATTTAGGGTCAAAATGAAGCCCAAATCACCCATCTCAAGTATATCAAATAAGATCAAAAGTGACGATGACTAGGGTTTGACAAGGAGAAAGATGTCATCAGAGTTTAAAACAAAGAAAATATGATTTAATGTCATCAGAGGTTTTGCCACAAAAAGTAATGTATTTTTTCTTTATATGTTAATTATTAACTTCCTAATTAATTATAACATTGTCCTATAAATGGAATGCACGTACATACCCTCATGTTTTGTACCAATGATAAAAATTCATCTGTTGTTCTAAATAAAATTATTTTTGTGATGCAAAAATGTCAGTTGAAGCATTTGCAATGGCTGGTGTGGTGTGGATTACAAGGAGTATGGAATCAACCATTGTGCATTGCAGCGGAGCTTAACGCCACCACAAGCTAATAAGTCTGAGAACGATCTTAGTTTGGGTACTCGGGAAATTGAGAATGGATGATGAGTGGGTGAAAATGAAGATGTGGGAATGGGCTACTGCTGCATCAAATTTTATTTTCCTAGAATTTAATTCGTTCTTTCTGCACATGATCAATCATATATTCTATTATTCATCGTAGCATGAGTGTGTGTTATGTCAAATACTCATTGTCACTAACCATTATATTGACTAGCAGATTATATTAATTTGGGAAATTAAAATATTATATTAAATGTTAGTTACACTAGTTAGTTGTTTGTATTGACTCTTATTGAACCACTCATTGGTGGAGGGACCGTGGGTTACCACTTACCATACTGTTAGGCTAATTAGAGATTATTTGTGTGATTAATGTTTGGTTTTAGTCTTGTAAAAAAAAAAAAGAGTTTGGTTTTAGCATATTTTTAGCAGATTACTTGAATTACAAGTAACCTGACTTTTATGATTTGAAACTAGCAATTGGCTATAAATATATTTATCAATAAATGAAAGTGAAACACTCTTTACAATGTTTTACAAAACACAGCAAAACGGCTTCGTTTCGCTTTCTGGGCCAAAAGAAACCCTCGTTATCGCATAGGATGCTAATTACATAAAACGGCTTCGTTCTACTTTCCCGGTCAAAAGAAACTCTCTGAAGTGTTACAGCGGCAGCGCTCTCTTCTCCAAGGTATTTCCTTCACTGGATTTTTACTAATCATTCTTCGTTATTTATCAATCAATAATCAGCATTATATTTTAATGTTTATACGTAACCTATAACCCCTCTTTCTCTTTATCCTCTATTTAATTGATCCTTCTTTATATGAAATTCATACTTTCTATGTGTTTAATTTACATATTTTGTTTATTTTCTTTTTTACAACTTAATGTAGCCATGCAAAGAAAAAGGGATTCAATTGTCTCTGCAAGGGCTACGAGTCAAAGATGCAATCAAGCAAAAGGTAAAGTTGAAGAGGCAGAAGGCGATGACCTTTACCCTTATTTTGATAATCTTCCATCCCACCTCACCGCCTACATTTTGCTTCAACTTCCCATAAAATCTCTTCTCATTTGTAGATGTGTGTGCATAATCTGGAAAACAATGATTTCAGAACCGCAATTTGCTAAATTGCACTTTGAGCGATCACCAACTAGTCTCATGATTCGGACCCGTCGCTTAGATCATGTGTCAAGAACCCTGCACCTTCTTGAGTGTGAGCCTGAAAATTTGATCGTGTTATCCTTGAAATAAACACACTTGGAGCACCATCATGGAGAACTGTTGAAGTGGATCCTCGTATTTCTATTTCAAGCCTTAAGCATCCCACTTGTGTGAATGGTGTGCTTCACTGGATCAAATTTGAGGGGGAACAAAAATCAATATTATGTTTGTGTTTTGAAGGTGAGAGGTTGCAGCCATTTCCTTCTCCTCCACATGTGTTTGGAATTCAAGATAATAGGCATATTAGCATGGGAGAATTAAAGGGATTTCTTTACATTTGTGACTTGAATTTTGTTGTTGATGTTACAATGTGGGTTATGAATGAACATGACATTGAAGAATTGTGGACTAAGGTTTACAACATTGAGACTTCGGTCAATTCTCTGGGCTATCCTATTTCACCGCATTATGGTTTATGTTGGCCGGTAAAACCCTTTGATGCCATATTGTTATATCATTCATGCAATTATTTTATTTACTTTGAACCTGAGAAATATGGATACAAAGTTTTTCGAATTCGTGGGACTCGTTCAAAATCTGTTCAAGTAATTCCACATATTCCAAGTCTAATATCATTGAAGGATGTTGTAAAAGGAGACGATATTGAAGTGTTGAGCATTCATTCAAGGTAAGAACATAGTTTCTAATACTTTAATTTTATAGGGTAATTGAATCTGATTCTAATACGAAGTGGGTGTAGGTTGTTAACCATCGAATTCTAATCTGTTTTTTTTTTTTGGTCAAAACCAAGTGAGTGTAAATTGTTAATTCATTCCTTAGTATTTTTAGGTGGGCGTTAATATTTGTACGTGTTTTTTATGTTTTAATTTGAGTTCTAATCTTAGTCATTCACTTTGATCTAACGGTTGAGATTTATCCTTATCATTCTTACATAAAATACCCATTCTCACTTGATATGAATAAGTAAATGAGTTTGCGAATTGATATAATAAGGAGAGGTACATGTGTTTTAAAATGTGACTTTTTAATCTCAACTATCCATTTTTGATATAATGGTTGATAATTATTCTCATCATTTTAATATAAGATAGTCATTTACATCTTTGGCATTGACTTTGAATGTAAAGAAAATCATGTGAACACAACCTTTCATTAATGCTTCATCTGTCTCTAAATATAAACACTCATTTGACAAATAATTTGTTATTATATCTAAGCCCCTTTTTAATTTACTAGATATTATAATTATTTGACTAAAAATTTGTCCATAAATATAAACCAATTTTCAAATTACTAAATATATTATTGTTTCTTTTTCAAATAAACCCCTAATTAATACCACCAAATGTTTTGGAATATGAAAAAACAAAATTTACTACTACATTACATACATATACAAAGGGTATTTTAGGTACATTTATATATAAAATGAACACATTAATTACACTATCAACTTTTATTGATAAGAGTAACATGGGGAGTAAAGTAATTACCTCTTTAGAAATTTCCTTTATATTTTTCATGGAGGAGGAGAAAATGGCAGTTTATAGATCTTCATTAGTTGCTAAGTAGTAAATACATTGTGGGCTGCGTCTCTCTTCACAAACTCCTAAATTGTTTTTGACTTGGAGGTTTTTTATTTTTTTATCTGGGTATGTTGATGGAAAGCTGTCATCTACAATTGCTTCAATTTTGAAATTCTTTTTGTGTTGTTTAATCCCTTTTTCTACGATGTTCGGATTTCAATTTTTTATTCTCTACTACAATTTTGTATCCAAATTAAAAGTATGTTATAGAACATGTTTACATTTCCCAACCAATTTTTGTTTTGGGTTATAATTTGTTTGCTGGTTGGGCGCTTGAAGTTGCATAAGAAGACGAAAAGTTAAAGACCATTATTATTAAGAAAATAATTTAAATGGTTACACTCTATCAATCAAAGAATTTAAAAATAGCATTCCTCTTGTTCCCTAATATTGTTGTAATTTATATAGGTGTGCAAAGTATAAATTGTGGGAAGAAAGTGAAGTTCTTTTCTTGGCTCAAGAATTTCTTTGAGACTTGGTAAGTATACGTTCTTCATCATCTTATGTGACTTGATAAATATACTTCCACATTACCGTTATGTAATATTGGTGTTATTTTGTATAGGTTTGCAAAGTTTTAAACTGCAGTAAGTAAATGAAGATCTTGAATGATGACTTGACAAGTATCCTCTCTCCTTCGGTGGTGAGCTTTTGGCGAAGAGTACAACTATTATGAAGTAATTTCCATACAGTAGGCATGGCTATGCTAAATCACAATTTATGATTCAGCTATCTCGTTTTTGTTTTAAGTTGAAAATGATGTATTTTTTAAAAAAATTTAATCTAAATGTTCATTAGTCATAATTTAATGATTTACGTCTTGTTGAATTGGTTTAGACAAAATCTATGATCATTGCTCATCTTTTTCATTCTATTTTGTGATCTCCTCGTTGAAAAGGTTTTTTTGAAACCCTAAGTGTATTTGGTTGGGGGATTTTGAAGGGGAAGGGATATCATAAATGAAGTTTGTTTGATCAACTTTTCTAGGATGGGATGATAGGGGAGTGGAGGAGAGGGGAAATGAAGGAATATGGATTCATTTTTGTTTCCCTTCAATTTGGGGTTTTTCATAGAGGGAAAATTTTTCTTTTTATTGGGTTGTGCACCTAGCTCACCAAACTGATCAATAACCTCCACTAAATTTTTGGATATCATCTTCTCCTTCAAAATGTCAATGGCATTTTACAATAGTTGAGGAGCTTTACTGCAGTAGATTCAGACTCAATTGTGGATATGAATCTATCTTGATTTGCAGTGATTTCCACAAGTCCAGGAATTCCCATACCTTCTGCTTTTTTAATCATCATACACACTCGTATCATATATATGAGGAGAGATATATTGATTCCAAGAGTAAATCCAAAGAGTTACTCAGAATCCCCACCTTTATATTATCTTAATCTAATGAACATTCTCACATGATTTAGGTTTTCTTCTTGTACTCAATCAATATGTATGTTACATCCCCTGAAAAAATATATTTTATGTTTCATAAGCATAACTAATATTGGTAAAAAAAGAAGAAATATTCTTATGAAACTCCTCTCCTCTGCAACTAGGGGTGGGCATCGTGTCGGTCGTATTCGGACCCAAATCCCTAATTTGTGCCAACCCGCGGGTGGAGTATAAAGGTTTGTTGCAAACCATTTGCATTTTTGGTTCTGTCATTTCCAGGTTCTCGAATAACTTAGGTTAATCGGTTTGGTACCAATAATTTTTTTTCTCGCGAGATTGAGAGAAACAAAGAGATGGAGAGACATGCTGAAGAAGCAGAGACAATGTTTTCCATTTCGATTTTTAAGATCTTAATATGGTGATGTCTATGCTAAGGTTTCAAAATGCAAAACAGATGAATAGCCCATATCATGTCTTCTTCTCAACACAAACAGACATCTTTGAAAATTCATTCCCCAAATCATCGCCAACATATATATGTAGATCTGCCTATTATCTGGCGAAGAACATAAAGTAGGTATGAAATGATTATAGAAGTTAAAAAAAGAAAGATGCAACACAAGAAAACGAGATGGATGTACGAAGAAGCGGAAAACAATTGTAGGTAAGAAGCATAAGAAGAAGATGAACGACAAAGGCGAAAGAGTGAGAGCGAGGGAGGAGTTTACTAAACAATGGTTTGATGTGTTATGTCAGGCCAAGTAATGGATCTAGGCCTTTATTGCGAGCCTTTTCTTCTTTTATTTTGATAGTGATACATTAGGGAGGGGATGGTCTCCCGTGATTTTTTCCTCAAGTGAGATCCTGACCCTCTATTAAAGAGTTGAAATAAGATGTTTTAAAATTAAAAAAGGAAAGTGTAATTAATAGTGAGATCTAATGACAGCAGAAAACTAGAGAATTTCTCACTGGAGATGATCCTCTCCAGATACATACATTGGGTATGTATTCATACATAGGAGATGTATCAAATGAGAAGAGTTTTATTGTGGGAGATGAGAGGAACAAATAACAACCTTTGGATCTAAATGAACTGTCCAGATTAAAAAGGTTCACTTAAAGCCACACGTGATCTCATGATTATACACCCATGTGCTTATGAGACCAATGATCATAAATTAGGTCAATAACAATGAATCTCATCTTCTCCGAATATCCAGTCACGGCCGCCCACACCGTACCTTCTGAACACACAACTTCCCGTCTCAGAAAAAATGGACATGGAGGAAACACAATTGAGAAGAAATTATTATTTAATAAAACAAAGAAAACTATGCATAACACAATGACATTTAAACTAACTTGACATTTAATAAATTAATGTCATCAAAGTTTTTGATACAAAAAATAGTCCATCTGACTAACTTGAACATTGGAGTGCCTTTGCAGATAAACCCCTTCAACCGGTGAAGGATATGCTCGAACCATGGTAAACCTCTACTTTGATTGCTTTACACCACCTCCAACCGATTCTTTTGTTCTATGTCAGGAACAATGGAGTCTTCTATACAAGTAAGCCATTTTGTTGTTGTAATCTTAATGTCTTAATGATCGTAATTCAACTCAACTGGTAGAAGAACATTTTTTTTTTTTAAGGAAACTGGTAGAAGAACATATTGACCATATTTAAAAGGATTAATATCAGTAGTTACTTTGGGAGAATTTCGGTATGCCAAAGAATTTGACTTAGAGTTTCATGCCAATTTCAAGAATTTTGATTAATGATGTACACAAAATTATCATACATGCAGTTTTTTTTTTCTGACAAAAACAAAACGATATTCATTCAAATTGATATAGTACATCAGATACAAACATCGCTAAAACGTAAAGGGTGAATCTGCGAACAAACTCACATCACCCAAATTAATAGCATACAACGGCAAAATGCCTACAAATAATATGATAAAACCTAAGTCACCGAAATACCCATGCTTCCGGATCTGCAACGTTGACGCTCAAATCATTGGTTGAATTTGTAATTGACGAATGCCGATCTTTAAATAGGAACAAAACGAACACCGCGACAAGACGCGAAATCAAACGCCGCACAAGACGACGAACAACACAACGCCGCACTGACACGGCGAAATCACAAAAAACAGAAAAGGAAAATCTTGATTGTGAAAACCACTTATTTAGATCGAAAGAAAATGGGAAACAAGATGTAGAGGGGTGATTTTAGGTCAAAAATCGATGAACGAAGGAGAAACAAAGTTTAGAGATAAGTTGAAGTTTGTCTCACTAGAAAACTACTGTTGAAATTGTTTAGATTGCAGTTTAAGTCTTTGTTAATAGATCAACAAATATTTTTAAATGATTTTTTCAAGACACATTTATAACATTAAAAAAAGTTCATACACAAAAATTTGGAATTTTTTCCTATTCAATTTTATTTTACATGGGATGAGTTAAATAAGATTCTTTTAAACATTAAAAGTTAAAAATAAAAGTAACAAAAATCTTATATATAGAAGTCAAATTTTGATCTCATTTTTGGGAGGATTTTTTTTTTTATATTGTTCCAAATATACGAGAAAGAAAAATATTTTAAAATTGTATAATGACTTAACAAGGACTTAAACTCCACAAATTTTTTAGCTTTGTACCAAAAAAAAACTGCACAGCAGGCAACACAAGGAGTAACTTCACAGGGACTAAAAACAGTGCACTTTTTTGTGTTACATTCAATTCATGAATTCGAAGTTTTTTTTTCTTCATAAAAAACTAATCTTTGAATTTGAAGTGATAGATCTTGTTGTTTAAAACCAACTGTGATCTTAAAATATTATATATGCCTTCTATCTTTCTCTCTCTTTTTTCACTCCCAAATCTTACTCGTTGCCATTTTTTTTTTTATCAAAGAGGGTTTATTTAAAGTCAATTTTAATTTAAAACCGCTCCTTCAAATTGTTTTTCTTTCTTAGTTAAATAAGCGGTTTTCACATATTTTTTTTATATTAATTCTTTTTTTTTGTCATGTTTGCAAATCTCTGTTTATTTTGATTTACCGTATTTGTATGGTGTATTTTCTCTTTTTCATCATAGCACGGTGTTTATTTGATTGAAAGATTAGTTTTGATCAAAGACATATCCAATCAACATTGGTGTCATCGACGTTGCAGATCCAGAAACTTGAATATAGTCATATTTGTAGGCATATGTACTTTTTCGTTTTATGCTATTAACGTGGATGTTATGAGTTTGTTTATTGATTCATCCTTTTTATTTTACCGATTTTAAATTTATATTGTATCGATATACTTTATCAATTTGAATGAATGAATGTTGTTTATTTTTGTAAAAAAAAAACTGATCCAAAACAAAAATCTTGACAATGTCGAGGTTTAAAACAAATTTATTGGAGTTTTTTTTTCCGATGAATTAATTGGAGGTTTGGTGTTTGAAAATTATCTTTAAATACCAATAATTTGAAAGTGAAAACTAAACATTGAAGTTAAATATAAAAATAAAAATAAAAGTGACACTTATTTTTGTGGTGGTCGGGGTTCGAACCTTAGACCTTTATTATATTATACATTGTCCATACCAAGTTAAACTCACGAGGACAAAGTGACACATTTGTTATAAAAAAAAGAACTGACACCTATAAATTTAAACAAAAAAATTACATAAATATACGGTATTTTAAGTTTAGTCCCTATCTAAATAAATTAGAACTGACACCTTTACGATGAACTAAGACTTTTAAGTTTAGTCCCTATCTAAATAAATTTGATATTTCAGTCTTTACATCTCCAAAGGTTTTAACGTTAATTCTCATATGGAAGACTAATAGGTGTAAGAGAGAAGAATATGTAGAGGTCCTCGTGAGCTTACCTCAGATTGTTGAAACAATACATAATATATATAAGGTTTGAGTTCAAACCTCAGTCACCACCAAAAAAGAGAAGAATATGTAAAAGACTAAAATACCGATTTGTTTTTCAAATAGGAAGTAAGAAGGTCCCAATTTTATAGAGACTAGCTAACATGGTAGTTCCCTAAAAATAAAATAAAAACTAACAAGGTAGTTAACTTATATATATATATATATATATATATATATATATATATATATATATATAATGGTGATAATAGATCTGCAATATAAATTTGTCAAAAAAAAATGTGCAATATAAATATAAAAAAACATTGATTACTTTTTAAAAACAATTAAAATAAAAAAATATAATTTGAATTAAAACTATAAAAGTTGTCTAGAAAGTCGGTGGTCAATTAATAGTTTTATTTTTATTAGGGAAATTAATATTTTTATTTGAAGAGTCAAAGTTGTTGAAATATTATTATTTTGAAAAAGAAAATTACTATTTAGTCATATTCTAATATATTATGTGAACAAATATAATTATATTAATTACATCATCCTTTTTTTAAAAAGAATAAATATATTACATATTTCCCTACAACAAAAAAATTACATATTTATCAATTATAAATAAATGATTCTTAAAAAAATTAAATAAACGAGTTTAACAACAAAGATACACTATATATATGACTACAATATACATTACATTGACACAACACAATTTATCTCTTATTAACATTTGAAGAGAGCAAATGCATAAATAGTTTTGTTTGAGGTATCAAGACATCATTAGCAATGGATTCAGGTATTCCTAATATCTTTGATATATCAATGTGTCAGAGATTTTAGTGTATTTTTTTTAACAATAGATCATAGTGTATATGCACGCCCATATATTTATTTTACTTCCACTCTAAAGCATGATTGTGTGGTTATAATCACTGTATTGAGCATGCCTCGTACTGGATTTAGGTCATATATACACCTTAAGTGTTAAAAAAAATTACATTATCAATAATCATAACCATAAAGTTATCATATATGTTTGACTTTATCAGACATAATTGATTTCGATGTGTTACAGTCCTAACATTGTAGTACTTTTTACACAGACAATACATGCAAGTAAAAAAAATCATTATTGTGAGATATAATTGTTATAATTTTCATTAAATAGTTGTTAGGAAATACTCCTTTCCACCATAATTATAAGTTTTTTTCTTTAACGAACCATAATTATAAGTTGATGGGTCTAAGAAATTTTCATACAACCGGTGCACAATTATTAAACAAAAGTTTAAAATAAAATCTATTTTTTGTCAAAAAATAAAATAAAATCTAATTCTATCGTGACTTTCAATCATTCTCTAATAGAAGAAAAAAAAATTAGCTATCAAGATTTAAGAGTATCTATTACTTGTTATTGTTATTATCAAATTTAAAAGCTACTTTTCCATTTAATTATTTGTAAAATACCAATCAATTATCCCCATTAAAATTTAAAAGAGAACCCTAACTCTTTAAAGACATAAATCTAGAACGAATTTAACAAATCAGGGCAAGGGAGTTTCCTTCTGTCGTTATTTTTTTTTCCTTCAATCTTATCAAGATGCTGAAAATTTATTTGTATTTCTAAAGTTTTAAATTTCATGGATTGTGAGTTGATCTTTTTTTAATCTCACATTCAACATATTATATATTTTTTAAACTCTTATTTTATTATATTGCTAATGACTTTTTTTTTTTTTTTTATATCTCTGGAAAAAGCTTTATTCTACCTCTAAAACCATTCTCCAAAGAACTAAGTTATTGTATAAAATGGTTTTCTACAAATAATTTCTTAAAGCTAGTGTAGTTTAAACACATGCTTCTTAAATATCCTATATTACCAACAACAATTATATATATAGCTGTTATTTTATTTATTCATGTATGCTAACTTCTTTGTTATTGCAGATTCATGTATGATAACTAAATTAATCATTTTTTATGTATAAACTAATAATAAAAAACTGAATAATATATAGGTAATAATGAGATCAAGAAAAGCTCAATATGTTCCAAAGAAACAAGACAACAAAGTCAACGGAAACGAAAACGACATGCTTCAAGACCTGAAGACCTTGCACCCGCAAAAGATAGTAAAAAACATAGGGCTAAGATCATTCATATTGAAGATGCAAAAACTTCAAGTGATCTAAGCAAAAAGGAAAGTCAAAGCGACTTGGATGATTCGATGAAATGCATAGCAGATTTTATTATACCAGGAGATATTCCCGATATTGAATCGTTGATGAATGACAATGAATTGCTTGTAGATTTTTTTCTGGATATACCGAGCTCTTAGTCTATCTTTGTGGGGCAATACTTGTCACCAAAACCTTTGTTTTAAGTTATTATTTTTACAAAGTACTTATATTTGAATTCAAGCTGGGCTTGAGAAAAGTTTGGGTGTTAAATTCTTAATGCATGCCTCACGCATGTTACAATACTTTAGTTATAATAATATTTCAATATTAAGTGTTTATTTTTTCGAAGAGTCTTATATATTGTTAATTATATTGTGACACATGTCAATTATTGGGTAGCACCTTTGGTGTCTGTTACTCATTATTTAAATGATTTTAATTTTATTTTTTAATTGGACAAGAGGAAATTATTTTTAATTGACTGTCATTAATCATTATTTTACTACTGTCTCATATGAAATTTGAGTTTAGTCCCTTAAATAAATTTTAATTTGAAACAATTAAAAGTTAAAGATGTAAGAGTATAATATATTTTTCATGTGATCAAATTGAACTTTTATGTTATTAAATTAAATTCCCTCAAAAAATGTTATTAAATTAAATTGAAAATTTATATGAAATAAAATATATATTACCTACATAAAAATAATCATATAAATTAGTTCAATGGATAACCACAAATATGTATATTTATATTTAAATTATTATAACAATAAATTGAAGGGTTAAATATGTTTTTGGTCCCTATAGAAATGAGAACTTCTAAGTTTAATCCTTACTTAATTTTAATAGGTTTTTTAGTCCCTACAAAAAATATTACTTCTAATTTTAGTCCTTGTTACAACAAAGTTTGTTTAATTATCCTTAAACTCTTAAATTTTTGAATGATTTTTTGAGATAAGTTTAGAACATTATGAAAGGTTCATTTACTAAAATTTAGAATTTTTTAACATGAAACGAATTAAATATAATTTTTTTAAAACGACAAAAGTTAAAGATAAAATTAACAAAATTTGGACGTAGAAATCAAATTTTGAAACAATTTTTTGTAGAGGAACTTTTAGTAATGTTCTTAACATGTCTGCAAAAAATTGTTCAAATACTCAAGAGTTTAAGCATAAATTAAACAAATTTGTATTGAGGAGGGACTAATACTGAGTGCAGAAAAAAATTAGGGACTAAAAGAACTATTAAAATTAAGTAAGGACTAAACTTAAAAGATCCCAATTTTATAGGCACCAAAAACATATTTAACCCTAAATAGAAAAAAGTAATAAAAAATTATAACTAAAATTTAAGGTGAAATGTCCATATATTTAATCGTTTAGAACCGCATACTATCAATTTCTCACCATGAACAAAAATTTCATATTGTTTTTAAATGTAGTTTTTTTCTTCTTCAAATTATGTGTCAACTAATTGAATATTAATTTTCTTATTGATATGAATCTATGTTAATTAGTGAATTTAACTCGGGACATTCAAAGGTAACATGAAATTTGATGAGTATTAGTACAGCAATAGTGAGATTTTCAATGGCGTATGGGAGGTTGTGGCATGAATGAGAACATGGATAACTTATTTGTCACACATGACTTTTTGGCAGAATTTGGTCCCTTCTTTCAAATTGGTTGTTACAGTGCATGAAATTTCGGCTCATCTTGATCATTTTTTATATTCAAAATAATAGCAACTAAAAGCATAAATTAAATTTTAAATTTCTTTTAAAATTTGCATTATAGAAAATATTTAAATATACTATATGTTGAATAAAAAATGAAAATTAAGTTGGGTGTAGTTTAATGCACAATATTCAAAACTTAGTATATGTATTATCATGACTATTTAGTATATTTGTCAAAAAAATGACTATTTAGTATATGTATTATCATGACTATTTATTTTAATCAATCTTATCATGACTTTCAAATACATTATAATGAATTAAATGTACTTATCATTTAGAATAGTTATATCAATAAAAACTTTGAATTAAATTCAATATCAATTTAATTTTTTAATAGCAAGTTTTGAAATATATTATATTAAATAGATGGTCATTACAAATGTGTTAGTGAGTGTATATATTATCAACTCATATGAGTCGGCATGTGTGGTGTTGGTTTGAGACATTGAAGTGCATTCCTCACAATATTTTAGGTTCGACTCTCCTAGGGCCAATTTCGGTGGACAAACCATGTATTAATTTTATCATTTTGGTAGACTCATACTTCAAAGTATTAATCATATAATATTAAGTAATGATAGACATTTTTTTAGTATGTGTATTTGAACTCAACTTTATTAACACAAATTTTATGGTAAATGTTATATTTGGTTCAATTTTTCGTTTGAGTTATAATTGATTAGATTTACAAAATAATTGCAAATTAAACCGTCAACATAATGGAAAAATGTTGCTTGCTAAGTATTTTTACTGTTTCGGATCAAGGGAACGACTTGTAAATCTTGCTAGATATGACAACATTTGAAAAATGTTGCCTTAGATGCCTCGACAAAAATCACCCATACTCAATTGTCTTAGTGACGCTTTAAAAAAGTATTGGCAAGGAGCGAGAAAAAACGCCACCTTAAACAATAGAAAATGCTCACATAGAACTATAGAAGACAGCTGAAAAACACCCCATATTCTTCCGGGCAACAATTTTTAATACGATGGCAGCATTTTTCAACTGTTGCCAAAAGAAAAAAATGTTGTGCATGTCTCCCAAGATGAGAGTTTCTCTCTTCAACCTCGAAAAACTCGGTTCGAGACCCGGCACCAGAGAAAAGAAAAAAATGTTGTACTTTTTTAAAGGATAAATATCTATACCTTTACATAAAGTCAAATGTTAGCTAACCTAAACAAAATCCAATGTTAACTATCATATAACTCGAATTTTTTTGCACACACATTTTCTTTTCAATAAATTTAATGTATTATCTTTCTCTCATAACAAACAATTGTTAGTTACTCTCTATTTCTCGAACAAATTCCTATTTTCTTGCACATCCTATCTCTCTCATAACAAACAATTGTACACATCTTTTTAACAATTGTAAAGCAAAATAAAAATTATCTCAAATTCACATTAATCATAAATTATGACTTCAACCGATACTAGATTAACATTGTGTGAGTGTGACATGTTGAGATTACTCTTTTATCATATTGACATGATTTGGCTAAAAAAAATAATTGTTAGCGAAATTGCGATTTAGGTCAACCTATTTTAAAATTCGACAGTTTTGGTCCCTCCATCATAGTTTTGAACTAGAAAAATGTGATGCGATAAATTTTAAATGTCATGGAATATGATTTGAAGATGGAAAAAGATCAACATCGATGAAGTTGTAACAAAGTTTCCTTGAAAATTTCATTTAGAACATATCATATCACAATATTTTAGACAAAATATTTGAAAGAGGGAGCAAATTTGTCGAATTTTAAAATGGCGGGACCAATTTTGCAAAATGATGAAAATAATGGGACCAAAATTGCACTTAAGCATATGAGATTTAAATATTGATGTTGAAGATAACATCAATATTAATAGAATCATTATTATAGGTAACAAAATTTTGTTTAAAATATTTAAAGTTAACAAAAACCAAACTTTGTTTAAAAAAAATAAACTTTAATTTTTCCAAAATAGATAAAATTAATTAATTAGTTTTTATTGAAACAAGAGTAACCGAGAAAAGGGTATAATTGATAAGTTGTAACCTTAAAATATCAAAACGACAGTTAAATAGAAATGTTAAATCCGTAATCAAATAACATTTTAAAAAAACGGAGTGAGTCGTTATTACTAGCGTCAAGACAGACACTAACGTGCATGTCTTTCCGCTCTTATTTGCAATGAGCAATAAATGATAAAAAAAAAAACAATTAAGTGAGTGGTAACGTTGGAAGAAAAAGTTAATCATAACTAGACTTTTGACACGTGCAACGCACGAGTCTTCTCGACTATAATAGTCACCAATAAATAATCTTTAACCCGTAAGATCATGGGTCGATCAATAAACGCAAATTGGATTACTAGAGATACAATATTACAATCAAATGATAATAAAAAAAATTATAAAGAAAAAAGATAAAAAGAATACAAAATTATATTGTTGTACAAGTCAATTTTATTTAATACTTTTATAGTTAAACATCAAAAATTAATGCAGTTCATGGTTCCGAACAAATTATTTAGGGTAGCCGAGTTTGCATGGAAATTAGGGTATTCTGTTTGTAAACGTATTAAATAAGTGTACAACAACTTGTCAAAAAAAAAAACTACAGAAACAATAGGTTAAGTTGTTGCAGACCTAATAAAATTAAAATTAATAAATAATAAGGATAAAGATTAAGATATCTATTAAATTTTTGCTTTGAAAAATAGTCAATGTGTTAATTAGATTAACAACAATTGAACATTTTTTTATACTAATGTTTGTCATCATCAAAAAGGGGGAGATTGTTGGAACAAAATACGTTTATCAAACATTACCCTTAGAGTGGGGGAGTTTGGTAGAACAAAAATGTTTAACATATGTCACTCTTAAGGTTTTGATGATAACAAGGTATTAAAAATTGTCAATT
>Ga0315914_1005043_pt1 | contig 19464 bp, 7 predicted proteins | sample MpolenodulesMG_FD_203920 | JGI IMG/M metagenome (GOLD analysis project Ga0315914, IMG submission 203920) | Medicago polymorpha root nodule microbial communities from Los Angeles, California, United States - elongated nodules | ecosystem: Host-associated > Plants > Roots > Nodule | place: USA... | reverse complement strand
GAGGTGTTGGATTGAAGGGATAAAATGATTATTATTATTAAACAATGACGTATGAAAACTATTTTAGTCTAAAAAAAGAGTTCTCTACCGTCGATGCTATAAATTACTTAATGGAAAACAATAAGGTACCTTATATTAATGATACTACATACAAGAAAATGATTGGTAGAATACTTTAATATGCAACAAAACATTAATGATAATACTGTACCTTATTTAAACTTACAATTTTTATACTACTCACTTTGCTACGCCCGGTTCCTCCAATGAAAGCAAAACTAAGGAACGAATTCATTCTGTTTCGGACCGGCCAGGAGGTTAGTCCCGTAATGACACGTTGGCTAAAACACCCACCAACCTAAGGTGCATCGCCTGAGGAACCACGCTAGCAACAGTACGCCCTACCTCACTGGACGCGCCCTTGTGCATCAAGCACCGTACACGTGTCCCTCAACGGACCTTGAATAAGGCGCCGCATCACACGGAGACGGTTATTCCTCACACGCGCCTATATAAGGGTGACCTTGCTCTACCCTCAAGGTATGATTCACTTTTCCACACTTTCTTACACACTCATCTCAATTTCTCATACTGACTTGATCGTCGGAGTGCTAACGTGTCTGCAGGCACCTTTCGTCCCACCGTGAGATTACATTGCCACCGCACCGGAGCACCGTGCCGTTACCGTTGCCACCATCCATCCTCACCGGACAAATTACATTCTTCTATGCAACTTATTTAGATACCCTATTAAAGATGCTCTGAATAATATGCTCAGACAAAGGGAGGAGAATTTAATGATAACGTACAAAAATATCATAAAACATTAATGATAAGTTGAATTCCTACTGGTTGAGGTTAGGAAGTTACTGTTAGCTATTGCTCTGTTGGTTCAGCTTTTGGTGTTTGAGTAGTTGGAGCTTAGAAAATACTTATCATAGAAGTAATGAGTAGTTGAGCTAATAGTCTGTGCCAGTTAAATTTTGAGCCTTTCCATGTGCGCATCTGCATCATGACTACACTAGTAGTGTGTAGAAGCTCATGTTCATCCATCAATATCAAATGGTTTATGATTTATCAATTGGATTCTGCATGGTTTTCTGTCTCCCTTTGTTTCAGTTGGAGGAGGCAGGGTAATTAGTGCTATGGTTGGAACTTACACCCTCAGTGTTATTATATTTGCAAATTATGTTGTAAAATGAATATTTTTATTTTCAAAATAAGGAAAGGAAGATGGAAGGAGATGATCCAAGTGGATAATACAATTAGTAATTTATGTAGTATCAAAATCTCAAATTTAAAGTCTGTCCGATGTTTGAGACATGCTTGATAGAGTTGCCCTCACTTTGTAGACATAATTAAATTTAAAGCGTGTTCGATGCCCGAGACATGCTTGATAGGATTGCACCAACTTGTGGATATAAATGATGGGTGACTGATAACGGAAATGTGATAGCAAGGTAGTCCAATATATCGTAACTAACAGAGACTCTGATAGTTATTATCCATTAGGTCACCTGCCACATGTTTAAGGCATCTTGTTTTTGACGTGAGATTCTTTAACATTTTTTAACTGTACATTTTAATTAATTCTATGTATACATCACTCTTAAGTCAATATCATCTATTTTACATTTCTTATAACGATGAATATATCAATACTTAAAAAATTAGTTATCTTTCTTTCATTTATAAGTTATTTTTAATTTGTACCGGTATAAAATAACCAAATGTAACCGTCATAGTTTGTCATGAGGCACACTTTTCCTGACATGATGCTAGCCTCTCATCTCAATGGAGTAAATTTGGTTCAGTCTCTTGATGAGCATAATTAATGAATTACTTGCTTTGGAGTATGCAGATGGTGATTATTGTTGTCATCAAGTATCATATAATATTGAAGTAAAATTCTATGGTGAAGTCGTGAAAATTATTTTTCTGATGAAGTTAACACTATAACATCAAAAATATAGTGAGTAATACCCACTGTTTGTACAGTGACATCAAAAGTTCAGTCCCCATAGTATCATCAATTCATCAGATTAACAAGACTACACTTAATCTAATTTTATCCTACCTTGTTTTAAGTGTAACACCCCACAAAGTGTAACACTTAAGACTATCACATAATATCATCAAATATGTTTGCATGTTAAAGATGTCAACGATAAAATAGTACTTGTAAGTCCAAAATATTGCAAGCATTACTAGATGAATTACTATTGATCATTAATCAGTAATCAACAATTTAAAAATGAATCAAACCTTAAAATCAAAATTGACTTTTTCAAAAAAGTCAGTTTTCTAACTGCACCGTAGAAACTCCCAATGTAGAAATAGGACCCAAATTTCTTTGTATTCAAGAAACATGTAGTTACTTCCCTTAGAAAAAAGAAACATACAGTTGCTCACATTACATTATAATTGATCTCTATGGTCAATTTAAGATTAGTCGATTCACATTAAACAGAAACTTGTGTAATCAAGTATTAAAACGTTAAAAAATGTTGTCTTCAATGCAAAACTTATCTTTTTTGTTTCATTAATTAATGTTTTAGAAGCATTAACCAGTGCCCTAAGATCACTAGTTAGTTTGACCCATAATTTTTACCGTTAATTTGAGATTAAACAACCAAAATCAATTAGAGCGTAATCATTTGAGGAGTGAAATCAATGCCATAGAAATGACAATTCAAATCAGAAGCTAGTTTTAATAATGAGACTAAAGTTATTATTAGTCAATGAGTACATGTGCTTGTGTCAAATCAAATCAAATCTTGATTGATAAAAAAATCAAAATCAAATCTGATGCAGTTAATGGAATGGAGGGTTTCAGAAAAAGTTGGACTACTACAACAGTTTATTGGGTTAGTTTATTTGTGCTGTACTAGTACTAAGGCATTTCATTTAATATGTTTTGTTCTATTTTCGGTGCAAACACATGGTCTCCATAAGAAGTTAGAAACTAGGTGGAGTTTAGCTTGGGTAACTGAACTTATTTCCCACGATGAAAAAATTGAATTATAATGGACAGGTGGCAGTGCAAACTAGTTGTGTCCAAAAAAAATAAATATTGGCTGTCATATTTTAATAGTTTTTGCAATACATTTTAGATCTCAGTTCACGCTGTTCATGGTACTCGACCAAAAAAAATTACTGTTCATGGTAAATGTGAATTACCGACATTACTGACATTATTCTTCTTTAATTCAAACTAATAAATAATTTCAATTTTTTTTTTTGAAGGAAAATAATTTCAATGTTAATCAATTAATCAAATATAATACAAAAATCACATTGAAACTCACTCATTATTCCTTTCGGAAAAAAAAGTACTCCAATTATTATTCTTTACATGAAAAACTTCTAATAATAAATACTCCCTTATCCTATAATATAAGGAAAAAAAAAATAAAAATAGAATCAACTTTTATAACTTTTATGCTATTATTTTTTCCACATATTTCTCTTTTTTTAAAAATAAAATTAAATACAAATTGCATTTATCTTGTTCTACTTTTTTCCCCTCCATAATCGTTAATCAATACAAATTTATTTTCATTTTTTCATGATACTTATTCCAATAAATAAAAAGACAAAAATTTATACCTCAAATTACTATGCTTTAGTAATCTTAATAACTGGTGTATTTTTCTTATAAATTGGGGCATAGAGAGTATTTATTAGAGAAAATATATTTAGTTTCCAATTCCTCCTAAAAACTATTTACATAGACATCCTTTATTATTTTTTAAACTATAATAACATTAAATGTGAGTAAACAATTTCTTTCAAAAATAAAATATTAATTATCGGTAAGTGTCTATAATGCAGTATTTTAATTTATTTCTTGTTCGTTCACTCTATTATTCAACGTCAACTTTTATTTTCTTATGTTTATTTATTTTCATATTTTATCAAATTATTAAGTAAAATATACAAAGGAACAATAGTGTAGTTCATGTGTAAATGCCAAAACCCCATAAACTTTTCAAAAAACTCAACACTTCAAATAAATTAGATAATGTTATTTAATCATGGAGTGAGGTCACTGTTTTTGTTTAATATAGACTATCAAAAAGTTAAAGCAGGTAACAGGTGAGAGATCTGGGCCGTCGGAATATAAAACTAATATATCAATGGTCCTGTTTCAACTTTCCCATAATGGGAAACAACTTTGCTTTCCCATTCTAAACCTCACCTAGAAACTAATCTATTGAGACAATAATTTAAGGGCTAATCTCTCGTAAAGGAGTTGATAACATGTTTTATGTTTTAGTGACTTGATTATTAGTCATTTCACAATAGACACTTTTTTTAAGATGGCTAGAGAGATTGATAGATGTGGGTAGACTCTTTTGATGGGAAGACATAGGTAGCAGTAGACCATTTACATTGGTTGGAAATATCCTTCGAGAGAGTGGATAAAACTTGATTGTGATGGAGCTTACAAGGATTCAATGAGGTATGTGTGTTGTGGTGGTCTTTTTCAAGACTCAAATGGTAGTTGGTTAAAGGTTACACTCAAAGAATTGTAGATTGTGATGTCTTACGTTGAAATGTAGGGTATTTATACACGAATGCAAATGACAAATAGAGAAGATTTTACTCACTTCATAGTTGAGAGTGACTCCAAGCTTCTAATCGATATGGTAACAAGGAGTTGTAAGCTTAACAAACACACTTCTATCTTGGTCCGCCATATTCAGGATCTTGCTCTCTTACATGGAAATATTGCTTTTAAACACACATGTCGCGAGGGAAGCAGATGTGCTGATTGGTTGCCTAATTTTAGTTTTAATCAAAATTCCTATAATGTAAGAATTTTGGAATCTCCTCTAAAGAGCTTTAAAATTTCCTTTTTGATGACATATCCGAAACTTGAATGCCGAGAAATGTTCAAGTAACTTTGTAGTTTTGTTTTTTTCCTGGGAATTGCCCCCTTTAATCACCCAAAAAAAAACACTTTTTCTCGCCCATAATTTGAGATCGAAACCATAGTAACATGTTTGAAGGAATGAGCATCAATACATGAATGCTTTATAGTTTATATTTCTTTATTTAAGTCGGTCATTTATACAATTTAAAAGAAGTTATTTAAAATTTTGGTTTCTTTTCCCTTGTAAAAAAAAAAAAAAAAAACTGTAGATAAGTACGCCAATACATCGCCTCAAAGAAAAGTACGTCAAATGCATAATATGATAATACTATAATGGTAGGCTGCAACTAATTGCACATTGCAATATTACACAGAAAACTTTAAAACGGAATTATGCATTTTTTTTAAAGAATAATTATGCATTTCTTATCGAGTGAAACATAGCTAGTTAAATTAATTTATAAAATTGCATAGGGTGTTCTATTTTGATATTTTCAAAAATTAATTAATCCTTACCACTCACCTACTCCCTTCATTTTTAATTGTTGTACAAATATTTTCTTTATAATAAAGGGATTTTGCTAGAAGACATACATGAATGTGTTTTTTAGCAATCCACATCTCAAAGTGTGATTATCAACTTTTTAGTTTTTTTTTTGAGGGAAAAGACACCTTCATAAAAATTAGCTGGTGTCTTTTAACAAATGTCTATAAGATAACTTGCTAAAAACACCTTCATAGAGAGTGTCTTCTAGCAAACAACCCTATAATAAAAGTTTGATATTCTCATATTTAAACATATGCGAAGGGCCCCATTATTTGCCAACCATATCACACAATGTTGGTATTATTTTAGGGTAAAGTTTCATAGATACCCTTTTTAATTCATCCACTCATTAGACCATTGCTATATGGGGCAAATAGTTTGTCTTATTCAAACAAAATAATATAAAATACAACCTATATAACAATAAAAACAATTGATATAGTTTCACTTCTATAAGATTACTAAAATTCAACAAAAAAGTTTCACTTAGAACAAAACACACCATTTCACATACATACAACATATTATTCATCAATTACTCTATCATTGATATAATACTAGCTAGTAACATAACTACCAATTAATTTTTATTTTTTTTAAGAAAACATAACTACCAATTATTAGTAACATTTCCCTTTTCTTTTTTAAGAAGTTAAATTAGCTCACTCAAACCGGTAGCAGGGTGAATCGAACCAGAAACCTTGAGGAGGAGCACACTTTCAGATTCCAAGTCAATACCATCATGTCATCCTAAGTAGGTTACTAACATCATTTTGAAACATCAACAGGAAATTCATGAACCTCATCACTCCAAGGATTAATCTCCTTAACAGGATCAACATTCCTTAATGCACACCAAACAGCAGTGTTACATTTAAATCCAGACCCAAATGCAATTTGCCAAATTCTATCACCTTTTCTTATCCTTCCCTTAGCTTCACAATAAGCCAAAACATACCAAACAGAACTACTTGAAGTATTTCCATATCTATAAAGTGTCATTCTTGAAGGCTCAATTTGCCAATCACTTAATCCCAGCACTTTTTGTATCTCATCTTGAACACCTTTTCCACCAGTATGAATACAAAAATGCTCAAAACATAGCTTAAAATCAGGTGTATAAACTTTCATTTTGGAATTAAAATACTTTTTAGCTACAAAAGTTGTAGCATATTTTAATTGTTCTAGTAAAGGTAAAACTGATTTTCCAAGTGTTGTGATGTTTGCTTTAAGTGCAAAACCAGCTGAATTCATTAGTCCTTTTGAAAGTGATATTCCTATGATTTTGTTTGTTTCATCTTCTTGTTGAAGGATTGAATTGTAACAATTGTCTTGTGAACCTTTGTGTGTACGAACAGTGTGTTTAAGGAGATATTTTGAACGGTTAGAATCTGAAGAAATGTTTGAGAGTAAAATTGCTGCACCACCTACACGAAAGAGACAATTTGAAACAAGCATTGATCTGTTGTTTCCTAAGTACCATCCACTGTTGATGTTTTCTGTGCTCACTACTAAGGCATATGAATTTGGATGTACCTATATACGTATGAAAATATGGAATTAAAAATAAACAAAGGTTAGATAGGAAATTAAGTATGGATGAGGAAAATGGAAAATTATGTAACATTTAGAATACATATTGAAGTCGTGTCTGATGTGTCCAACATGTGTCATGTCCGGCACCAACGGCGAAGCTAGCCATCTTTGTACAAGGGGTTTAAATATAAAGAAAGAAGATAAAATTATATATTGAGTGCAGTTTTGATAGTTTTTATCGTTAATAAACATCTCTTTATTTATTTATTTATTTTTTAAAAACTTGGTATCCGATCCAAGAATTGAATAAAGATCTCTTTATAATTGTTTAAGAGATTGAAAATGTCTAAATAAGACGTAGTACATCTATGAAATAAATGGATATCTATTAACATTTTTATTTCTAGTAATATTAGACAAATAATCTCATTTGGAGTAGCTAAATATATTTTATTGGGGTATCTAATTACTAAATATACTAACCTATTGAAATAAAAAAAAAAAATTGGGTAGCTAAAACCACCGCATAACAAAACAAGGTTTCACACCTGTCCGACACAAACACGACACCAACACATATGATTATATTTAATTATTTTATTTTGTTAAAATATTATTGGTGTGGATGTGTCAGTATTCGTATTTTGGCTTGTCTCTGAATTAGTCGGTGATTCAAAGAAAAATACTACTAGTATTAGTTATGGGAAATCATTTATGGAGCATTCATTGGTTAAGATAATGTTGTTTGTGTGATGCTTTAATGTTTCATGAGTTATCTAGGTTTTACATTTAAAGCATAGGACAATGTTTACCTATAAGAAATAGGGCAATGCTATCCAGTACCTAGGGACACTGGTTAAGGAACAATATAATTAATGCGTCTTATTTAATTAACCTCCATCAAATGAAAAGTTGATCAACTTAATTAAAATAGGAAATGTTTGTATTCAATACTCTTTAAAAATCAGCATCAATAGTGGAATATCAACTTAATTTATTTGATCATAATGTTTGTTCTTTTAATATGATATGTTTTATTTTTGAAATTGCAAATTTATTTTGGACTTTATAATTTCTTGTCTTAGTTTAATTATTTCTACAACTTTTAATAAAAAAAATACACAATAGAATTTTTCACCGGAAGAAAAAAAAATGATGGAAAAAAACTGGTTTAAGTACAGGCTTTCCCTTGAATTGGTTTAAAAGAAAAAAATTATTAAAGAAAATGCACGGAAAAAAAATCTCTTAGAGTAAAATTTATAGGAAGAAAATTGTTGATATGAAAGGAAGCAAGTGGATTAAAAAAAAATCAAAAAAAGTTCACAAGAAAAACAAATGAAAGGAACCGCGTGTGGTGTTGTTGTGTTTGTGTAGCTATCTTTCTAAAGAGTATTAAATGCAATATTTTTTTATTTTAATTAAGTTGACTAACTTTTCACTTTAATTGAGGTAAATTACATGAGACGCATTAATTACATTGTTTTTTAACCAATGTTTCGGAGACAATGGTTAGCAACACCTTAAGAAATAAAAGCTATCACACTACCAAATGTGCTTTTGTCAAATAGTACTGCTGGGTACTGGCTTAGAAAGATCAAATAGTACTACTGTGTTTTATGCATACGTACATCGAATCATAACTCCCCTATGTAGATATTTTTTGAGAGATACTATGTAGATGTTTGTACATGTACATTTTTCTTGACAAGTTTTTTTTTTTCTTTTTTTTTTAGGAGATTTTCTTGACAAAGTTTTGTATATGTACATAAATTTTATGAAATAATATCATCATAGGACACTAATTTAATTAGACGTTTGTAAAAAATTTATATTACTCTAATAGAGCCGTTCCCAATCAAAATGGAGATCCGACTTATAGAGTAAAAACGAGTCTCTAATAATAAAAACGTGATTATTATTTTTTTTTTTAAAATTCTTCTATTTATATTGTAAATAACATCCATAAACATAAAAAATCATTTGTAAAAAAAAAAATAAACATAAAAAATCATGAGCTACTATAAGGATGAATTTATTTGCAATAAATAACAATCAATTTGAATTTGGTTGCAACAAAAAACCATTGTATTTTTCCAATATTATTTAGTAAACTCACACATATATTAATTTAATTTAATGCAACTACTATAAGGATGAAGTTATACTACTTGCCAAAAACAACAAGTAAGATCATAGAATTTTAAAAAAAATAATAAAAAGACTATCTAACCTGCAGTAGTTGTTTGGCAAGGTCGATGGCTATGAGTCCAGCACTGCAACCCATACCACTTAAATTATAGCACAAAATTTGATGCTTAAGTTTGTAATGGTTAATAACCATTGCACTAAGAGAAGGTGAAGGATTGAAAATACAACAATTTGTTATAAGAATTTCAATATCCTCAACCTTCATTTTTGTCTTCAACAAAAGATCATCAATAGCACCAAAAATCACTGCCTCAGTTTCTTTCCTTGCTACATTAGTGCAAATATTTGGTGGAATATTCAATAAGTTCTCTGGCACATAAGTTTTATCACCAAATCCAGATTTATCCATAATTTTCTTTTGGAAATCTATGCTCTCATCTCTAAAATGTCCTCCACATCTTGATGTTTCTATAAACAATTCCTTACTACAAATACATCTAGGAAAAGGTTTATAGCATGAAAAATCTACTAGATATATATTTTTGGAACATTTCTTTAGGTAAAAGGTTAGTATAGATGCTACTAAGGCACACCATAGTAAAAGTGAAAAAATGTTACTAGACTTGAATAATATTTGGATATTTAGAGGGAAGTCTCCAATGATAGGGAGGGTATAGAACTTGGATTGAGCTAAGGAAAGGGATGACATTGAAAACATACTCATCATGTTGGATATGCTATGGTTCAAGTCTAGGAGCTTTTGTATTTATAGAAGTTTGTAATAAAGAACTAAGAGATACATTGAATATTTGGCTTGTCTCATCACTTATACCCCCACTGGTCTAAATTATGAGATGAAAAAAAAATCAAAACTAATGAAATCATTTATTGTTATGATTTTTTTAATATTTTTACAGAGCTCATAGTAGAAACTTGTCAGAAATTGAATATATATTCGCTTATTTTTTATTTTTTGGTCAAGCAGTCTAATGATTGGAGTTCACACATATTAAACATGAAGAAATGTGATGTTTGGAGTTCGAACTCCGACCCCTGCATATATTATGCATTATTCCTACTAACTGAGATAAACTCATGAGGACAATATATTAAAAAGACAAACATTTTAGATAAAAATAAAAAGTTATTTAAAAAATAAATATATCTTAAAAATTGTAACTTTTTTCTTATAATTAAAATCCAAAAATTTAGTTCTTTTTCGATTTTGGGTGTGAGCCCTCTTTCACTAAAAAAAGAAAAAGCCCAAAATTTCTAAAAAAGTTGTTAGAAATAATACCGGAGAGATTATTATTTGTGGATTTTTTTAGATAGACAATATGATAATAGTATATTGAGATCTCACACATAAAAGTGGAGAAGTTGAAGTTGAAATCCCAGTCACGATTTTCAACTTTAATTTTTTGAGTTTTTTCGGTTAAACCAGACTTTTTTTTATTGACATACCTTTTTTTTATATTTTTTTTTATCATATCTCAATCAATCTAACTAGTCAAATAATTACTAGCAATGCCAAAATGGATTGAGCTCGATGAATTAGTTCGTTTAACCCACAATGAGTTGCACACTTATTCTTTTAACCCGCCAAAAATATTAGGCGGGTTGGCTCGTTAGATCAACTAAAAAAACTATTTTTCTGTTGTTTTTACTAGTTTAGGAGATAATTGACTTGGGTTGGCCGGAGAATGCATCAATTAAATTTCATGAAGTTACTGTTGAATTCAAACTAATTTCTTTGCTAGATATTCATTTTGAATTTATTCTAGTAGTGACTTTACTTTGTTTGTTAGAGCAACCTATACTATTTCGAGGTTATGTTGTATTCAATTTAAGTGGACTATTTTAAATGTTATATCTGTGTAATATTTGATTGATTATGTTATGTTAATTTTAATGGATGAATTGTGTTTTTTTTTTCTTCTTCCAGTTTTGATTGGCCAACTTGATAACGTTAATATGTTTAGTATTACAAATTTCATGTTGTTAAAATTAAAAAGGAAGAACATTAAAAAAAACTCACATCATTCAATTTAATATCATAAAATTAAAATATATACAAAAGTGACAAAATTAGACTCACCGAAATAGTCATGTCTTCGGATTTGCAGCATTAATGTCCTAGTCATCATTAGTTATGTATATAATAAGTCACATGATCTATCAACCTTTACAGAACAAACACCTCAACAAGTCAGGAAAACCAAATTCGCCGCACAAATACGGGAAAACTAAACTACATCGCATTTAGACGACAAAATCACACAAAAAAAGTGAACAACACTTATGTCGATAAAAGGAGAGAAAAACTATCATATGGGTCATTCCAGGTAAGAAATTAGCTCAAAATCAACTCTCTCTAATGAAAGAAGAACAAGAGAGGTTAAAGAGAAGTTGAAATTTCTCTCATTAAAATTAGAGTCGACCATTCAAAGTCTATGTTGAAAGTAAATAAGTCTCCATATTTTTTTGACGAATACCAATGTAGACCTTTACTAGATCCAACTCTTGTACTATTTTAGTAACATGGTTATTGTTGTGCCCCACCTATGTTGGTGGTGCGGTGTACCTCACCCAAAAATGTTATTGCAAGAATCCATATGATCTACAAATTATGAAATATACACTTCAAATAAAATTGACCCTAAAACTCCTCATACCAACATCATCCATGAAAAATCAGAAAAATGTTATAAAATTTTACAGTTTATTTATTCATAACTGTTTAACCAGTCATACATTCCAGCAAGGAGTTGTAAGTGAGGAATAAATTTCCATTTTCACCGACGAGAGTTGCTTCAAGTAAAAGATGTCAAACTCCTTCAATGAAAAAATATACTCACATTTAATGTCCGAGGCAATCAACTCTCCCGTGGAGGGAAGGTTGGTATAAGAAACTAAAAAATTGTGTTTTGAAGAAAAAAATTGTTTAACTAGTGATATCATAGTACCACTACCACATAGTACGTGATGCTTCTCGTAAAATAAAATAAAAAAAGCTACGTGATGCACATAGAATTCGCACCTTGTCTCACTTGCAATACCATGTCCTGACTCATTTAACTGATCCCATCATCCAACCATTATTCTATTAAGTTCATATTCCCAAAATATGAATAGACCCCCTCCACAATTCATCATCTAACGCATTAAATAGTTCACCCAAAATAAACTATCTACACCATTAAATATACGCTCTCACAATTAAAATATGTCATTGGTAATTGGAGTCTCAATATGTATAGAAGAGGTGTACTAGAAACACTCATTTTAAGTACCACTTTTAAACCCGACTTATAACAAATGTTGCGACACTTTTGCAATAACGATTTAAACTAAAATTAGTTCTTACTTACTTTAGTCCGGTTACAACAATGTTCGACATATAGTATTATTAACACCGACACTTTCGCATGGAAATTAAAATGGTGTGCTTAGTCGGGGGGTCCTCTTTTTTTGTTTTTGGATCTATTACGACGACCTAGTCTTAGATTTCCTTGCCTTAACCTAAAAAACTTTCTAATCTCAATCCAGAGATTTATAACGGGTGATTTCAAACAATTGAATGTGTTTACACAAACTCTAGGAGTAGTAAACAAGTTTAAGCACATTACATTTTGAGTGTTTCTCTAATGGATTTCTATGATCGTTTATGGACAAGGTATATAATATAAACAAGATTGCATATAACTACAATAGTATATGAACAAGTTAGACTTATGTATGTAAGTGACTAGTTTAAAAAATCGTATAAGTCAGTAACTTTTTTTAAACAAATTTGGTCCTTTATATAGAGTTGAAGCTTGATGAGCATTGCTGAAGAAACCTTGTCTTTGAATGCCTGATTAAATGTTGAGACATCCTTGACTAAATTCAGTCATCGAATTAATTAGCCATTTGTTTCCATCAATAATGCTCTTAATGAATTTTACGAACAATGTTTCCTTTCTTAGCAAAAAGGTGTTACTTTCATCATTAATGAAACTTTGAATCAATGAGAGTACAGAGGATCTCAATCCAAAGGCTTCAACCACAATGTTCACTTCAATAAAGTTGACCTTAATCTTGATACAAAATCTTGTCTTTATCTATGACACAGAGCTTCATCAAGGTCCAAAGTATTAACCGATTGTTCAAAGCTTTGACCGGATTTCAGAGCTTTGACTTGGTCTCGAGGCAGAACTTCTCTTATAGAATTTCCTGCATACTTAAACACACAATAAAGTAACTTAATTGTTATTGATACATGTTTTGTGCATGCTTTATTATCATCAAAAGTAAATGCTTTGTTTTTTTAACCGATGTTGGTCTAACGGTACTCATTTAATTTTGTCTGGTTACATAATGCTCGACATATCGATTATCAACACTGAAAATTTTGCAATTATAATGAAAATTTAAATTTTCCTTAAAAAAAAAATTGAAAATTTAAATGGTATGCTTAGTTTTAGGACTTTACACATTTACATTATTGTTTGAGTTTGTGATTAAACTGACCTAAAAATATTTGATTTATATCAGTCATATGTTATATATTCTCTCCTTTTCTATTATCCTTTGTCTCCCTTTATTCATTAAACCCTAATTATGACATCAACATGGGTAGCACTTGTGACAAAATATATGGGTGACATTGTGGTTGGTGACATTGGTCAACCATAATGTCACAAATGTCTTTCTTCTTTCTCTTTTACAATATTTTTTTGTTTCTTTATACACTTGTGACATTGTGGTTGGCCAATGCCACCAACCACAATGTCACCCAAGTATTTTCCCATCAACATCATCTTATTTTTATTTCAGGCTCGACATTTCCCAACCACAATATTATGTTTGACGCGTTTTGAAATATATTTTGAAAACACATATAAACGACATCGGAGAGTAAAGAGATAAGGGAAAGACACAACACATAGAGTTTATCCTGCTTCACCCCACTACTTTGAATTACTTCCAGCCTCCTTGCATTTCTATGCGAATTTTACATTATAATCAAATCATGCTTACAACAACAACATTTAGACAACCTTGTCCTTGATTTTTTTTGTCTCAACCTATAGGAATTTCTAATCTCAATACAAAGATATACAACAACAAGTTGTTTACAAAAGGATAGTGTTTACACAAACTCTAAGAGTAGTAAACAAATATGAACCACAATACACCTAAAGTGTATTCCTTCCAAATGTTTCTTTTGACTCTTTTCTAGATAAGGTATATACTAAGAACAAGTATGTATATAATTACAATACTATATATGAACAAGTTAGACTTTGTATATACGTGAGTATGCTTAAATGATCATAGGTGTCTTAACTTTCTTCAATCAAACTTGGTCCTCTATATAGAGATTAAACATATTATCGTTGTTCAAGATATCCTTGTCTTTGAATGTTTGAATAAATGTTGAGATATCTTGGAGAATCGAGGTCAACACTTTCAGTCATTCAATTCCATCAATGATGATAATTAATGAGTTTTATTCCCTTGCCGCCAGAATAAAACTTTCCTTCTTTGAGATAATAGTCGTTGTATACATCAATGAAAATTTCTTGAGTCAAATGCTTGGTAACGAGGATCTCACTACAGAGGATTGTACAACTACATTGACTACCACAATTGACTTTAATCTTGGTGTAGAGCTTTTCCTTTATCTATAGCTTTCAAACACTTAGCGTAGAATGTAGCATAAGCTCGGAGCTTTGACCGGTAGTGCATAGCTTTGACTTCTTGTCCGGAGCTTTGACATGGTCTAAGGCTTTGACTTGATACAGAGGTAGTGCTTCGTGTGACTTAGAATTTCTTGCACACTTACACACACATTTAGAGAATCCCAATTCTTAACAATTATGCGTCTTACATTGCTTTGTTATCATCAAAACATACGGGCTTTGTTCTTTTAACCAATTTGGTCTGACACATGGTTTGAGGAACATTTTGTATTGTTTTAATTTCATTCATTCTAATTTAGTTTCTTCCCTAATCATGCAACTCCATAAGTGTTTTGAGTCTTTTTTAGTGAGAAATCACTTAAATTAGCAAAGCCAGATGCCACATGAAGAATCAAAGGAAATTAAGAATGAAGATCAATGATACTTACAAGGCTTTTAAAGACAATAAAATTTAGGGTAACTTCATCCAAGTTCCAACATATTTCAAGACGGAAGAATGGTCAAAAAAGGATGAATAACTGCAGAATTTTCACGGTGGAATCTGTCCTATGAGCCCCTACCCATTTGGACGAACCAGAGGTTGTCTCATGCACCTTTGCCATGTTCCCTTGCGCTTTTCTGCGGGTAAAAATTAGTTTCAGCTTGTTTTCCAAGCTGGATAAGAGGAAAAAAGTCTAGTTCTCATCTCTTAACATAAATGTAATGATGCCTATAACTAAATACTTGTGCACCTACTTTTATTCATTAATAAAGTTGGCGGTACAGGGAACTGGTCAAGTATCAAAGCCTCAACGAAAATGGTTTTTCTCTTCCTCTTGTTCCCTCTAGGGTATGTTTTTCTCTTATTCTGTAATGATGTATGTTACCATGTGTAACTAAATCTCTCTGATTAGAGTTCTATGATGAACCTATACTTATTTGCTAGATTCAATTAATAAAGTATCTATTCAGTTTAGATTTAATTTTCCTGATTTAACTTGTATATGTTTCACTCACTTCTAATGCTTTTCAACTAGTGATTGACTTGATCCATATGTTAAGGTATATGACTTACTATACTGCCTTTGCTTGAATATGAACATACGTAAATTGCTTTTTTTCTAATTAAATTCTTTAATTGAATTTAAGTATGATTATTAGGGTTATGATCCATCTTTAGCGGAAGTCAAAAGTATAGCCCTTGTATAGGCACACATAGTAGAACTTTCCAACGTTAACGCATGGTCATATCATAACTTTTGTTTATCGAGGTTAGGTCATAACTAATAGTAAATCGAGTTAATTCCAACAAAGAAGGTGTAGGGGATTCAAGGAAATCCTGATCGCTGTTAAACTTTAGAATCAAACAAATCTAATCTCGCATTGTGAAAGACACTTAAAAATTTCAAATTCATAAACTCTTTTACTAGATTGTTAATTACACTTAAGGAAATCATGTTCGTCGTTAAACTTTAGAATCAAACAAACCTAATATTGCATTGGAGATAATAATTTAGTACTTTATTACTTGTTACGATTTGGTTCACTTGTCAATTCGTCCATACTGTGTTTGTCGATATTTCAACAAGGCAATTCGCTGAATTTGTTTTTGTAAATATTTATTTTATTTATTTTGTTTTAGTTTAGGATCAATTTTTATTTTTATTTTTTAGTATTAGATTTATTTTTGTTTTTATTGTTGATTGATTTTTTTTTTTTTAGGATTAGGAGTAGTTTTTAGATTTTAGGGTTAGTTCCTCTTTTCTAGCTATGGTTATCTTTTTAAATTAAATTTATTTTAAATCTTTTAGGATTGGGTGATTTATTATTTTCCTTTTATTTAGATTATATTTTTTTCCTTAATTTTAGGTTAGATTTGTATTCTTTATTCTTAAGTTAGTTTTTATTTTCTTATCTTATTTCAAAAACCCAAAAGTATTTAGTTTTAAAATTTAATTTATATTTTTTAGGAGTATATTTAGTTTAGATTATATTTAGTTTGCTTTTAGCTTAGTTTTTTTTTTTTTATAAATACTCCAAAAATCGAAAAAAAAAAATATTATTGTTTCTATAGTCTAATCTTCATTTGCAAGCTCTTCCAAAAATTCTTGCGAGTTGTTTTATGTGTGGTGTAGATTCAGTACCTTGCTATTCGACTCCAACATCAATTAAACAGAAGGAGAAATCCATAAATCAATATGTGAAGCAAGATTGAACACATCACACTTGGAGATGACGGGAGACCTTGACAACCTCGGTGAAGTTGCATAAGGGTTCCAACCGGTGAACGCCGTTTTCTTTGACATCAAAACATCTATTCTCACTGCTATAAAGTAGAAAAAAATTCTCATGTATGAAATCAGGAGATTGGAATGCTCATCTGACATGTTTCTAAGAAGCCTACAACAATATCAACCCAAATGGAGTTTCAGAATCTGAGAAGAGGCTTCATTTGTTTGTCTAATCTCTACGTGGATGAGTAAAAGATTGGCTTAGTGCACTTACAAGTGACACTATAGATACTTGAGACCAATTGAAGAAGGCATTATGTAGTCGCTTTTTCCCAACATCAACATCAACATACGTCAAGAAGAGGTAGGAAATTTCTAGTTTTCAACAGCAAGACGGAGTACCTCTATACGATCCATGGGAAGGGTTCAAGTTGTCATTAAAAAGGTGTTATGGACATAGATTTTCAACAATGTAAATCACTTTATCTTTCACCAATGGATTAAAGCCAAAAAACTCGAACGCTCTTAGGCGCATAAGCAGGAGGTATCATGAAAAACAAAACATCAGAAGAAATCCAAGAGCTGATTGATAACATCAGAAGAAATCAAAGCTTGGAAACACATGATTTCTTACTAGAAACCAACAAACTTTTGAGCGATAGATTTGAAGCATTAGCTAAGAAGTTGGAAGCACAAGTGGTGGCACATTTAGCATCCCGTGGAGTGAATTGTGATTTTTGTGAGCGATATCATGAAAGCAGTGCATGCCTTCCAACAAATTTGGTGTTATCCGAATAACAAGTAAAGTACATGGGTGCTTACACAAGGAAACAACGAAACCCATACTCCAACACATACAATCCACATTTATCAGGGAGAGGTAATAATGTCCTTAACCCAGTTTAAACATCCAATCAATAACCACCTTAAAAGAATCTGGAAGAAGTCCTAACCCAATACATATAAACAATACAAATTCAAAATGAGGCCATCTCAACGAATCATGAGGAAGCTCAAATAACTAATGAATCTTCAATCAAGAATCTTCAGACACAAATGGATGGATTTCAACACAGCTTACCAATGTGTGTATAAGAGGATTCTCGAGCACTACTTTGGATAATCCAAAAGGAGAAAGAGCCAGAATGGTGGTAAAGGAAGAAGAATTTGATGAAGATGATAGTGCAGATAGTAAGTGTTAAAGTGCTAAAAGCTCAAGTGAGGAAGAGGGTGATTGTTGGAACAATAGTCAAAATTAGTTAAAAATATTTTTTGTCACCGAAGAGATTACTAGGCTGAGTTGCGGACTAGGTCGCTCTCTTAAAGACGTTTCGTGGCCCCGTACAAAATTGTGCAAGCAAACTATCAACCACGACGCCCTCAGGATAAAACAATCCAACTACAATTGTATCGGAGTCCTACTGCACTATAGGATCTGTTCTGGAAATACACCTTTAAATATGCTTCTAAGACCACTATGATATGATATTTCTACCACTCTATTATGGTATCGAGACCACTATAATATGGTACTATGACCACTCTAATATGGTGTTTTCACCATTCTAACCTCGTACTTCTCCAAAGGCATAAAATATAGAAAAGGGAATATATTTATTAAGATCATTCTTATTTTCAAAGGGACTATGATCTTAATAATACTCTTATTTCCGAATGAGAAAAATTTACTGAAGGGACTATGTTCTTAAGACCATTCTTAATACCGAAGAGACTATGACCTTAAGAACACTCTTTCAATCCGAAGGGACAGAAAAAGAGGGAGAAGAAAAGAATAGCTCGTCAACACAAGCTAAAAAGGGAGAAGAGGGAAAAGTTTTTTGACAACCCAAGAGAACTTCTGGTGTAAATACAAGTGAAGAATGAGAGCCCTATTTTTAGGTGAGGAGCCAAAGATAAGTTATAAATTCATTGGCTAAGATTAGTTGACCGTTACAAAATCAATGACATGATCTTGCCTCATAAATGAGCACTCAATGTGATAGTTGACAATGAAATTATTTTAATTCACTTATTAAGGCTCATGGTGTTCCAACAAAGAGAAAAGTGAGGAAGATATGAAATCTCATCTATAGAATCAGAAGTAGAAACTTATGGCTATACATCGGCCCTCTAGAGAAGAAAGAAAAAATGGGCAAAGAAACCAACAACTATACGAAATTTTCCAAAAAATATCTCTAACACCAAGAGTTTTGGCAACACTTAAGCAAAAACTTGATTGGAAGGCAGTGAAGAAGAACATGATATACCTTCCAACAAGATAATAGAGCATCATCAAAAAGTAAAAAACAAAGCTGACAGAATTTCATGAATTGGTAGAGAGGTTGGATAAAATGGAATACCATTCAAACAAATAATAACACTAAGCCCAAAATTGGTTAAGCTACTCAACAGTTTCCTAATGCAAGAAGGAAATCAATCGAACAAAAGGGTAATTCT
>Ga0315914_1005041_pt1 | contig 19465 bp, 7 predicted proteins | sample MpolenodulesMG_FD_203920 | JGI IMG/M metagenome (GOLD analysis project Ga0315914, IMG submission 203920) | Medicago polymorpha root nodule microbial communities from Los Angeles, California, United States - elongated nodules | ecosystem: Host-associated > Plants > Roots > Nodule | place: USA... | reverse complement strand
TCACAACCTAACAAATATTTTTATTCATGTTGCCATTGAATAATGACACCAAATATTTTTACCCTTTCTTCAACCTCACAAATATACACACACATTAGCGTTTAGAGTAATAATTTATGTCCGTATATCTGTTTTTTTGTTACGCTAATGCATATAATTTTTTTAGTGTTGTATAATGCGTATAATTATTTTTATAAAATTTTGATTTTAATTAATAGTACAAGTATAGATGCCTAAAAAAATTATACTTATATATATTTTACACATTTATATTGTAACTAATTATGCATATCTTTTTCTTATTTAAAAAACTAAACATATCTTTTTCAATGACACCAACAATGTAACAAATATAATATCATATAATATAAATTCTTATCTTTTTAAATGACACCAAAAATATGTTATTTTATAACAAAATTTGTTATACGGTATAATTGAAAAAGAAGAAACAAACTATTCATAATATTTTAAACATTTTTTATTTATTATGTTAATTCATAATAAATTCAAAGTTTTGTCATCGCAAGCTTAGCTCAGTTGATATAGACAATGCATAAATATATGCAAGGTCCCGGGTTCGAACCTCGGACACCACCAAAAAAGTAATAAATTCAAAGTTTTATACAATATTTTGCCAAACAACTTTTAACTTAAAAAATAACTTTAGAACTAAAAAAAAATAAAGAAACCAAACAGCTTTAGCTTTTTTCTTAAAGGGCTTTATTTTAACTTTGTTTTAAAGTAGCTTTTAGACTGAAAAAAAGTCTGGCCAAACGGTACCGTAATATCATTAAGAGGGAAAGTCAGAACAGGGGAGAGAAATAGAGTCTAAATATCATCATATCTTGTACCATGTTGTAGTTTTAGTTAACAAGTTAACTACACAATCTTTATGATACCAACTGTTCTATATATTAGAGCATGCAGAAAGTATACCTGTCCCCCAGGAGATAAATTATCTACAATAGCACCAACCAAAGGCTTCTGCAAAACTCTTCTTTTATGATGTTTTTTCTTGAAATGAGGGTCTGGACACTGCATGTGTTGAGGGAAATCATTAACTATAAATAAAAGACCTTTGCATGTCCACCTTTTAAGTATCAACAATGTAGCCAACAAGTGACTTGGATCGCCTGCAGTCACAATCTCACCCAGTCAACAAGTTGGCGGTTGTTGGATCAAAGATTTCAAGCTCGGTGTTTTAAAGTTATAAAAATTGCTTTTTGCATCATCCGATCTTGATCCAACGGATACCAATTTGCTGAATACGTGAATGTGTGGGATTGTGACTCCAGGCAATCCAAATCCAGCCATTAGGTCAGTGACACCCAATTTCTCTTTTTAGTGCTTTTAGAGAGACTCACCAAAATTGAAACTAACTGCAAGGGTCCAGGATATGATTCTACCAACTGCTTGAAAGAAATCGGGGCATTTGCAAACAAGAAATGTCTGCAATTTAGTGTAAAAAACAGTTATTATTTCAGCATTGGTAAAAATAATGCATGTATATAATTTACTTCGACATCTAAATAAAGTTTTCGGATTCATAGTACATGTTATCCAGAGCTAGATCTTTTACCCATAACTCAGCACGCTTCACCATCTGCAGATGAAATAAAAGTTTACATAATCAAACTGACGATATCTCTCTATTCTAAGCTGAATGTGCCATAACAGGATGATAAATCAAAGTATATTGGAAGGGAAGGGAGTAATCATTGAGGGCAGACAAATCAAAAAGTGACAGAAAGAAAATTATTTCCTTACCCTTTGCCGTATTTCCAATCCCAAATAATTTCTCACTTTAGGTGTTCTTTTTGCAAGCCACATAAGAAACCTACCACTGCCTGTCATTATTTTCAAGCAACAGATATAGTTGAACGAGTAAGTGTGCTGTTTATCAGGTAGTGAAATGATGATTTGATTGTCTTAGAGTTATCACAATGTCGCCAATTGTGGATTGCGGAAAATAGCGGCTTGTTCAAATTCTATGGTACAACGCTATAGCGTCATAATAGCCTCTATTTGACAACACTTTGTACTAAATATCGTATCGCAAAACAATAGTGATTGATTCAAATTGTGATACGCTATAGCTGCTATTTGAGAACACGCCTACTCATTTACCACATCCTGATGTTAGGGTAAAAGAGTTCACGAAAAATATTTGACACTTTGATTATAAGATGTTTTGGTTCAATAAAACAGAAAGGGTGAAATTCAAACTCAATAACAGATCATGTAAATTATCAACTTCCACATAGATGGTATCCAAGCCAATGCCAATCAATAACATGTAGGCTAAATCCAACAATCAAGAACAAATGCATAAAACAAAATAAAGATACCAATTATCAATGAAATTGAGATTACCACATCCAATATCCACCATGAGTGGCAGAGCAGGGTCTGCAAACACCTGGTTCCAGTCTGGTACTGGTGCAGGAGTCTATCAAGAAAAATAATCATTAGACGAAAGCAAGGGACCCCCTCATAAACAATGAAAGGCAGAATGATTCATGAACAAAATGCCTATTATGTCTGGTTTGTTTATCCGGTTCTCCTTATCAATATACCATTCCTAAAATTGGTGTGAAAAAATGCTGAAAAATGATTAGATACGTGTAAAAGGACGGAAGATGTAGTTATCAAACTATATATATGTGGCACACAAATATAATGCAGAGAGACAAAAAAATACACATTTTAACCACAGGATTTTATATAATATAGTGAAGGCTAAATTGTATGTTTGGTCCCTTGCGTCTATTTTAGGTTTCAAGTCAGTCCCCTACGTTTAAAAAGGTTCTAACGTTACTAACAGAGATGCTTACGTTACTAATGTTATAATAAGTTAGTCATTTCAGTAAAATTTACGTTTAAACCGTCCACGTGGCTAACAGAGACGCACACATGGATAACTTAAGGGGGTGTCACCTGGACATTTTAGAGTGAGTTAACTCGAAATTTGACGGAAATGACGAACTTTTGCTGACATCGGTTACGTAAGGGTCCAACTTGAACATTTTAAATATAGGAGACCGACTTAACGTAAAATAAACATAAGGGACCGAACATATAATTTAACTTATAATGAATGGTTAAAATATGTTGGCAGCTCCTATAAAAATATCATTTTTTTTGTTTGTTTTGGTTTTCGACCCTATAAAAGTTACATTTTTTTGTTTTTAGTATTTGTACCCATTTATGAGTCTTTCAAATTACAAAATTACATCCTTTAATAGGGAATGAAAACATGCAGTTTTGTAATTCTTAGAGACTGAACAAAGTACATGTACTAAAAACAAAATTTGAGATAATAAAATGAACTATAAACATATTTAACCATAGAATGAATAAAAATAAACTACTATAGGTGAAAACAATTGAATTGGCATAGTAAAGGAACATAAACATACAGAGAAAGAAGAACTTAGGGGATTGACATGTTGCCTGATTCTGACATGACCCATATCCTGAAATTTGACAACAAAAAAAACAGAGAAAATGATAATATTATCCATTTAAAGTGGGAATTGGAAGTAAAAGATAGATAACTCACCAAGTTGTTAGAGAGGTTGAGTTCAGCATATTCTAATGCAACGAGTTGTGAGCTTTTTCGTTGTGACTTTTGTTGTTGTTGGTCTTGTTCTGCTGTTACTTGGGAAATAGAGGAATAGGAGGAAGAAAGATGGGTGTTGGAAGAGAATGGAAGAGAAGAAGAAGAAGAAGAAGAGAGAGGACGAAAGGGTGAAAGTGAGAGTGGTAACATTACTAAAGCAGTATCAATGCCATGTACTAACTTCTTGTGACGACTCTGTATCTGTAACATACGCCAACCTCCACAACAATAACCCATTTCCCCTCTTTCACTTCAACCCACCGGAAAAAGCATAGTTATTACGGCAGCCGATTTAACGATTTTCACATTTTTATCCTTGACCTACAAGTTGTCAACGAGTTTTTTTTTTCTTTTTTAGGAATGGCCCCAAGTTTAAATTATTTATTGAAAGTTTTTAAAATAAAATCAAAATATCAATTATATTTAATTTTAGATTTTCTAGTAGAGTTATCACATTTAAAAAGAAACTAGTTTTTTTTTTTTGTTAAAAAGAGGGTTAGGCTCAAAAGAGAGTAGAAACTACACAAAAATTAACCGATGAATATTGACCTAGCAACATTAGCTAATAATAAATAACTAATTTGATTCGGACATGACACAATCAAAGTAGAACCCAAACTACAACTTAAATATGCAAGTACATCAGAAGACCAGTCGACTTTATGATAGGTATGACAAATCTTTACCTCCCACTTTAGTTGTAACAAATGACGAATCTTCTGACATATACTCCACCCAGAAGGACAAGATCAATACGAAGTTCCATGTTATAAAATTTTAAGGTTTAGAGTAGCTGACACATATACTTATAGATTGATACACTTTTGCATTGTATAACTTCGTTTTACATCAATGGTGTGTACTAACTAAACTCGTTTTTTGTTTGTAAAATCTAATTCAGCTTGTAATATAAATATGGCTTAATTGGACTTTTGGTCATCTAAGTAATTTGTTGTTTTCATTTTGGTCCCATAACTCGTAAAATCAACATTTCAGTCCCTCTTGTTTTGCTCCGTTAGTCAATTTGCTCCCCTCCGTTGATTTTTTAATGTTTAAAATTTTTGATTTGATTTTAGCATTTGATTGCATGTCCATTGTAGTTAATAGTGAACCGTCAACACCTAATTTTGTTCACTTTTCATCATCTTCTCTCTTCTTCTTGTTCATCATCTTCAACGTATTAATCTTCATCAACACCATAATTTATTCCAGATCTCCCTAAACCCATTCATCCTCTCCAAACCCACACACCAAACCACACCACCCTGTCCTATGCAAACTCACCCACCAAACCACCATCATTTTCTTCTCTCACGAACCAAAACCCAAAAACATATACTCTATCCTTCCTTCCTTGTTTGCTTCAGAATCCACTCAAACTCTAATCAATTACATCATGGTATTTTTTGCTTCTTCCTCTTACAACTTCCTTATTTCTCACTTTCAATCCCACCATAATCATACCCATGTCCTGATTCTTCCTTCGAGCTGCCATACCCAAGCCCATATTTACTTTCCTCATTCTTTCTTCCATACCCAGACCAAAAATCAAAAACCCATATTTTCTGTCAAACAAGAAGGGAGATATGTGAGAGATTCGAGTGTGAAAGAGAAAGAGAAGACGAAGAGGTGTTTAGACAGGGAAAAAATGCCGATAGATGTTTTACAACGCCGGTGGTTGTGTGAGAATGGTGGTGGCCGAGAGTTTGTAGATGAATGATTGGTTTCCGTCTTATAGAAAAACATTGCATTATTTGACTTGTTTTTCCTTGTTTAAATTAAAATTAAACAATACCGAGTTTGCATTTTGTTGTTGTGCGACAATGCCGGGTTTGAATTTAATTTGTTATTGATTTTGATTTGGATTTTTCATCTTTGTGTTTTATGATTCAGATTTTGGACTCAACGTAAGGAGAATTTCGGGTTGTTATTGATTTGGGATTGGGACTGGATTTTGAAATTTTTCTTCTTTTCCTTAAACCGGCTGTATGTTTGATAATGGTGATGAATTTTAATTGAATTAGTGGTGTTTGGAATTGATAGAAATTGATGGCGATGTTGTTGTTGTTAATGATGGTTGATGTTTCTAGATTTTTCTGGGTAAATGATGAAGATGATGACGGTGTTGATGAATGTGATGTTGAAGATGATAAACAAGATGGAGGAAGAAGATGAAGAAAGGGAAAATTAATTAGTTGTTGTTGACTCACCGTAAGATAAAATACACCTGCATAATCCAACATCCATCCTTTGAAAAAAAAGATCATACGATTTAAATTAAAATAATCAATATGATCTATGGTGGACCACTCTTAAGGTTGGTGCACCATAGACATTTGAGGTTAAAGTTAACGGTTGTAATAAAATAATTTTGTATTCAATAGATTAATGGTAAAACTCATAAAATTTACTTTAAAAAAACTCATATTTTCATATTAAATTAATTGAATCGGGTCGGGTCGTTGTGTTCAATACCCGTGAGATGGTTGTTGAGACCCAGAAACAATACAACAAGTTTCTGGAAGTGAGAGAGACGTCAGAGAATCAAAATCATGGCTGTTCGACAAAGAGCAGTAACAGCGCTTCCAAACCTCATACGCAATCTCCGCAACGAACAACCTCTCAAGCTCAACAAACCTTCTCCACATAATAATCATCCCAATTCCTTGCCCTCTCTCCGTCGCGCTTTCTCTTTATACGATCAGATCAATCTCATTGACAATGTCCCCGAAGACCAACTCCGATTTCAAGGGTACCTTCTTCCTCTTTTCATTCTACATACATTTTTTTCCCATTTTGCATAATGGGCTGTTTCAAAGTTTTGATTTTCAGTTAGTTTTCATATGGGGTTCAAGGAAAAGACTTGAATGTAAAACGGGTCATCTTTATTTTTAAAAAATGTGATTTTTTTTAGCTAAGATCATTATATCATAGCCAATAATTGTATTGTTGAAGGGACTTAACATGATTGTTTTGATATGGGGTCAAGGAAGAGAGGTGAATGTGAAATGAGTTAATTTTTTTTTTAATGTAATGTGAATAATTTTAGCTAAGATCATTGTTTTATCGGCAATAGTTGTTGCAGAGATTTAATGGTACTGAGTTTAATGATATTGTAGGTTTAAAGACACTGGATTTACTGTAAATGGAGTTGAATATGAAGGAAGTTTGCTTTGTGTTGGAAATTTGATCATGTCTTGGAAACCAACAAAGTTTTCAGAGATCACTGCTGATAGGTTTGTTTCTTCTTTTTTGCAATTGTTCCTTCAGTCTACGTGCTTGCTTTTCTCTTGCAATTCCTTTTCCCGTCTAAACAATATTTGTAGGACCAACTGTTTTCTTTGATGTTTCAATGCTACTGCCACTTTTAAACTGTGCAAAATTCTATCGTGGATAGTACTTAATACGTTCATTATCCTTCGTCGTTTTGTATATCATCATCGGTTTTGAGAATGAATGAAATGGATGATACAACAATATTCAAACCTTTTTGCAGTAGGTGGAATCAGCTACATGAATTAGTGGAAACCATTAAGTTTCGTATTGTGTTAGGACCAAAGGCAAAATTAACTTAATCTCTCTTAATAGTTTGACTTATAGTTTTATTCAGTCTCCTTCGCCTCTACCTATTGGACTACCCTCAATTTGGTATATTTCACCGTATTTCTACGACGAGATTCTATTATCTTCTCTAATGTGTAGCTATCTCAATTGGTCATCTAATTATTGTATGCCTAATCCTATCCAAAAAAATAAGACGAGATTATATAATCTTCTCTAGTGTGTGGCTATCTCAATTGTTAGTCTAATTATTGTATGGCTTATCCCATTTTGTTTTGTGGAATTAGTTATTCGTCCATCATCCATGGTAGCATTATTGTATTTATGATGCTAATTTTAATAAGAGAAAATAGATGATGCTTCTGATGAATGGCAATGACTCGTTTGAACAATTAGCCTCTATGATAAAATCAATGTAACAATCATTGTGTGATAACTGATAATCACCAAGCAGGCGAAGAAACATCAAGAAGTAAATGCATCATAACAATCTAGTTCAACTAGTTCCATATTTGCTTGTATTATTTATCTTGCTTTGACATCTTATCTGTTGTCATCTTGTTTTTTGTTACAGCTTGTCACTCTTTCAAATTGTCCGCCCTATTCCAGGTTGGATTCTTCAATTTTGCTATTCTTTTTTTTTTTTTTACTTTCTGATCTTCCCTTTTTTTGGTGCAATTCTATATTTTTCCTATTTGGGTGCTTTATGGGGAGTGGGGGCACTTGATAATGTGTTCTTCTACAGATAAAAACTGCTTAATTGATGATTTACTTGGGAACAAGTTGATATATTAAATACTATGATCCCTATAAATGTACTTGTAGTTTCTAAGTGTCATATTGTGACCTTAAAGCTGATGAACATTCCACTGTCACAATTATTTGAAACAGTTTCTCGGTGAATTTGTCTAATTCTATTTTCTACTGTCTTCTCTCTTGGATTTATTGTCCCTTTTAGCTAATTGTTTTGAATTAATTACATGACCCTGCTTTTTAATCATTATGTTACTAAATCGATGCTATTACCTCCTATCAAGTATCAAACTGCCTTTGATCTATATTGACTAAAATTTGGAAGAATTTTTTTGCCAGAGATTCTGATTGTTGGATGCGGACGGAACATTCAGCATGTTGATCCTGAACTAAGACGGTTTATTCGGTCGACTGGCATGAAGTTAGAAGCTGTTGACTCGGTATATGTGATTGCTTTAATTTGTGAGATTTGTGTTTTACTTCACCTTGCATTGTTGGTGCACTGTTTATTAGGTTTCAATAATAAAAATCATTAAAATTTTAGACACCAGCAGAACCGGTCATCCGGTAAATGGTTTTGGAAAATAGGCTATGTGGTTTGATTGTTGAGGGAGTGTTAGTAGGAGAGTTTCTGAGAGATGACAAGAGAATTCAAGCATTTATACCAATAGTTAGGAAGTAGTTTATAATGTAAAATCATTTCACCAATGTCATTCAATTATCTTTTTCCACGTCATTGAAAGAGTTTGACCGTGCTAACATCTATACATGTCAAACTCTTTAAAATTGACGTGCAACATATAGTTGGATGGATCGAAATAAAATCATAGGATGTATATTTTAGCAGCGTCATTTGTGGTATTATTGTTCTGGGTATCAATTTAAGGGTGGGAATAATTTTCATTTTATTTGAATCAATCAATGTATAGAAGTTATAGATTGTGAGTTTGAAAAAGGTGCATTGATAGTGTAATCAGATTTTACACATATGTCTTATCATATTTTCCCATCTTATCATATCATATTGTACCTCTTAAAAACTCGTTTTCAATGGGACGGATGATTGAATATGATTGGCTGTCTGTTTAAAATATGTGCATTAGTGTAGTATTTATTGAAGTACCCCAAATAATCATTGTATCTGTTTAAAATATGTGTATCAGTGTAGTATTTTGTTCATTATGTTACTTGTAGTTTTTAGGGTTCATTCAATAAATAATGTATCTGGTCTATAATATAAATCAAATGCATCATTTATTCAATGAACCTGAAAAATGAATCTTTTCTTATATTCGAGACCCGAGGGAGTAGTAGATTATTTGCAATTATAATTAGTTATCGGAACAATGATTTTAATATAGATTAAAAGGGGCTTAAAGGTATACTCATAGCACAATTCTCATCAGATAATTCCAAATGTTACAAGGGAGAAACCAACCAAAAATATGAACACTTCCATTTTGACTGCTTCTCGTTAAATTTTGAATGTTACATTATTTATTAATTTACTTATTATCATCCATTATTGAGTAGAGAAATGCAGCATCAACTTACAACATATTGAATGAAGAAGGTCGCATTGTGGCTGCCGCACTTCTTCCATACGGAGTTACTTCATGAAGCCTGGACCTATACTCTAGTAGCTACCCTTTGTTCAAATATGCTCACATTCATCAACACTAAAATCCTGCCTTAATCTGCAGGACATGCTTGGATTTTCTATTAGAAATATTTGCATATCAATAGGACAGTGAGTTAAGCACATGTAACTTTGTCCATGTCTGTTGATGTTTTCATATGTAATAATACTGACAATAATAATGTATAGAACCGAAGCACTCATAAATCCAAGCAAAGTTGGCTTTTCTAGTTGGTGGTTGTTTGGTTTTAAATTTCAATGTTACTTCCTTCATTTTGTTAGAGCTGTGACTTGTGAAGAAAACTCTTTATTTCTTCAATGTTATTAGGTGTTGACACAGACCCCTGCCCCTCTCCCTTGGGGATGTTAATATTTATCAGTAGTTAATTCTCAATATATTTTTGAATTTATGGTATAAATAAAAAATTGATAATTATCTGACAATTAATTTGTGTAGCTAAATTACCATTAATTTGGATGAGAGTATCGTCACTTGTGATTACTTGAAGATACATCTGTCATTTTTGTTCCAAGATATCATTTTACCCGTATGATCGTAAAAACAACGAAGAGCATACCTGGCATAGTATTTGAGATCATATTTTGTCCATGAAGAGACATAAGAATTTGTTATTTCACTTCCCTTAACACATATAAGGTTTGATGAAACAATAACAAAGAAGACAAAAGGAGTAGGGTGGTAAGAAATAATAACAAGTGGAATAAGGTTTGATGAGCTCATAACAAGAATGAAGATTTATTCCATTGGGTCGGTTCGGTTTTAAACATTCATAGTTTCACCAACCTCAAACTTTAAATTCATCTCAAACATAATTTTCTCCATATTAGGCTCTCTCATTCATATGATTAAGGTTGACCTAAATGTAAGGCCACCAAAACAATCGTCTTATGCCTGCAAAATCTATAAAAAAAAAAACTACTTGATAAAATGACTTATTTTCTACCACTGATACAAATTTACTTGATAAAAGGTTTCATATTATACTAAAATTAATAAAATATCATTGAACATTTACATGATAAAAATACTTCATGTTCTAGTAATTTTATTGAAGGTATTATTATGAGCTTCAAAATGTCTCATTTTAAAATTCGTCTAAGACCTCAATATGTGTTAAACCTACCCTACAAATTATACAATTTTCAGTCTCGAATATAAACGAAAAATACTTATATCATTTAGTAATCCAGAGCTCAAACAAAAGGTAAGTAAAATCTATTAAAAATTGTTCTACTCAGGAATCGAACTCAGATTCTCCTTAACATTTCGTAATTTGGTCATTTGTTTGGTGAAGCTCATTAACCACTTGAGTCCAATTACATGGTTAACCACTTTACTCATTTAAGGATGTCATTCTTATAATATTTTTCAATTAATATAAATTTTATTTTTCGAATGGACTATTTTTTTTTGGTCAAGTTCCAATGACTATTTTATTTCTATTAAACAAGTTTTCATCGTGCAATTTTGTAAATACATTTAATTTTATTAAATACTAAAATAATCATAGTCAAATAAATTTCATAATAAATGTAAAATTAGTTAATATTTACCAAATATGTTAAGATAAGATAGAGGAGAGGAAAATATAAATGAATGATTGATTAGGACCCAACTAATTAACACTGTGATAAACATGAATGGAATGATAGTATAAATAGACCCACCTAATCCTCCTTCCGAATTTAGCGTAACCGTTTACTGAGTGTTACGCCATTCATTCATCATGTCCACTCTACTTCAATCTTCTTTCATTTCTTCTTCCTCTTCCTTCTCTCCGATCACTCCTCGCATCTCTCTCCGCAACGCCGCCACCGTCGTAAGTAACCTTCTCTCACTATCTCTCTGAGTTTGTTTCTTTACTTTAACTGAATCTTCAATTTCTTCGATTTCAGAGATGTAATAATGTAGTAGAATCTGTCAATTTGGAAAACGGAAAACCGTACCGTTCAACTGAATATTCAGTTACCGGTGGTACAAGTTCCATTCCGAGTTATCTAGTGGCGCCAAACACTCGTATTCATGATCTCGTTAACAAGAATCGTCTTCGTATTTTCTCCGGCACCGCCAATCCCGCACTCGCTCAGGTATCATCCAATCTTGATCGTACAGAATGTTTCCATATCGAACAACAAATTAAATTGAGATGTAATATAGGTTTTGAACTTCGATTAGCTTCTAGCTCGTTATGGCTTTTTTCTGTATCAAAAAAATTAGACTCTATTTGGTAAAAAGTAGTGGAGTAGCGGATAACCTATAAACTAGCTGAATCAGATTATAATGCGGATAAGCTAGTTGATAGTGTATAATATAGTGTATAAACTACTAGATTAAATTTGTAATGTTCAGTAAAATTAGCTAAATATGACCTGACAAGCACAAACACCGACACGCCGACACTTTTAATAATTTGAGAAAATCATATAATTCAGAGTAATTATATGTGTCGGTGTCGTGTCGGTGTCGGACATGTCTAAGCTGAGGAGTGTCCGTGCTTCATAGCTAGTTGACATAAAAAGATATTTTAACTAATTTTTTTTCTTTTTGAATACGATAATAAGGATAAAATTGACATCAAAAAGATGATAAGCTCAAATGCTACTTGAAGTAGTTATTAAAAAATGTCTAGTTTGGTCATATGAGCTTATAAGTTGGCCTTGCCAAACTGAGCCTAATAGTTTATGGTTCTTCACTTATGAACATAAACTTGTAGGAGAGTTCACATAGTAGTTTTTTTTTTTTTGGTTACACATAGTAGTTAAATATAAGATTTCCATTTTATTTTAATTTTTTGAAAAATTGAGTTGTAAAAGCATTTCTACTTGCGCTTAAAAAATTACCTTTTAACAATCTCACTGTTCATTAGGATATAGAATAATAACTAATTAGAATGGTTAAATTAGTAAAGAGTTGTTATAGGAATTAGTTAGTTGGTTGGGTAGTTCGTTATGTGGTTGTTAAGCCTATTAGAAAATCTTTAAATAGCCCTTCATTTCCTAGGTATATCTTTTAACATTGTAACTGTATGTGAATAGAGTATTCTCTAATGTGAAAGGGGAAACCCTTAGAGGAGAGAACCAATATATTACATCTCAATTTACTTAATCAATAGCTTATACTTAAAAAGTTATTGTTTAACAATCTCATAGTTAACTTGAGAACTTTTTGGGATCTGTTTGGTTAAACAGATTAATTAGGTGCTTATATTGTAGGATAAACACTATCATGTAAGTGCTTATGTATAAGCTATTTCTATGGTCAAAAGAAAATATGCTCAAACTATTATTATGTTAGCTATAAGTTGTTTTCATAAGCTATCCTCGAAAGCTTATGGAAAATAGCTTATAGATATATCATAAGTGGTTTTCATAAGTTCCTCCCAAACCCACTGTCAAGTGCTTATACCAGTAGTTAAGCTCAGAAAAGTCCTTGTAGAGAAATTTGGATTCAAAACTTGCTCATGATATAATATGATTTGGTCAATAAGTAATGCGTATTGAACTTATGAACATATATACTTTTGTTGTTTCCTAATGATATTTGAAATTTTATGTTATAACACCAGACAGTATTTGTTTTTTACTAAAATTTCTGATTTGCATTTAAATAGGAAATTGCATGCTATATGGGCCTGGATCTGGGAAAAATTAAGATAAAACGTTTTGCTGATGGGGAGATATATGTCCAACTGCAAGAGAGTGTCAGGGGGTGTGATGTGTTTCTTGTGCAGCCTACATGTCCTCCCGCGAATGAGAATCTTATGGAGCTTCTTGTAATGATTGATGCCTGCAGGAGAGCTTCTGCCAAAAATATTACTGCAGTCATTCCCTATTTTGGATATGCTAGAGCTGATAGAAAGGTCTGTTTGTCAGCTTTGTTTACATAACTATAATATAATTTTTATTGGTGATGAAATATTCTCACTATCTTATATTTTCCTGTGTTGAATACAGATTGTATTTTTTTCTTTTTTTTCAATATTGTATTGATACAGATACAATTATCTGTATAACTTGAATATCATTTTTAGGAATGAACATAAGATACGGGAATTGTAGAATATGATATAATATACTAAACAACTATATATAAACAGATTTGCATTTGTAAAAAAAATAAAATTACTTAATGCACAATAATCTTTGAAGCTACTTATCTCTTGAACTGAGTTAATTAGCGCACTTAGTAACATCTCCATGCTCCATTACTGATAACCGCTAGCTACTTCATTTGCGTTAACTTTGACTCTTCTGTTACCTTTTGGGAGGCCTACGCCCCATAGAAACTGTCTACCTGAGACTGTCCCTTGGTCTGTACTGGCACAAGGTTAGAATTCTAGCTCTTCCAGAGTGGTATCTCACTGATGGCTCGAGCCCCCCCGGAAGGAGGCCTTCTTTGCCTTCCACCTAAGCTGCGCAGGAAAAGCCCAAAGCCAATCCCAGGGAACAGTGAAGCTTCATAGGGTCTTCCTGTCCAGGTGCAGGTAGTCCGCATCTTCACAGACATGTGGCCAAATGGGAGACTTTTCTATCAACCATAAACACTCCCAAAAGCTTAACCTGTTGGGTTAAGGCTCATGTATACAACACTCTCATTTCAGAGTTGATAAGAAAATACGCACAATACACACACCAGTGACTGTCTCAGCCAGAAAAATATTTTTATTTTTTACAAAATACTTGGACAGCCATATCGAATGACTATCGGTATTAGGCATGCACATCATATGCAAATAAACTACCTTTTTGGCATATCTTTGTATCATACTGTGGATGTAAAGATGACAATATCCAAGGCATTAGTGATTAGACCAATCACGTTCTACATGCATCTGCTGAAGTGGTGCATTTTTAGCTCTGCAAAAGTTACCTAACATTACTTGTACATGAAATTTTTTAAAATATTCAAACGTTCAAGTTCAGTTTTGTTTTTGTCAAAAAAAAGTTCAGTTTAGTTAAAACATGGTCATCAACTACTGTTTCAGACTCAAGGGCGTGAATCAATTGCTGCTAAGCTTGTAGCAAATTTAATTACAGAAGCTGGTGCAAATCGTGTTCTTGCATGTGACCTCCACTCTGGGCAGTCTATGGGCTACTTTGATATTCCAGTTGATCATGTGTATGGACAGGTAATAGATTATTGTACATGGTTTTTTCATTAGTGTATCATAGTTTTGAAGAATAAAACCACTTGTGATCTGTTCAACCCAAACGAACATGCTATGAATATGCTGTATATTTGCAACAATTTATAGTCAGTCAATGTTTATTACTTTATTGTATTGATGCATCGCAATTCTGAACAGAAAGGACAATGTTATAGTGACATGCCTATTTTATTGTTTATATGACCCTTTAAATTTATGATTTTCTTCGTAACCTAGTATTTCTGATTTTCTGTCAATGTAATTCGGTTTGTTGATTAATCATATGTTCTTTTGTGCCACTACCAGCCTGTTATACTCGATTACCTTGCCAGCAAGACTATTTGTTCAGATGATTTGGTAGTTGTCTCGCCAGATGTTGGTGGTGTAGCTAGAGCACGTGCTTTTGCCAAAAAGTTATCTGATGCTCCTTTAGCAATTGTTGATAAAAGACGTCATGGGCATAATGTTGCCGAGGTATGTTAATGTACTTTTCTTAAGATCTCTCAGGATTGACTGCTGTCTACTATTTTTCCCTTTAAGCTAATGAAGCATATTTATTTACAGTCTAGATTGAAGAAACTTTAGGTTCTTATTGGGTGAATCTCATTTTGCAGGTGATGAATTTGATTGGTGATGTAAAAGGAAAGGTAGCGGTGATGGTAGATGACATGATTGATACTGCTGGTAAGTTTGTGTAAAATTTTTGAGTTTCTAGTGCAATATTGATAGCTTGTCTCTATGACCCTATAATTAGTTAGATCGGTGGCTCAAAACGTATACATTTCTAATCAATAAACGTGCTTTACTCAAATACATTTCCCATTTATATGTTTTGCCGACTGAATTGATACTATTTTTGAGTCCTTATTCATAAAAGGGAAATGATATGTATCCCGAAAGCTTTTATGCCGACAAATTCACGACCGTGTAAATTTTGCATGTCATCAATTCCTTTCCTTTTTTTTAGCACCTGTATTCCAAACAAATAGGCAATCCAACGGTTGAAAGGATTTCGGGATGCGTTCGGGAAGATTTTCTTCCCTTGAAATAGCAGCGCTCTTCATAAAAAGGACTTGTAAGAGAAGGGTATATACAAATTTAATTAAAATAGGTCCTCATCCTCTGCTAATTACTTAGCGTGCTTGATTTGGATAATTGAAAATGGTTATATTCAAACTTTAGAATTGTTTTGTTGAGCAAAAGTTACTGGAAATTGATATATTAGTTTTTTTAATGTTGCATAGAGTTGGCTTGGGAATTAATGAAAAAACTTGGAGAGTTCTCATTTTTATTTCTTATGGGACTGCACACTTTGCATGTTCATGATTTTTTCAATTTTCTATTCTGCTTTTCTTTTCTATTTCGTAGGGCTTAATTACCCTTATTTATACTTTGAATCTCCCTTTTTCTTGATGATATATATTATTTCTCTATGGAAAAAAACCTTAAAAAAAGCTTGTAACTTTGCAAGGAATGCCTGAAACCATTGAGTTTCTGAATTTTCTTATTCTAACTTGAGGCATCTATTGAAATAGTCGCAATGGGAGCTAAAATGAAAGAATCTAAATTAAATTACATTTGCCGTTGCAACGTACCTTCTTATTTGTCATTCGTTGACATGGTATCAATGCATTTATTGATCAAGTGGTCAAGAGTTCAATTCATGCTGCTCAGCTATCTTCAGTTTTAATTAGATTATAACAAATTGCATCTTGGACATGTGCTTTCTCCAAACTTTAGAGTACAATGTGCTTTTCTGTATAGAGGCATGTTAGAGATGAAAATCATTCTAGGTTTTATACCTGACAGATTAAACATGATGGTTGCTTCCTTGGCTTTATATTAATCAGGCTATTCATTTGGCATAATTATCTTTCGCTAAAATTTGGTGCCGCTTTGGATATACTTCTAAGATTCTTGATTGTTTGTGTCAATTCTCTCTTGCCATAGCTTGGTATGACTAAGTCTTATCAGTGATCCGCTCAATAAATTGTTAATTTGTCTTATAGGGACCATTGCCAAAGGAGCAGCTCTTTTGCATCAAGAAGGGGCAAGAGAAGTCTATGCATGCACAACACACGCTGTTTTCAGGTATAATGTTCGTTTATATTCTTTTAATAATTTATTTCAATTTGTGGTTTGTGCTGCTGAGGAACTTTAATCGTGTTAATTGTGGTGAAATGAAAATAAAGGGACGTTTGTTCCCTTTTCACTATTGTTACTTACTGCTATTCTAACTAGATTGATCTCAAGAATTGTGGAGAGTGTGTTAAGTATGTCTGGGTATTAGTTGGTTTATACTGTATCAGTTTCTTAATTGAACGATTAGTTGATCTAAGAGTGACCTAGATGTCATGAATCTAGATAGATTGACACATGTGAAGGATGTATTGCAATGATGGTTAATTTAGTACTCTTTCTTAGATGTTTTTTGATACAAGGCATTTTACTTGTAACTTATGCATCATTACTGCTTTTGCAGCCCTCCTGCTATAGAGAGATTGTCAAGTGGTTTATTTCAAGAAGTAATCATAACTAATACAATTCCAGTGGCAGAGAAGAACTACTTCCCCCAATTAACTGTCTTATCAGTAGCAAACCTTCTGGGCGAGACCATATGGCGTGTTCATGATGACTGCTCAGTGAGTAGCATATTTCTGTAAAATAAGTTTAGTTGGTCATTTCTTCATTCTACCAATAGAAAAAAAGGAGACTACTATCCATACTTGCATGCTTACATACACATATGCATCTATTCAAATACATCAATTTTGGAAAAAGTTGAAGTTAAACTCTTCCATTTATCGTTAGATTGTATTATTAATAATGGCATGTCTCGTAGTTGAATCTGAGTTATATATATCAAATGTTATGTTAGCCTCTTCTGTTTTTGCTATAAAAAGTTATGTCCGTTGAGCAATAATTTTTGCTAGTTTTGTTTGTATAGGATAGAGTAGAATCCAAAGTAGATTTATCTTGCAATTTCTTGCTCTGTTTTATCTTTGTCAGGGTGGAATTGAACCTTATTCCAGTTTGGGCATTGATTGAACAATTTGTTGTATCCATGTTATGCTGTTCCAGCTTATGACACTGCAGTAACAAGAAGTGGCAGAATCGTATAGTCGATTTATTATAGCAAAAGATTGTCATTAGTAATACCTTTTAGAGAGCTGTTTGGGGTAATTTTTGTACTTGAAAAACACACTGTAGGTACATTTGGAATTCACAGGAAATATTGTGTATTTTTACCCCGCTTGATGAGTATAATTTTGTAAGAAAAATATTGAATCGTGTGACTATTTTCGGTGTATTGTTTTAATTCTGTCTTACATGTATTGATTTTGGATATAAGAAACAGTTTGATTGAATATCCCAGTGACTTTCTTTCCGCACAAACTTCTTTCTCCCTCTCTTTCTTCTATTCATTATCATCTTCACCCAGATTCTTATACCCAAATATGGGTTAACCTCAGTTCTCTCGTCGGATTTCTCTCACCGAGATTCTCATAACTAGATCTTAAAAAAACGTGACTTTTAAATCTGTCCGCTCGAATTTCCAATTATTTGACCCTAGAAGGCAACACAACCCTTGAAGGTGGCACAACAACATGGATTCCATGGGGGAAAGAGAGATTTTTAACTTAGAAATTAAATTTAGCAGGGAGTTTTGATGAGAAAAAATTTCTAAGTTTAGAGGATGTATAAGAAAAATGATGAGTGAAGAACTAAATTACATATGGAGGTGAACAAAGACGATGATAAAAGAGAGAAGATGAAGGGCCAATTTGGAGGAGATTCACAGTCCGGATCTTTTTCATTTTTTTCTTCTCTCTCTTAAGTTTAAATGTTGGCTTAATTACACTTTTGACCCTCTAAGTTTTCCAAAGTTGTGATTTTGGCCCCTAAAAAAAACAATCTTTTCAGGCCCCTAAGGGGGATGTATTGGATTAGGATTCTAAGGGATTTTAAAAGACTTTTTAATTATGAAAAAGTCTTGTGGTATTCAATCAAGACTCTTTGCAATTTAAAAAAAGTCTTGTGGTATTCAATAAAGACTCTTTGTCATTTTAAAAAAGTCTTGATGTATTCAATCAAGACTTTTTATCACTTAAAAAAAGTCTCATGGTATTTAAAATCATTCAAATTTCGAAGGGTTGTTTAATAAATTGGATTTTGTGAGATTTTCTAGTGAAATTTTAACAAGAAAAAGTCTTTCATTAAGACATGAGATTTCTTGAGATTGTTTTTCTTTTAAAAGTTTACTATCCCTTTCTTATCCCTTCTCCCTTCTCTCTCTCTCTCTCTCTCTCTCTCTCTCTCCCCTCTCTTCCCCCCTCTCTCCTCTCTCTACCTCTCATAAAAATAAAATAAAAAATAAGAGTCTCTATTGAGAATATTATGATAGAGAGTGTGTTGTAATCATTTCTTTTCAATGAGTCCTTAAAATTCATAAATCTTTAGAAATCTTATAAATTCATAAAATCCTTTAAAATCTTATGATGTAAATCCATTGAAATCCAAATTAAAAACCCTGATAGTCTTTTAAGTCATTAAAATCCTACAAAATCTTTGAGACTTTTTTAAGCAAAAACTGTCCTTTGAAATCCTAATCCAATACACCCCCTAAAGTTTACTTTCTGTTGCAATTTTGGCTCCCCACGTCAATTTTGACCCAGTCAACGTTGACGTGTGCGCCACGTGTGCAAATTTTTAATTATT
>Ga0315914_1005039_pt1 | contig 19473 bp, 8 predicted proteins | sample MpolenodulesMG_FD_203920 | JGI IMG/M metagenome (GOLD analysis project Ga0315914, IMG submission 203920) | Medicago polymorpha root nodule microbial communities from Los Angeles, California, United States - elongated nodules | ecosystem: Host-associated > Plants > Roots > Nodule | place: USA... | reverse complement strand
TTTTACTCAAATTGGTATAAATTAGTATTGTTGTTGATTGTGATGAATTCATATTTAAATGGAGTTGTAGTTGAACTAGATATGTTGTTGTTGCTGATTTGTACCATGGGTATTCCATTTTGTGAAGTTGTTGTTTGATTTGGTGAAGTTTGTGTTAAGTTGTTCATGTGAAGGACCAAAATGAACTTTTGACTGAGTTTTTGGTGTTGTTGGGTGAGTTAGACTTAGTAAAATTTCTGTTTTCATGTTGTGGTTGTGTTAGTCGAGTAATTTGGGAGAAAACGGGAGTTTTGTGTGAAAATTCGATTGTTAACCGTTTTGGAGAATGAGTGTTATGTGAGGTTCTGGAAAATTATTTTGGGATAGTTGAAACTTGAATTTTTTTTGGGTTGATTATGATAGAGTTAAGTGTCAGGAGCGCGTAGGCGAAAACGGCATTGAAAACGGATTAACGGTTTGAATTTTACGCGCGAAATGGTGGAAAACGCACTTTTCAAAAAGCTGATTTTTGGACCTGATGCTGTCAAAATCGTGCCACGATTTTTGCAGCCGTGACACGATGTTGTTGGCAGAATGTTCAGTAGTTTCTGGACATAAAATCGCGCCACGATTTCTAAAATCGTGACACGATTTTGGTGAACCAGATTCTTCGTATTTCACTATTTTACGCCCTTTTCCGTTTTGAATTGGCCTTTGGTGTAAACATGAAAGTTTTTGATAATTTTGTTAGCTTTCTAATGGTTTTAGTTTGACTTGAAAATGTTTTGTGAATTTTGAGTTATGATGAAAACACTCCAAGTGGGTCTTGGAGAAATTTTAAGGAAACTTAGCATAACTATTTCTAAGTCAACCCAAAACTTATGGTTTGTTTCCAAACTTCAAAACTAGAAGTATTAGGAGTTCAATTAATAGGTTTAAGAGTATTTAACCTATGTCTTGTTGAATCTAACTTGGTTTTGTTTTGAAAATGATTTGGTTTTGCAATATAGAAGTAATGATACGAACTTCTCGTAACTTTATGATTTTGATGATTTTGTTGTAGTCGGCCGGTGAAACGCACATGTATATCCAACTACAGTCATATGTGATCTAAGTGTGTACATAGTCGAGGCGCTAGAGTTTATTTACTTGGTTTTGGTTCATTGTCTCAGTTATTTTAAAGTTGTAAAATGATGGACGAACCTTGTCGAAAATGGTTCATTAAAGTTGATTACCTTATAAATCTTTCGTGAATCGCTTTATATGATTATATGAAGATATGTGAATGATTGTTAGATGTTGAATATGATGTTTATCATAAGGTGTTGTATTTTCTCCTTTACTTGGATTGTGAGAAATAGTATGATGTTGTTGAATTATATGATAAAGTCGATGTTGGTGAATACATATATGTTGAATGATTGTGATATTCTTGGTGAATACATATATGTTACTTGATTGTGATATTGTTGGTGAATGCATATATGTTAAGTGATGGTGATTTTGTTGGTGATTACATATATGTTGAATGATTGATAATGATGTAGTGATGACTCTTGATTGAATTATGACTTGATTGATTGTGTGGACATAAATACTTGATAATGCAATTGTTGTTGAGGTTGATCAATGTAAATGGAAGTGTACTTTTACATTGTTGTTGGTGGATATTTATGTTGGAGACTCTGCATTATTGGGTCTTTGCTTGTATGTCCATGCATCATAGTCATATTAAGTCATATGAGAGATGTAAAAGGAGGTGTACTTTTACATAGGTGAATTGTAAGAGGAGGTGTACTCTTACATAAGATGTTCTGTTGGCATCTTGTTGTTGGTGACAGTACCGCATGCATCTAGAAGAGTCTAGAACATTGCATGCATTTGAGTAATTGATGAGTCGTGTCATAATTGAATCTGTGACTTGAAGAATTTGTACATTGGTGGAATTCGGTAAATGTTGTGATTATGTGGATTGGTGTATACGTACATTGGTGGATTTGTTGACGGTTGTGAATAATTGAATTATGCTCTAATTGCATGTTTTACTTGCTTGTGCTTATACCCTTGGTGAATCTAATTGATGATAATTATTTTGGTAATAGTAATGAGGTGAGAATTGTAAATGTCTATATATATATATATGATTTGGTGATTTCTTTGATAATGATGATTGCTTGCTTATACTTGAAATGATGAACTGTACTTGTTGAGTTAAGTATGCTAAATGAAGGATAAAGTGAGTAATCCTTTCATTGATTGATGTTGATAAATGATAAGCCTATGTCGATGACTTGTTTAGAGATTGAATATGATTGCTATACTATGTTAGTAATGTGATAGCTTGAGGTGTATGGAATGGGGGACAATATTCATGTTATGTTAATATTCTAGGAGGGATGGGTATGTATATGTGTTATGCATGAAATCCTTGAATGCTTATGTTTGTTTATGTTGATTATGATTGATGTGAAGCTAACCCCCAGTAGTCTGTGGTGGACCGCCTACCTATTTGTATGAATGGGTAGACGGCGTGCATGATTAATTTGTTTGCTGCTTGGTGAGTTGCTTGAGGATAGCGGGAGCTTCCTCTGTTTATCCATTAGAGTCTTAGATTAGGCTCTGATTAGGTGTCAGTCTTTATGATTCTCTAGATTTATTTACATTATGGAGATTTTGCCCATTTGTCGGGTTTTGGAGATTTTATTTATGGATATATGTTGATCTTATGACATGTATACTTTGGTGATGTATGATTTATATCTGCTGCAACTGTTGAGAATTTTATAAATGCATGTTGTATGATATTTGTTGAAGACGTAGCGTCTATTTCTTGAATAAATGTTTTATTCGCGTGTTTTATCGCTTTAATAGAAGTAAGGCGTTACATTCCACCGTTGTAGTAGACTGCCGCTAGCTTGGTGTTCGGATCAAAGCCAGAGAGTTCCATGATTTTTTTCTACTGTAGTTTACTTGTAATGAAAACAGGGACCCCTATTTATAAAGGTATCTGGGTGTGGTGGACCACAAAAACTGTCAGTGCAATGTGGGTCACACAAAAGAATCCAATGCTGAAGCAATTCGGATTATAAAATCTGAACCATCCATCACCCTACTGAAAAAGGCAAGTTTCGCATATATACACACCCCCAGTATCGTATTTTTCCGGATTATATAATCCGGAAACCATGATGCTTTCCGGATTATATAATCCGGACTACACCAGACCATTTTGACTGGTGGTCTGCACCACAAAGAAAACGTTTTGGATGGTGGTCAAGTCAAAAAAACGTGTTTTTACACGTTTTTTGACTGTAATTATGGCTTTCAAACACGTTTTTGGTCCCTCCCTCCCTCCCTATAAATAGGCTTCAAATGTTCAAAATTTCTCACACCCTCTTCTCCTCTTCCTTCTACAATAATGTGTTTTCATTGTTGGCCTTTCATAGAAAGAGGCCTATTTGAAAATCCATCAGGGGTCATATGATCGGTCAACAGGGAAGGGATCAGTCTGGGTATGAGGTTGGTCTGTCTGGGCGTAAGTTTGGCCATCATGGTCTCTTGCTCCCTAGATGCCCCTGTGCCCCCTCTGTCTCCCCACCAACAGTGAAGCTACTGGTATGTCATCTCAGCCGGAGCCACTGGTATAGCTTACCCCCGTAGAAATAGTTTTAGGTTCTTATGTAATAAGATTAGGAATAGTTTTAGGTTCTTATGTAAAAAGGTTCAACATTATTGTAATGTATTATTCAAATATCAATGAAATGAGTTGTTTTTATCTTTTTGTCTTTTTATTTCTGTTTTATGTTTTTTTGATTTATTTATGAATCTCAATGCTTAAAAATGAAAAAATTCTGGAAAAAAGTCATTCCGGATTTTAAATTTTGGATACATCTGGTAAATTATAACAATTCAATCCGGAAAACAAAATCCGGACCAGGGGTAATTTTGGAAAAAAAATTAGGGCTCGCGAGGAAAGTCATAGGGTGGGAAAAGTAAAACTCAAGAAGATTTGAGATTTAAACCGGTGAATTGACAACAAATAGAAATTTTTGTGGTTTGAACTAGAGATGGCAAAGAGGAGCAACCCCACTAACCCCACTGTCCCATCATCACCTTGCTTTTTCATCGGGTTAAAAATAGACAGTCCCATTTTAGTGGTCAAGTTTAAGTCTTTGATTCACACAATTTAAAGTAGGTTAAACATGTCGGTCCGACTAACTCAATCCATTTACCACCCTTGCTTTGAATGGAATGATTCGGTCATTTTTTTCTTACAATAAAAAGCTTCTGCTAATGAATTGCATTTGTTATTCTTATTTCTTGACCACAATTCAGAATCCCATCTGTTAATATGGGAGAATAATTTGATTCAATAAAAGTGAGAGGCAAAATTATGGCCATTGATTGAAAACACAACGGTTAATACGGTAATAAAGATAGTATATCATGGATGTTGCTTGAACATTGCTCGAAACATCAACGACAACTGATGATGATTAATCTCTCTCTTAACCAAGAGAAAGGGTATACCGTTTCTTTTCCTCTTCATTGTTTCAACTTTCAGAGTTTGAGTTGGTTTTGGAGGGGTAAAATAGAGAAATTAAGACACATGCTTGATCTTTTGTTTATGAAAGGTTTTTAATGCGGAATCAATTTTCGCTAAAAGTGAAAAGTTACAAAAGAGTTTCTTTGATAGGAATTGATTTGAAGAGAAAGATTCGATTTTACAATGGGGATACAAACATCCTCCCAAGTCTTGACTGATCCAAATCTCATTCAACCACTGTGTCTGTGAACATACATTTACTTCAAATAGTGAAATTGAGGAGACGGAAAAGTAAATAGTCCTATGTTTTGGTTTACACTAGATCACACACAAGAACCAATGAGCATGGAGCTAAACAAAGGCTGCACTAATTCCATTGCTAAAGGATATAAACTTTGTCTTCCAATTTTTTACCAAAGTCAACATCAGAAGCATCACTACTGGATTGTGATGAACCACAATACCCTACAAGGAGTGGCCCTGACAAAGGAGTCAAAGTATGAGTCTTTACCCCATGGATGGCTCAAATCACCTTCCTATGCCCTCCAAATGCCCATATCTGCAAGAAGCAAGTAATTATGTCAAACTAACGCCTAAACATTTTTTTCAAGATAGATGGCACTCAGAAAATACCACATCCATGTATATAATCAGTGGAATCCACATACATCAGCGTTCCTGGATATATTATATGATACAAATATGCATGGTTACCATAGTATAGTAATGTTATCAAAGAAAAAAAAATGTTGGTATAGTAAGTGATAAGACACTTAGACAAACCACATGCTAGAAGATTCTATAAGAGAGGGAATATGAGTTAGTTAGCAACGTTCTTTATTTTAGGGATATTTTTGTTATAAAAGAGAGGGAAGGCTAGTGAGTGAGTCAATGAGAAGTATTGTTAATTGGAGAGGTTTCTCTCTAGTTAGGAGCATTGTGCTCTGGTAGGAGTGTTCACACTCTGGTTTATCCTTTTGTTTTATGTTATTCCACCATAGTAGAGCCTTTCAGCTCACTATTACCATTCAGTAAATACAGTTTTGTTATCTTGATTTTACGAGTTCTATCGTTGGTCCGACCAGTCGGATATTTGACAAGAGCTAGAGATCAATCATGCCACTGAATACATCTGAGGATGAACGCCTGGATGCATTGGAAGCAAGATTGGGAAGATTTGAAGAATGTGTCCAATTGTTTGTGGCGGAGTTTCGTCAATTGTTTATGACGAAGTTTCGTCAAACGTTGAGGGCGGTGATGATGAAACACAGAGAAACTGAGTTCTAACTCACATTCCCTCTTTTCTAGAATGTGCCTTGCCTAGATGTCCTATCAGTGAGACAATCCTAGGACAAAAACAGCTGAGCAAAAAATATGATACCAACTTCAGGGCAGAACATGATTTTTCTAACCAAAAAATTTACCACTAACTTGGAATAAGTCCCAGTATTATGACCAGAAGATTCATTTATGCAAGGTCCTTAACAATCCTAAAGGAAGTATGTTTTGGAGTTCAACTCAGAACATGTTAAACCTCTATAAGCTCGCATGCCATCATAAATATAATGCCTTTTTATTTTTGCTTAATTCCTAATTCTTTTTAAAGGTTTAACCTTAAGGAAAGCTTATAAACTAACATAAAAGCCTAGTTCTTTTGAAGTTCAATCCTACAATCATTCTAGTGACGTAAAAAAACATGAAAAATATCACCAACATTGAAGCTAACTTCCAAAATTGGTAACCACCCCCTATATCACACATAACCTATAAGTTTTAAGTATCAGACTAAAGTGTTTGCTCACCTTTAAATTTGTGTCCCAACTTCCTGTACACAAAGCACTTCCATCAGCAGACAAACCCAAACAGGTGATCCTGCCTTCATGAGAGTTTTGAAGAGATCCTAGATTCAGGACCACCTACAACCAAATGAAGAAGCAAGTATAGTCAGTTAGTCAGTCTTACTGACAAAAGTTGCAACTAGGCACAACCACAGAAGTACAAGAGCAAGTACAAATAAATGGAAAGAGAAAGCAGTGTCAGAAAATATCATGCTTTCACATAATAGCATTTTGTTTTTGTTCAGTTTTTCTTTTTTCAAAAAATATGGCAAGTTTGCCAAGTCTGAGATTTCATATACTCCTAGTCTATATTAATGGGAGTTGGAACATCCACTCTTTTTCAGAAGATAAAACTTCAATTTTCCCTTCAAAATAAGAAAAAAATTTCCTTCGAATGATTCATATTAACTGCTTTTACTGGCCCACAAAACAAGGTCTTAGGCAATGACTTGAGACATAAATAGAAGTACAAAATAAAATAAACAGCAGTATAAAAGCTCCACATCAAAAGTCATTGTGATAGCAAAAGGAATATCAGAAAGTTATGAGGCAATTTATATACAAGATAATGCCTAGTGAGCTCATCATGATTAATAGACTCAGAGGCCCTATTCCAACACAATGCCACCACAGATTGAAATGTTGAAAGCATAATGGAACCAGAACTCACCCCCAAATCGCATGTAGAAGTAAAGCAAACAATTAATTAATAGAAACTAAACATGCTGTTAGTATGTGTCACAGAGGATCTTATTTTCTATATAAGCCAGTTCCTCACTGCCAAGCCAGAAACATCATGTTCTTTGAGGTGGGATCAAGTTACTCCAAGAGTAACTATGAGCAGAGTTGCTCCTCTTAATAACTCTAAACATAGAATTTCACCAATCCAACCGTGGATCGGTATCATATTATATTAATGATCAAACATACAAATTGCTTATAAATTCAAAATTTGTACCAATGTAATTTTTTAAGAAGCATATTATACATTCAAGTAGGGTTATTTGATGAAGTGTCAAATAGTTTTGAAATTTTATAAAAATTTGTAGAGTTGATCTACTCAATAAGAATTCTAATTTGGCAGTTGGATTGACACTGAAAATAAACAACCGCAATGAAGCATATGTTCCATTTAAAATCTAAGTTTGCTTTAACTACGGTAGGAGGCAGTAAGTAAAAAGAAGACACCCAACTGTTGTTTTAGGTCACACTAAAGCACCAAGTAGCTTTCGAAATAAAATATCCCAAAACATAATAAGTAGAAATAAAACACCAGTTATCTTTGCCAAAAGTGTAGCAAACATAGTAATCCCCAGTTCACTGTGGTACGAGGCGATGAGCAGAAAGAAAATGCCCTATTTTTGTTTTACATGATCACACTAAAGCAACAATTACCTTAGCCAATAAAGTATCCCAAACATAGCAATCGCCATTTGTATATCCAGCAATAAGAAGTCTTCCGGATATGGAGAATGCAATGGAGGTCACATGTGCCATTTCGTTGTCACTGCTGTGTTGCTGATTATATACTTGAAGTTGGTGTCCAGTCCTAATGTCAAACAATCTGCAAGTTCCATCTTCTGAGCCAGTTCCAAATCTATTTCCATCAGGAAAGAATTTGACAGAATTAACATCACCCTCATGCCCATGAAATGTGCGCACTGCTCGACTTGCAACACGAGTGTCCCACAATCTGGCAGTCGCATCGCAAGAACCAGATACAAACATTTTGGAGTTGGATCCATTAATGGAAATGCTGAGAGTGAGAAAAGAAAAGAAATATTTCTTAGCGATGATTCCATACTTAATATAGATCTGGGTAGAGTATTAAAACAAGTGAAACAGTACCTAAGTACATCTGCAGTATGTCCAGACTGAAATTCACCTCCAAAAACAGATGTTCTGAGGCCAGTGGTAATATCCCATAAAACACAAGTTTGATCGCCAGAAGCAGTAATTAAGTGAGTGTCTTCACCAGGAACATACTGACAAGATGAAACATAACCTTTATGTCCAGTAAGCATCCTTGAAACATTGAGATTACCATCCCTGTCAGTGGGTGAATTAAGATTGAAAATAGAGCAAACACTGTCAAGACCACCGCATGCAACAGATTGACCAGTTGGGGAAAAAGCACATGTCATAACCCATGCACAAGGAAGCTTTATAGCATGAGTTTTCTGGCTTGTTAGAGCATTCCATACTATTAATCTACCATCTTGAGAAGCACTAACAATTCGATTCTTTTCTGAAGTCCAATCCAATGAGTAAACCTTTAAAATTAAAATGAGTTAATGAGTAAATAAAAAAGACAATAATAAAGACAATTAAAACGAAAGTAAGAATAAAACCTTTCCGGTATGACCTTGGAGAGTTCTACAACAAAGGATATCGGTGGGACCAAAAGTGACAGGAGTTCTACCTTGAGACTTTGCATAGCCAGCAACTAGAAAGAGAAATTGTTGAGTTAGAAGATAGATCTAATGAATTAAATTGAAGAAATGAACTCACTATCTGTATCAAGAAGAGAGATGCGTCTTTGCTTCAAACGTTCTCTGAGATTGTTGACGGTTTCCGTTGCAGCTATGTGACGTTCCTTCAGCTCCGTAACTGACATCGATGATGAATATCAATTTACAATTACAAATGGTTGAGATGTGAAGAAGAAGAAGAAAAAGATCAAGTTATTATTATTCACTCACGCCGCCGGGCCCACTTCCTCCGCCTCTGCCTGCTTCTTTTTTATCAATCAACTAAACTTAAAACTTATCATCATTCTTTATTACGATTATTAATAATTAACGGATAGTAATTTTGTTATTTCACTTCGTAATAAATAAATAAAAAAATATTCCGATGCCGGGAATCGAACCCGGGTCTCCTGGGTGAAAGCCAGATATCCTAACCGCTGGACGACATCGGATGCTTGTCTTAGCTGTTCGCAATATTTTATACAGAGTATGATTATTATGCCACAAAATCTAACATATACCATCAATTTTAATACCAGACCAGAAGAGAACCCACAACATAACATGAAAATCATTATGAAAAGCATTGAATAATATTTTTGGCAATTTCAATTATTTTTACTTTTATTTTGATCCCTTAAAAATATACATTAAATATTTTTGTCATTTAATTTATTTCTATTATTTTGATCCTTTAAGGTATAAATGTAAGACACTTTGATTGTTTCTATTAGTGTCTGGAAATAATAACTACTTAAATGACAGAAGGTTGAATTTAACAAACCTAATTAAGGAAAAAAAAAAAAAAGTCTTAGCGTTAGGGATAATAGACATGACAATATTATATTTGACTTCATAATTTCATACTTTGATATATATTATCCCTTTTTTTTTTAATTTTATCCGTTTGCTTTAGTTTTATCCGATTAGTTTGAAATTTTTAACATACTGAAAACGTATAGAGTTCTCATTTTTATGCTCTTGATCCTGTCATAATTCATAATTTATCTTACCCTTAGGTATTTAGAAATTTATCAAGCTTTAATTTTGTTAAAAACAAACCTTTGTGCTTTGCATTTCATTAACTCTATTATTAAAAAAACATTGTGCTTTGAATATCGATGATTCTCAAAGTCAATGATAATCTAAGGGATGCGTGTCCATACATCAATATATTTTTTTAGATAAAATGTCACAATCCACATGCCAATACCTTTGTATATCTCAATGAAATCTTGGTGATGGTTTCTCCTCTATTGAAGTTGACAAATATGTATACATTAAATCTTTAGACGGAAAACATGTTATCATATGTGAATGACAAGCTTATTTTTGGAACGTGTATTGCTATTGTGATCAAAACTAAATCTTTTCTTCCATCTAAATAAATTTGATATGAAAGGCATGAGTGTAGCAAGCGAAAAAGAGGACTCATCATGCGATTTGGGCCAAAGAACCCTTGATTTTAGTGAAAAATCTTCTAATTCTCCCCCACTTGCATGATTAATTTGCATCGCATCCTTTTGATTTGCGTCATTAATTATTTTAGAAGACAATTGTATGAGTTAGCTGACTGATCATATCCGATTATTCTTGTGTCTACAAAATTGCAGCATGTGATGCAATTATAATTATAATGTAGTATTTCCTTCTCTTAAAAATGCTCATGGGTTACCTCTTGCTTACATTTTCTAGCTTTCTGTTTTGTTGCTCCTCTTGCTTAAAAATGCACACATCAAGCGGATAAATCCTTAAGAGCAACTTTCATGACAAATCAAATTTTATTTAATAGTTCTATTTGTTGCATGTTCACTCCCATCTGTGACTGGTAGTACAGTAGCTTTTTTTCGTTTTTGCCAACATAACTTTATGATATCGATTGCATCAGTGGCGGAACCAGGGGGAGCCACGGCCACCCCATCTTAAAAAAAAATTATTTTTTTATACCTTGAAATTTGGCAGAATTAATTTGGAAAAATTGTAAATGATACCCTAATAAATCCACTTTTCTTGTCTAGTACACTTAACTTTGTTTCCTTTATCAATTTCAATCATTCTTGTTCATTACATATTGTTAAATTGAGAAACAAGATGGAACTTGAGTTTCTAACAGATAGCATGTTAGTTTATATTGAAAGGGAAATTAGTGCATATATTAGTTCTGAGTTAATTATTGATGATTTCAAGTCACTCGAAAAGCGTAAAGTGTCATTTTAAGTATTTAATGATCGACTTTATATATTATGTAGTTTAAATTTTGAAGTGTCGATTTTTGGTTTATTACAACTTAAATGTGTTGTATAAAATATGATTTATATATTTCAGTTTATTTTGATGGCGGCCACTCCAAATTTTTTTATCTGGTTCCGCCACTAGATTGCATACATGTGTAAAAAGTTTTACATATAATATGAAATTATTTTGTATGCAACAAACACGTCAGTAAATGGATATTTTTTTCCTTCAGTTTTCACGCTGAGAGGTCAATAATCTATGAAAATGGATTGCCACAAGGACACGTTATACAACGCATACTCATACCCAAAAGAGATACTATAATGAATAATCCAAAAAAAAAGAAAAGGAGATACTATAATATTAAGAAGAAAAAAAGGTAGAATAAGGTTGGGTATGCAGGCCAGAATTGTCATGCCTTGATGATGAATAATTAAAAACATGCTAAATTAAAAGGTTATAAATAAAAGAGGGCCGCGGATAAACCCTTATTCGTTGATTAAAATTTAAATTAATGAAGTACTTTGTTTAGAAAAAACTTATTTACTAAAGCCGAGCTGAAGCATCTGCTTTTCAGGTATTCCCACCTGCGTAATTGCAAGCATTGTAACCTACCAAGAAGAGGAGGAAAATCGAGTTAGATAACAAACACAATGCATGTATGATAATTTTGGCAAAGCTGCATTTACGAACTTTAACAAAAATCACAATGTTACTACTGTGATTTTATCGAATTCACTGGAGGCTTAAACGTTAGAACCTTATTACTTGTAGGTCACTCATAAGCCACAAACCACAACCACAGCCATAAAGCACAGCTTAAAAGAACAGTCTACTATTTCCAATAATTTTCCAATAATGTACAGTTTTTTATTATGCATCATGGCCAAGTGACATGTTTTTCATCATTTTTTTATTGATCAGTGGCCAAGTGACATGTTTTTCATCATTTTTTATCAGTATTTAGAACTAACAAGCATAATTGAAACAAAGACCTGAACGTAAAAGTATCGAGATAATATTTACTTGGATTTTGGGATGTGAGTGTTGCTGTTTGAGAGAAATCACAGTTCCATTGATTTCTGCCAAACGTTTGGTAGTAAAGATTCATTACAAAGGCAGCATGGGATGCTACCGTGTTGGGTTCAAAACATGCTCCTCCTGGTTGTATTGGCCCACAATCTATGCCTTGGCTACATGCATAGTCAATATTGTTTTGCAACTGTGCATCAGAGACTCCTGCCTTAGGAACACACCATCCAGCAGAAGTGATAGGTGCTGGAGTAACTGGACTAGTTGATGGTGGATTCTGAAAATCAATCAAACATCTTACCAATATCGTAACATTATACTAACCAAAAAATTGAATTGTCAACAGAAATAGGAAAAATTGAAACTAATTTTCAACTTTTAACTTCTCTAATGTTTAGTGACAGAATTAGAAACTGAACGTTTAATGACTTAAAGATTAACAATTTGCTCACCTGCTGGCTAGACCTGGCCAAGCCAACATCATATGACACGGTAAGATCGGTTTTGAAAAGGCCGAAGGCGCGTTCAGAACCTGGGCCAGGTTTGAGGTTTTCATCATAGAGTGCAAAAATATAAGTGTCCACAGACTTTCCAGGTATCAAAGGGGTACCAACTAATGATCTAAGATGAGTAATAAGGTTGCCATTATAGGCCTTGGCGTTTTCAACACTTGGTCCTACTTCATTGCTGTCCCCGCTAGAAGGCCATCCTGTCTCAGCAACCACAATCTCAATGATCTCATAGCTCATAGCACTCAGTGCAGAATGCACAGCATCAACCTGCTCAAAAAATCAGCAAGAAAATCAAATACCGCTAATTATTTCTTTGTTCTTAAATATAAGAACATCTCAAACTTTTTCTTTGCCCTTTTTTATAAGATTCATTTCATATTTTCAACCGATTTAATTATTTCTTTACTGATATGCATCTGATTACGTTACATCTTTTCTTTTTTTAGAATTGTAATAAATATGGTGACGAAAACATAAACAAATTTTTCTCTATTAAAAGGTAAACTTATACAACAATACAAATTGTCAACAAATATTAATGCTGCTACCAACTTTTTTGACTCTATGAGGAGGACTAATAGAGAGTTAAAATAAAGTAAACAACCAAGAATAAGCTAGTTTAAGTTCATTAGCTTATTAATTAACATAGCATTTTTTAATGTGAAACTGGCATCACAACTTTTTTACCCTACCAACATGTCAAAAATAAGAGGGGCAAGTGGACAAAGACTAGGATGTTAATTAGGAGCGTAAAGACATACTAGTACATTCACTGACATTGGAAACTTTTTCACCTCTTTATTCCATGAGATCGAAAAAGAGTAAGGATCTACCTACCATTACCATACTTGCTACTACTATTACTATGGGTCCATTTTCTCTACTATGCCAAACAATTATTGAGACTTTGGAAAGACTTGTGACCACATTATCAGTGCCAGCTTGTCTCCAATCAAAGTCATGAGATTATAATCTATGGACTCATTGTTTCACAGTTGAAACCCAAACAAAGGAAACAGAGGACAGCATTCTCAATCACATATGGATAAGAACAACTTTATTCCTTACAATTTGACATCAGTGTCACTCTAGACTACTAATCAAATATGTGTTTGCTCTTTAGACCAATTAACCCGTGAATGGTCTGCTTACGCAAGTCTTATGTGGACATTTAACATTTCCAAGCTCAAGACAGAAAGTTTAAGTCATCTAAACTCAAAGAGAACATATTGCGGTTGTAATAAAAAGTATATATATATACTTTAAAAAATTATCAAAAAATCACGAAAGAAACCATGATTTCTTTTAAAATAATATATTTGTACATAAGGGCCGGTTTAGCAAATGCAGTAAGTTAGTTTATAGTTTTTTTTTTTTAATCGGCAAATATTATTAAATGTCATCCTTGCAAGACGCAAGGGATGGACGAGTTAGTTTATAGTTTATAAGTTCATATTATTAAAAAATACTTATTTGACTCGCGGTCGAAGTAAAATGGAACGGTTTGAAGCAGTATTTATTTAAAATTTTAAATGATGCAACGCTTGTTTCACTCATATATATAAACAAAGCTTTTAATTTTTCCATTTATTTGTGTAAGTGTACCGGTACACCTTAATTTACGGGTGTACCGTAGAAGTTCCATCAACTTTTAGTTCAAATCATTAAAATAGATTAATTTATTTCTCTATTAATTTTTTTCCATTGCTTTATGCAAAGACCTGTTTCACTCCAAGACAGAATTGTCCACAAATTCTAAATTAACTAATAAAAATATTAAAATTGCTGGCCAAAACACCGTCACTATTTGAATTCACCCCTCTACCCAAGTTTTAACGATTATATGTGATTTGGTATAGTTAGTAGATGATGAATGCTAGCAACACTCTCTTTTGAACACTCTCTCTAACACTCACTCTTTTATTAGATGAAATTCATGCATGTCCCACCACTTTGTGTGGGTTCTATTTCCAAAGTGTACACTCACAATGATTTAAACCAATAAAAGAGTGAGTGTTAAAGAGAGTGTTCAAAAGTGAGTGTTGCTATCATTCCTCTAAGAAAGAATTGGCTATTGATCTTTTCCTAATTCTGGCAACACGTGCGCATGTCATGCGGAATGTTGAAAAACAGAGAAAGATTGTCTTTTCGATACTCCCATTTAAACTTTTCGTTTTACATCAATAAATTAATTAATTAATTAAAGACAACATGAAAATTAAAAAATGGGAACGTTACCTGAGCATCGAACATGTTGGTATAGAGTTTTCCGTTACCCGAGTCAACCCGACCCGAATTCGGTTGAAATAAACAGAACGCAAGCGTTTCGGGTCTTGGATCACTCTGGTAAGCAAAAAACGGATACGGATTAACTGTAAACGGCGATTTATTATCCTTCAGAAACGCCAACAACTGATTCAACGTATTTCGTAACGCCGGGTTAAACAACCCGGACGAAGGTGGATCCGACTGAGACAACACCGCCATGGAATGTACGGTGGATACCTTCACCTTTCCGCCGAGCTTCACCGAGCTGAGAGCAGTTTGGACATTTCGAATCGCCGGCATGAGCTGTGAAACAAGTCCTTGATCACCGGAAGTTAAAACCTCGTTACCGACGGTGATGAGAGTGATGTTACTGGCAGGGTAATAAGGCAAGACGTTTGTGTTTATCCATTGAGTTGCGGCGTTAGGATCAGAAGCTAGACTTGGAATGTCGTTGTTTGCGGCCCCGATGACAATTTCGATGCCGGAAATAGCAAGGGATTTTATGATTGCGGGATCGGCGCCGTAGATACGTACTTTTCCGATAGTGGTGGATTGGAGAAGCTTGGCAGTGGCTTCCGGTGGTGGAAGATTGTCGGCGGTCTGACCATAGTTAACGCCGACGAAGGATTGTGAGTCTGTAAAAAAAGGAAGAAGAAGTTAAAGAAAGTGAAGTAGAAAGTTGAATAGTTGTTTTCGCACTTTCTGGAGAAATATTGGTTGGAAGAAAGTAAGAATGAGAGGAATGCAAATAATAAAAAATAGAAGGAATTAATTACCGGTAAAAGAGAGAGCAATGGCGAATAGAGAAAGGAAAAGAAGGAATGAAGGTGTAGGAGGAGACATGGCGTTGCTTGCTTGGTAATTGGAACAGTGATGGTGTTATAAAGCCAACTTCATCTGAGTGAACTGAAAACAAGGGAAGAGAAAGTGTATGATTGAGTTGAGATAAGGGGCGGCATTTATGTTTCATGAGTTACAATTGGAATCCATTTATTATTTATGGAGAATGTTGCTATTTGTATTTTAACTATAAGAAAAATGGTTGTCCTTCGGTAAAAGACTCATTTATTATTATTTTTTAAATTATATCTCCAATTAATATGAGAAAGTATCATGAAAGAATGAGATCGTCTGAGGATATTTTGATTGATCCACTAGATAGAAGATCGACATGAGAGATTTGCTATCAGGGATGTCGGATATTATAATGTACGGATGGGTAGGGGAAAACATGTCCGTGTGTACTTGATTGAGGTTTCACCACTTGTTGGATCACGTGAGAAAGCGTGTTCTGACAACCAACATGTTTTCATACCATTTGCTTTTGACACTTTCGGTTTCTTAGCACCAAAGGTTGTCGACCTTTTGCATAGAGTTCAAAGAATCATGCATATCAATGTCATGTCTCCTAGGTCCATGAATGTTGTGTTTACGATGATCGGTTGTTGTCTGCTTACCTTCTATTTATGTGTAAGTAATTCTTGTTATATATTATTTATCTTGGAATATGAAAAGTAAGGTTGAATGCATTTATATAAAAAGGTAATTTAGTAATACATATTTTAGACATTTATTATTTTAACAATTTTTCTTTAATACCCAGGTTTTTTTTTTGTAAATTATTCCTATAAAAAGGGAAGGATGGGAAATGAAGTATCAGTTTTACACTTAATATAATGTCTTCATGAGTATAATTCAGTTGATTACAAAGACAATCCATTGTAACATGCAAGGATCAGGTTCAAACTCTGAACACCTTACTTATTTTTTCTTAAGTACAGTCATTAAGCCACTTAAAAAAATATATAATATAGTGAGCCTAGTTTTTAATAATATGTCACATGTTAAACGTAACATGTGGTGTAGAGCATCACCAATAAATACAAGATATAAAATATTGAAATCATCACAAAGAAATCACAAAATCTACAAGGCTAATACAAGATCATCACAAAGAAATCACTCTGCACCTAACTCATGGAAATAAATTAGAAATCAAATATTGAAAATCCAAATAACTGAGTCACATAAAGATATAAGCCTGTTGATCATAGTTTATTTCCTTTCCCAACCATTGTGCTGATAAAACTACGGAAACAGATATAAAAATATTTAAGTACATAAGAAACTTTATTCACTGCAAGGATTCGTACCGAGTGTTTAAACTATCATAGAAAGAACGACCAATTTCACTCGCAGGGGACTTGATTATTTTCTCCCCCTTATTTCTCAAATGTGAAAAGAAAGGATCAATAGTTCTTGAAAGTTATAACATAAATCAATAGTTTGTGGCATGGCATGCATCAAGAACACCATGTTGCAAAAAAACTCAGTCATTTGCCAACGTTCTGCACTTCTGCTACATGTGCAATGTGAAGTCTCAAATAAACCACCAAATTAGTCTCTAAACAAAGGACTTTTTAACCACTAACAGTCTCTAATCTATGATTTGTTTTACCTCAAATGATTTTTTTTTAAAGGATAATAAGTCATCGTGAGCTTAGCTCAGTTGATTGGGACAATGCATGATATATGCAAGGTCTGGGGTGCAAACCCCGACTACCACAAAAAAAAAATTAGAAAGGGTTCCGTTAGGTTATTTAATTATAACAAATTAGTCATTTAAGTTTTTTTTTCAAAAAAAGTACTTAAAAACTTGTCAATTTAATCCTAAAAATATTTTAAAAAATCATCAATTTAGTCTGACATTTTAGCATTAAGGACTAAATTGACACATTTTATATATTTTCAGGACTACTTATCATATTTATATTATTTAAAGACTAAATTGAAGAGAGTAATGGTTTAAAGACTAAATTAATGGTTTATTTGAAAAATACTCTTACCTCAAAACAACATAAGAAAAATAAGACGTAAAGTTGTTGCCATGTCATTATATAAAAATAATCATTTACCATAAGTCCGCGAAAGCAAGACCCAAAGGGCACACACCTAAGGAACTAGAGATAACACGACGAGTGAGTATGTTGAGCTCCATGCAGACTACTGCAAAGACGCGCGTCCCATCTCCATCTCGACCATCCAAATCATCTCCAATGAACTCCTCTATTCACGTCGTGTTTCACATAAATGTTGCATTCGCGCGCTATATAAGGGTGACTCACTTTTGCCACCTTTTGCACTTAACCACCTCTTTCAGATTCTGATTTGAAAGTTGAAGTGCTAACATGCCTGACACCACTTCAACTGTGAAGACTTAGCCTCTGCCGCACCGAAACACCGTGGACAACCATCCAGATTCACCGATCGTCATCGAACTGATCAACTATCATCGTCAGCCTTCATGTGGTTAAGAAAAACATATCTCCTTTCTTCAGTCATTGAAGGGAATGTGAATAAATCATAATTCGATAGATTTGATTGTTCTATTTTTTTATTTAAAATAATAAGTTTAAATTTGGACCATCCAATCGAGATTGGATGATCTTCGATGTCTGATTGTGTGACTATGGTTTATTGTTGACCGCAGAAACCGGTCCAATAAAATCATGAATTTTTGTCGATAAATCATTAGTTCTTACCTAAAATATCCATACATAAAATGTAACATGGACGGTTAGAATGGATGTATAAAAGGTAAACTAGTTTTCAAGTTTTCAAATCCCTCACTTTCTCAACTATAATTGCTACTTTTAATGTCTTCGGTAAGTCGTATCATAAGATATATATATATATATATATATATATATATAGGGGCTGCTAACTTACATCCACCTAAAAACACGAAGGTGCAAATTAGCAAGTTACATCCACTAACATTTTACCAAAAGGTCCCTTTGACACTATTCAAACCAATTTTAAATTGAAGGGTAATTTTGTCAATTTCAATTTAAAAAAAAAAACAAGAAAACACACATGTAACAATTTCCTCTTTTTACGTTTTGATTTGCGGCCTGTTCCTCGTTTTACGTTTTGATTTGCGGCATGTACATTCTCATGGACATTAAACTTTTTTTTTTATATCAAATAAGGTACTGAAGCTTTTTTCTTTGATAAACGTGTGCAAAAAATTTATTTAGATTGAAGCTTGTAGCAAAAAAATGTATATCAACCGAAGCTCTTTTTCTTTGATAAACTTGTTGCAAGCTTCGTTTTTCCTTATAAGCAACAAAAAAAAAGAGTTCAGTAGTTTTAATAGTGAAAAAAAAAAGGTTTTTATGCCTTAAAAAGGGTGTCTTCTAGGGTGAGAGACCAAAATAGGTCTCCCACTGTAGGCAAGTGAAAAACCTGCAGGTGCACCGTACATCTGCATACACCATATCAATTTCTGTTCTCTCTTCTATGTAACTCATTCTTCCCTCAACCTCTCTCACTCTTCGTTTCTACAAAAAGCCAACAACACAAAAATCTCCAATGGAAGTCAACAAAAGCCCCATATACTCTTCTTTGTTTGTCAACAATATTTAACATTTCACACTAATTTATTTTTTCATTCTGTTTCTCTTAATAACAAATTAAGAATAATAACTTCTTATATATCACCACCAAAATAATCAATGAAATTAGTCCAAAATAATCAATGGAATCGATGATTAAACAACAAGGTTCATCTGGTTCAAGATTTCTAATGT
>Ga0315914_1005038_pt1 | contig 19474 bp, 10 predicted proteins | sample MpolenodulesMG_FD_203920 | JGI IMG/M metagenome (GOLD analysis project Ga0315914, IMG submission 203920) | Medicago polymorpha root nodule microbial communities from Los Angeles, California, United States - elongated nodules | ecosystem: Host-associated > Plants > Roots > Nodule | place: USA... | reverse complement strand
TCCAGTTTCCAGCTTTCAGATTCCACACTTCGAGGTAACAATCGAATCACTGATTCATGTGTTAATTCGTAATGATCCAAGGAAAGAAAATCGAATTTTTATCCGCTGCTTTATTCTGAAAACGTTTTGATTTTCCTTCATCACATGCCAAAATTCATGAGACCATATATTGAGAGAATTGTTGATGTTATTGGCGATGGGTATTGTGGGTTTAGGGCTATAGCCGAATCCGTGGGTTTGACGGAAGAAAGTCATGTTATGGTGCGGAGATCACTTATTCAAGAGTGGAAAGAGCATAGGAACAAATACATCGAGATATATGCGAGCGAGCGTCATTATAACTACATCTTGGATGGATTGCATCCTCCCAAAAATGCTAGTAGTTTTGCACCTCCCAATAAATGGTTGACATTGCTGGATATGGGAGACATAGTTGCATCTTGTTACAATAGGCCGATGGTAGAGATGACTACCCTTGATATTGGAGTCTCAAAGACTTTTTTCCCACTTAGAGGTAGGCCTCCAGTTAACCCGAAAAGCAACATGATTTTCCTTGATTTAATCCCAAATTATTTTGTCCTTCTTTTGTTGAAAGATGGTTGCCCATTACCTCCATCATCTACGGAGTGGAATAATCACAGAAGTGGAGAGGCGGCAATATGATTGGGTGAATTTTTAGATCAACACGACCGTTTTTGAACACTCATGGAGATTGAGCTAAAAAAGAGATCGGTTTCACCAAAAAAACCAACAAATCAAGACAATCCTATTATGTTTGATGACACTCCAGTTAAAGGAAACGAAGAATTTGAAGATGTTCTGGAACATTTAGATGATTTACTTTTATTAGATGAAATATGACACTTTTTGGTCGGTGTTAATCCGTTTTTTGGTCGATACGCGTCGACGTATTTTTTAGGATATATAATGTAATGACCAATTTTTTGGCTAATATGTAACTAAACTTTAACTAATTATATATATATATATATATATATATATATATATATATATATCAATATATTTGAGTTTCGCATTTATTATAAATTAATGTAATGTACTTTACGTGTACTGTGTTGCATAATGTGGAAAATTTGACGAATTTCAAACAATTGTGAAACATTAACGCATTATTGGTTTTGTGTAATGTTATGGAATAATTGATAAACTATGAAATGTTGATGTTTGTGATTGTTGGATGTTGTTGTTTCGGTTTGATTTCATGCGGAATTGCTGTTTGAAATTACAGGCACAAAGCGGCCAAAATGGCTGGAAAAACCATTGCAGACTGCACTGGTTCTGTTAACTGGTGTGAACGGCCGTTAACTGCTGCCGGTTAGTTGAGCGGCAGTTAACTACCGCTGGGAGCTTTTAGGTAATTATCATGTGTCATTGTGAACTTTTGTATGTCAGAAAAACAATTTTTTTAATTCACTAACATATCAAATAATTACCATCTCGAAATTATTACATCAACTCACTAGTAATTTAGTAAAAATAACTATTAACACTAAATTACTAAAAGTAACCTTCCCAATAAAAATTACTAATTTACCCTTACTCGCCAAATGACCAAAATACCCATTAGTCTTAAAATGACTAAAATATCCTTCTAGGCTAAAAATCCTTTAATCAGCAACACAATTATACACATAACCAAATAAGCACATATAAACACACATAAATACATATAATAAATAATTAAGATAATTTTAGCTAATAATGGGCTATTACATTAACGAGCTACTCTTCTCCTCATATCGTTTTTTTTGTACCTTCAGAATTAAAAGTGTTCTTAATACGTTAGTCACTATTCGATATAATGTCCCTTCAAAATTAAGAAACTTCATAAGAACATAGTCTCTTCGATAATATGTCTCTTTGGAATAAAGAACACTTTTAAGATCATAGTCCCTTTTTGGAATAATAATGTGCCGTCAGAATTAAGAATAATCTTAATAGTATATAAATATTATTTTTCTACTTTTGGGGAAGTTAAGAAGTCAGAATGGTGGTATCGCCATATTTGAGTGGTCGTAGTACCATATTGATATGAGCATGTAATTAATTAATGAAGGTGAAGAAGAGATAGAAGAAGAAGACTCAAGCGATGAAGAGAGAGAAAGAGAGGATGAAAATGATTTTGCAGTAAGAGATTTTGGTGTTATATGGGAGTAAATAGGCAATTATCCATCCGAAATTGTAAGTTTCGTCAATTACCCCCTTGAAATTAACAAAACTTCAATTACCCCTCTGAAATTGCACAACAATAATCAATTTACCCCATCCGTCAAATTCTTCTGTTAGCCAACATGACGTTTTGCAAATACCCCCCTGAAGTTTTGCACTTATGTGCAAAATGCCCCCCGAACTTGAAAATTTATATTTTTTTTTCTTATTCTTGACTCAAAAGATATTAAAGGTCAATAGCTAATAGTTAACTTTAGTACTTTAAGCTTTACAAACACCCTAAACACTAATTCATAATCACACATTATTCCTTTATTACCATGTCATTCTAGCATTTCAGTACCTATAATTTAAAAGTTTTAAAGCTAAGTAATTGTTCATGTTGTAGACATCTTACAACCTGTTCTCATCACTTTTAATTCTTGTTCATTTTAACAACTTTTTGTACATTTTACTATCTGTTTCAGACTTAAAAACATAATTTGCAAACAACAAATATAGAACAAGTAGTTGTTAATGAATATGTCAGATGGATATGAGAAACAAGAGAATGAGAGTACAGGGAATAGTGAAGAACATGATGAGAACACTTCAATGGGATCTTTACATACGTGCTCAATATCCTGTGATTTGAATGAAGAAGCTATTAGTGATCAAGATGTTAACAATGAGGAGAATGATGAGGCATGTGATCATGAATTAGTGTTTTGGAGGTCTGTAGAGTTTAAAGTATTAAAGTTAATTGTTAATTGTTTGACTTTAATATCTTTTGAGTCAAGTATAAGAAAAAAAATATAAATTTTCAAGTTCGGGGGACATTTTGCACATAAGTGTAAAACTTCAGTGAGGGTATTTGCAAAACGTTATGTTGACTGACAGAAGAATTTGACGGATGATGTAAATTGATTAATGTTGAACAATTTCAGAGGGGTAATTGACGAAACTTACAATTTCGAGGGGGGTAATTGCCCATTTACTGGGAGGCACAAAAGTAATATCCACTGTTACACTTAAAAAAAATTTGTTGTGTGGGACCATTGAACAATTTTATTTTATTTTTTTTATAAAACTTATTATTGAAGGTCATTTTGAAGGTACCATGGACTTTTAAAATTAAGGACCATGTTATAAACTTCCCAACTTTTGACCAAGTAAAATATTGATATTGTAACTTTCTATGTACATCATAACAAACATTGAATTTCTTCAAAAAGAAAAACAATGAATTTGAATTCTTTATAGTATCAACTTTTATTTTTCTTATTTTATATTTTACTCATTTTAGTCAAAAGTTTCCTAAGAACATTTATTCCATTCCCACATACATATGGTAAAAGCCAACAGGTAACAATCTGTACTTACCCATAACTAAGAGCAAATACAATCACAATTTTATTTTATTTTTTCTTCCTTTTTTTTGCCTAAAGAAAGATAAGTACCACCGCCACATCATCAATGCGCCCATAGAAGGATCTAAACTCAACGTAACAACCTCTATATATAGCGTAAAACAAATGCTGAATTTTCACAACAACTTCATTTCTTTTATTCTTACCATTATCTACTTCTTCATCAATCTTGTTGTAGCCTTCTAGAAACACGTCCACATGGATCAGTTCATGATGAACACACAAATGGTTAATTTTTCATGGTATGATTAATCTTACCTTTGTTGATTATTTTTCTTTAGTCATCTTCGTGATTGTTCTAATTTCATTTTCATATGCATCCTTTTTTCTAGGTATGAAATTCGATTTCCCAGATCTATCATTTCAAGGAGGCGAGATCTTCTTATTTATATTGTTTTTGGAGTTTCTTCATGCTCATCAATCTAGTTGAAGTGTTCTCGTTGCAGGTACAATTGGATCGTTGCGATGATCGTGAGTTTCGTCATGGATTGAAATTAAAGAGAAGATTATTGTAACAAAAGCGTTGTTATGAATTTAGTTACATGATGATGATGTGATGATGGAAATTTTGTGATTGTGAACCGACCTTTGCCATGACAGGTAAAAAAAAAAGAATAAAAATATATTTTCTTTTTTGAGGAAGATCGCACGAGAATTGCCCGGGATCTTCCTCTGGTGTGGTGGTGTGTGTGATCATCTTCTTCTTCTTGTTATGCTTTTGTTTATTTTTATTGATATATCACGCATCACAATTCATATAGAAACAAATTATAACACTTATCACAAAAGATTTATCACTATCACTGGATTTTCTATGTTGCTGACTGAATAAGGTATCGTTTATTACTTTACATTCGAAGTTTAATTAAGACAAGCTATGCGGAAATTGAGGAACTGTGATTGTTTCAGTTAATTAATTTCGTGCTCATGTAAAATGAGGCTCTAGATTCAATTTATGTGATTTAGATTTATTCAATTAAATTAAGTTTTTATTTTGATGATATTCTTTATTGGCAGAGAGTGCTTAATGGAGTTCTTCAATAATTTAAGGTAATTGGTGTTTTGCTATTTACGCTAAAATTCGATTATCTTCAAAAAGATTGTTGAGGAGATTGGATCTTCGATTAAATTCAGCTATGAGCTAATAAATTAACACTTCATTTGCATTTATATATTCTTTCTTTAATGTCTCCGACATGATTACTACAAATTAACACTTCAATTGCAATTATATATTCTTTCAATTGCAGCTATATTACTACTCAATTCCTGATCATAAGCATATTTAACAAATTTAGCAAATCTATTTCTTTAATGTCTCAGGCATGATTACCACAAATTAACACTTCAATTGACGTTATATATTCTTTCTTTAATGTCTCCTACAGAGAACGGTCCCTTACGAGTACTTCAAGAGGGATTCTAGATAGCTGACATTAACTAGATTGTCTGGACAAACATTGAATTGCCTCTCATAGGGGGCAATATTAATATTCACTTTGATCCCAACCCAATTCATAAACAACAATGCAGTCATCTCACCACCAGCCCTAAGGAATGCACCAATCAGTGCTTCAACAACATCAATAACTTTCCGTTTCAATTTTCTATTTCCGCGGAAAAAATATTTACTCGTGGAAATAGAAAATTGAAACGGAAAGTTGTTGCTGATATTGTTGAAGCACTGATTGATGCATTCCTTAGCGCTGGTGGTGAGATGGCTGCATTGTTGTTTATGGATTGGGTTGGTATCAAAGTGAATATTAATATTACACTCTATGAGAGGCAATTCAATGCTTGTTCAGACAATCTAGTTAATGTCAGCTATCTAGAGTCCCTCTTGAAGTACTCGTTTAGGGACCGTTCTCTGTTGGTAGAAGCTATGACACACGGTTCCTACATGCTGCCTGACGTTCCTAGATGCTATCAGGTACTAACATGATTATGGATATCATTTATTTGAAGTCAACACTTTAACATAAATTAATGTTTATGCTCTACTTGTGTAATATTGTTTGCATGTTATCAAGACTTAATCCATGCCAAAGTGAGACTTCCAAGGACATTTAACTCAAGGAGCCTTGATGCCCCATCTTAGTAAGGAATCACAAACTTTAACTTCATGATAACAATGAGAAATATAGATGTTCCAATCAGGAGCACGTGGAGCAAATGGAGGATCTATGAGATATATATATAAGAGCTTCATACTAAAGATAGAAGTAAAAGCTTGAATCTGGTTCAAGGAAACTTGAAAGTCGGTCTCAACGAAGAGGGAGAGAATAGTTGCAGCAGAGGTTCCGCAAATACACTTAAATCATTTTATAAAAACTCCATTTGGGTTGTAAATGAGACCTCCAGAAGCATGGGCGAACCTACATGGAAGTTAGTGCGTGCTTGAGCCCTTTTGACACATTTGTTTCTTTCAATATACTATAAACATAGAAAGAAAGTTTGAGATATTGTTTTTAATTAATTTTGTTGAATAGCATATTTATAAATATATTGGTTGATCTGTCATGAATATTATTAAGAATTGGATCGAAAATCACACCAGAGATTAATGGTTAAATGGTTGTTATATTACTTATACAAAAAAAATGTCTTTATTGACTTCGAAAAGAAAAAAAAAGTATCAATGTTTTCAAGATATAAAGAATCACATAGAATAACTATGATGTTATATACTTTCAAAAATCAGTAAGGAGAAATTCAGGACCATTATCTGACCTGACAGTTTTAGGGGTGACATTATATTGGGTATGAATCATGTTAATGAAATTCTTAACATGTGTGGAAACTTCAGACTTTGTTTTAAGCAATATAATCCAAACAAATCTGCTGAAATCATCCACAATTGTGAGGAAATACTTATGATTATGGACAGAAGGAAAAGCTAAAGGACCCCAAATGTCAAAATGCAGCAATTCAAATTTAGTAGAAGCAATTGAAAGACTGGATGAAAATGGAAGTTTCTTTTGTTTAGTTAAGTGACAAATGTCATAGACATCTTTATTATTACAAGAAATAGAAGGATACAAAGATTGCATATGAGATAATCTTTGGTGAGAAAGATGTCCCAACCTAAAATGTCACAAGGCTGAACTAGGAATTACAATTGAATATCACTTAGAAATATTATTACAAGAAACAGACAAATGTTTATTGAAACTATGAAATGAAGACTTGAAAGAATCAGCAGGCACCACCAATCTATATAAGCCATTCAGGTTCTCACCCAAACCAATCATCCTCTTGGTACTCAAATCCTAAATAATACAACTATCAGATGAAAAATTGACAAAACAAGAAAGAGATTTGCACATTTTGGAAATAGAAATGAGATTAAGATTGAAAGAAGGACAATATAAAACATTGGTGGGATATAAAGTTGAGGAAAAATGAACATTGCCAGCATATTGAACTGAAACAGAAGTTTTGTTAGGAAGATTAACATTTGTAGGCTTAATTTTGTAAAAAGAAGTGAAACTAGATAAATAAGAACATATATGGTCATTAGCACCTGAATCTAAAATCCAATGATGAGGAGCAGAATCAATAGCACAAGAAACAACACTAAATATACTTGTCTGATAAGATTCAGTAGCAGGAGTGTTAGAGGTATAAGTGTCGTTAGAAACAGGACCAGTTGGTGGAGAAGCCAAGGAAAGCAAGTTAGCTTGTTGAAGCAAAGCCACAAGGTGATCGTACTTCTCTTGAGTCAAACTAAACTTGGAATCTGCTACTACCACATCATTGGAACCAACAAGATTACTTGTATCAAAAGCATCAGAACTAGCATTATGAGCTGATGAATTACCCTTGTTGAAATTAGGGTGACCATGCTTTTGATAACAAAATTCAATGGTATGATTGTACCGGTTACAAAAAGTACAAAACCTTGAATTGTTCTTGCCATTTGAATTACCAGGAGCACCTTTACCACGAGCATGAAACTTCCTTGCATCAGAAGCATTAACAGAGATGCTTGATTCATCAATAATAGGAGGAGTAGAAAACACAACATTTTGGCTTTCCTCCTGAACTACCAAAGAGTAAACTTTATTGATGGGAGGTAAAGGATCCATAAGAAGAATATGAGTCTTCATTACAAAAAAAGATTCATTCAAACTAGTGAGAAACTGAAGAATTTGATTTTCAGTTCTAAAATACATGACAAGACGTATTGATTCACATCTACAAGGGTGTACACAAGTGCAATTTGGAATTGGCCTATGTGAATTCAATTCATCCCAAAGAGTACGAAGCTCAATGAAGTAATCTAGCACAAATTTTGTACCTTGCTTGAGATTGTTGATGGTGGATCTCAGAGATAAGATGCGAACACGATCAACTTTAGAAAATTGCTCTTTCAAATCTTCCCAAGCAGATAATGCAGTATCATGAAAAACTATGGTTTGTGCAATGGATTCAGTAACATAATTAACAATCCAAGAATGAATAAGATGGTTACAGTGTTCCCAAGCTTGACGGTTAAGATCATCAATGTCAGGAATTGGAATGGAACCATCAATGAAGACAAGCTTGTTCTTCGCACCCATAGCATGTTGCATGGAACAGTGCCGAGCAAGATAATTCGAACCATTGAGCTTAGGAGTGATAATCAAAGAATTAGGACCATCACTAGGGTGAATATAGTAAGGAGAATATGAATCAGAAATTGAAGGAGGTGTAGGATTACGAGGAGCCATGAGAACAGAGTATGAAGAAGAAGAAAAAGAAGAAGAAGGAAGAAAAAACGAATAAATTGAGTAAACATGAATCACAATTCGAAGCAGAAACAAGAAAGGAGATGAAGATGATGAATCTTCAACGAAGAAAAGAGAGAAAAAGCTTCAAATCGAAGCTTGAAGAAGAAACAACAATGGCGGAAAACGGTTACAACCGGATCGTAACAAACTCCTCAAGGAAAGAGAGTCACTGATACCATATTATGAAGGAACAAAATGAATGAATTATTCTCATTAATTGTGAATGAAGAGTGTTACAACTTATATAGGAGAGTTGAGATACTATAGCAACTAACCTATACTAACTGTATTCTAACATAAACCCTAATACAGTTAGGTAAGAAGTAACTAAAACTGATAACTTTCATAGCAAGTTATCTTGATGACTAAGCGTTATCATCACTAATGTCTTCACTATGCAAGAAAATCCAAACATAGGGTTAGACTAATATTCCTAGTGACCACTTATTTTTATTTTTTATAAAACTTGGTATCCGATCCAAGTACCGACTAATCCAAGGGGACCAATCCCACTGCCCACTTGCGGGGGCTCCGTTTGCTCTGTATGGACTTCTTATTACAACGACACATCCTTATCCACTGACCTCCCTAAGGATTAAGGAATTATACAATAAAGTTTATAACTCATGCATAACAAAACCCCCCGAACACTTGTTAAACCACTAGTTAATGTTTCACACTTTAAGAATAATACAATCAAATTTTTAGTACATGTACGTGCCTTTAGCCAAACATTAGTAAGCATAAAATATATTGAACTATACGATACCTTATGGTTACCAGGAATAGCCAGCTCCTTCCCTTAAAATTGGATTTGTTGCGACAATATAAAAACCATGAATCAAATTTATAATAATTTCATATTTTTAATAAATGAAAAAATAAAATAAAAAACTAATAGTGGTCACAATATTTTGCAAATCTCAACCTGATATTTGAATGTGAAATTAAGTAAGAGGTGAGCCAAGACATAAACTAACAACCTTAGTTTCAAATTAAGCAAAGTACAACATAGAATAATTTAGGAGTATTGTAAAAATTATAACATAATATTTTAAACAAACATATGGTATGATCTTACATGTATTGGATGATAGGGATATAATCCCTTACAAACAACATCTGGCAAACTTAAAAAAGATGGGACAAGAATAATAGAGGGTGGGAAATTGAGCACACCAAGTTAGTTTGAAAAACTTGAACATATAAATGGTCTTTCTATATTGTGTTAAAGGTGAGCATGGTGAAGAGACTATGTGGCATCTCTTCATGGTCATTCTGGATGCTATTATTGTTTGGCAGCATAATGGTTTTTGGAGCGCAATGAAAATGGACACTATGCACGCAGGTTGTGGAATCCACAAATTTCTTTTTCGGGTTTGCAGCAACGTTGTTGCATAATCAAAACACAATAGGTTGTGCGTGTTGTTGTGGAGTATTTGAAAAAGTCGAAACCAACTTCTATAAGCCGGAGTCACTGATAATAACGCAACGGTCTGCCACAAAGCCGGTACATTGCTTTAGCAGTGACACACAACAAACCAGTTAACAGAACGCAACAATAAGAACAATTAAGTTGAACAAGCCTCAAGCCAGTTAATTAAAATGAAACGTTCATTGAAGAAGGATTGATCTTGGTACACATCTTTGTGGTAATCATGACCAGATTATACAAGCCAAAATAATTAAAATTGCATCCAAGTAATTGAGTTAGAATTTTGAAATGTATAATTAAATAATTTTATTGAGTTATTAAATTGCATCTATTAAATAAAATCGCTTCTTCAGTATATTATTAAGTTAAAACTTTGAAATATCATTAATACATATGAAATATTGAGTTAAAACTTTGAAATTTCTGTTTAGTATTTGGTAAAAATATCACTAGTTCATGTGAAATTTTCTAAGTAGACTTATATTAAGGAACAAAAGATTTTTTTAAAAAAATCTTATAAATAAAGATGAAGGGAGAAACATCTAAAAAAATTATAAACTATTTTTTTTATGAACTTCACCTAAAAAAGAATCTATAATGTTTGAATATCTATAAACTTCACATATAAGAAAATAATCTATAAAATTAATATGTGTGAATTACATTTATCGACCATTTTACTCAACTTTTTTTATATATAAAAAACCAATTTGCTTTTTTTTGGTCGAATAAAATCAATCCCCGTGAGCTTAACTCAGTTGGTACGGATATTGCATATTATATGCAGGGGCCGAGGTTCGAAACCTGGACATCCCACTTCTCCACATTTAAATGTGTGAGCTATAGCCAATAAGCTACTTGACAAAAAAAAAAAACCAATTTGCTTTAACTTTACAGGTTTTTGTTTTGTACAAATGAAGAAAAAATCCTAATGACTTTTATTTTTACTAGATGATGATGCAAAGTGCATCACTTAGATAGATTTAAAAGAAGAAAGCAAACAAAAGAAAGGGGATTAAGCCAAAATCTTCAAATATTTACAAAGCTATAGTTAGAAAGATCCAACATATTCTTTATATAATCATCTTTAAACTTATTATGAAAATCATCAAACCAAACTATTGAGAGGATATATAGTCCTAAATTAGCAAGTTTATCGGCACAACTATTATGACTTTAACTTTATAAACTTAGTAAGTTAAAAAAGAACAAACTTTATGACCTTATTCAAAATAAAGACGAAAGGAGTAACATCTGAAAAAGTTTTAAATGAAGACGTATGAAGTAACATTTAGAAAAAAAATACAAACTATTGAAAAGAAAAAAATCTATAAAATTCACATAAAAGAAAATAATCTATAATATGTTAATATAAGTTATCATCAACTCTACTTTTCTTCATTGTAAAAAAATTATATATATATATATATAACCATCTACCTTTAATTTTATAAACTTATAAGTAAAAAAAAGACTTTAGACCTGTTTGGATCACTTTTGGTTTTTAGTTTCTAAAACTTGTTTTATAGGTCTATTTTTTAAAACTCTTTTTAAAAAGAGAATAGGAAAAAAATCTGTTTGGTGATGCAATTTTTAAAACTGTTTTAGGGATGAGAAGATGAGAAAATCCGTTTGGTAATCTAGTTTTTAAAAAGTGTTTTTGAAGAAGAGAAAATTTCTTTGGTAATCTAATTTTTGAAATTTATTTTAATATATTAAAAAAATAAAAAGTAATAGGTTGAAATTCATTAAATTTTATTTTTTAGAATAGGAGACCAAAACTGTATGTAAGCCTAATATTTTTAGAATATGTGTAAAATGTACTATATGATTCTTTATATAACAACTTAATTCAAGAACGATAAGAATATCAGGTTGAGATTAATTCAACGTTACAAAATGACTTGTAATGTGAGAATTGTATTGATTTATAAATCAATGGTCAAACTGTATCTCATTCTCATAAGATATGGAACTCTTTAACACACCATCTCGTACCCAAAATTGGATATCTAAAATATGACTCGTGTAGTTCAATAACGGTTACTTGATCGAAGGTGACGAATTTTAGATAGGCTTTTATATAATTTTAAAAATTTATGTCGAGTCATTATCCTATTCAGTATGACATTTTTTAACAAAAACGATGCTGATTATTAATTTAACTTCTTTTTGTTGACAACAATGACCAAAAAGAGAGGAAACATAAGAGATAGCCGTTGTACTCCTTTCTCTCTAAACCTAGGACCATCGTACTCCTTTCTTCCTCACATAAATTCCAAATATGTCGGTGGCATCATGTAGATCAAACAGATGGTGGTGCGACGAGGGTCTCTGTCCTCCGCACCACCGTACCTTTCCGACATGCAGTTGCTCGTTGCGTTTGGTTGAGACGTTGGTGGGTTTTGTGGTGTGTCGTTGGATGCTTGCCGGTGGTTGTTTGGTTTTCGTGGGTCTCAGACTATTTGATTTGTTTTCTCTCTTGGTTGTGGTGGAGGCTATGTTTGCTCGCAACATAGGTGGTGATGGATCGATCACGACATGGTTTCGATGGATCTTTGGATGTGTTGGTTTGTGGTGCTTCATGGCGGTTTTCATGGTGGTGTTGATTTTGGGTCTTTTGTGTCGGGGCTCCTGGTGGTTTTTGGTGGTGGTGCTTGTGGTGGTTTTTGGTGGTGCTGCGCATGGTGACTGGTGTTGCTTTTAGGTGAGGGTTAATGGTGGTTTTTTTGGTGGTCGGTGGTAGGTTTGGTGACTGTGGTGGTAGTGGTGTTGATTTTGTGGTGGTTTTTGGTGGTGGTTAGTGATGGTTATGTTTTTTGTTGTATGATCATACAAGGGATTTTGGTTGGCTTTTGCGGTTCTTTGTGAGGTGTGTTTTGGATGAAGGTGCTTGAGAGAGTTAATGGCGGTGTTTGGGGTTTTATCCCCAACTGTTTTTCAAAGGTTGTTGGTTGTTGTGTAGGTTTTAAGTTGGTGTTCAGGGGTTGTGTGCGAGCAGCGGAATGTGGATGGTGGAAGTTGTTTTTGTGGCAGTTGCGACGATGTTTGAGGATTTCGGTACAACTGTTGTTTATGTTGTTTCGTTGATCGTGGTGTTAGCTTTGTTTTGGTGTTTCTATTTATTGATTTCGGAGATAGCCCTTTGTTAGGAGGCGTTTCCTTTAAGTTTTTTGGATTTTTTCTTTGATTCACGGGTGTATGGACTTTTCATTGGGGATCCCCATCTATCCTTTGTATGATGCTACTTTAAGACTCCTAGCTTAGCACTCCTTGTGCTGGTTAAGATTCATTTCGATTTTAATAAATTCCATTTTAACTTTTTCAAAAAAAAAAGCAATGACCAAAACATAGTATAGGCGTTCATGAGAAAAAGATAAATCTTATTCTAACAAAAATTAAGAAATTTAAAAGTTAAAGAAAATTGTAAACACGATCACACAAAAAAAAAAACCTTGAATTTATAGTCAGTCCACGTATTAGCCTTAATTGTTTTGTTTTAGAAAAAATCAAAGTTGCAATTTATTACAGTTTTACCATTAGTGAAAATTTACACTTTTCACCGTGTTTTTTGTTTATAAAAAGCGAAAACTGGAAAGCAAAACAACATATATCAGTTTTAGTTTTTTGCTTTTAAAAACAGGAAAACTTAAAATAGTTTTCAAAAACTATATTGCAAAACAATAATTTCAAACAAGTTTTTAATTCTCTAATTTTTAAAAACAGAAAAACAGTTTTTAAAAAGGGAATCAAACAGGCTCTAACTTTTTCAAAATAAGCAATCACATTGCTATCAATTACAACTTTTTCTAAAGAAAAGTCTATTCCCTTAAAAAGACAAAATTTGTGCAATATGTATAAAAATAAGTTATTTTTAGAGGAAAATTAAAAGTTGAATATAATTTTTGTAAAAAAAAATGAGAATTTTAACATACAAAATGTTGTCAGGTGAGATTCTTTACCTATTTTTCTTAGGCAAGATTTCTACAGAGACATGCATGGTCTTTCGAATTTTAGATTTCCTTTGTTCCCACTCTAGTGGTTATTTTTTAGGGTTTTGGCCTAGTCTCTCCTTTAATAAAATTTTAGAGCAGGTGGTAAAGGATGGGAGCAACTATGGGGTGGCAACATAGTTGGGATGTCTAGCTTCTCCTTTATGTCTTCTTTGCTCTCTTGATTCATAAAAAAATCTATATAATTTTTGTTAAAAAGACTTAAATATAATTCTAATCCTTATAAAATTAATATTTATAGTCTTCTATTTTTTTTTGTCGTATTCAATTGCAGCAAATTTAAATAAAATTGATATACAAAGTTCATATCTAAAGTGAATTGAATTCCTCTAATTGATCGCAGCTAATTTTAATATTTAAATTAATAATTTTTGTAAAATAAATATTATCAACTTTTGACTAAGTAAAATAACTTTTGACTAAATAAAATATTTTTTTACTAGAAGTAAAATATTAGTATTGTAACTTTTTATGTACATCATAACAAACATTGAATTTGTTCAAAAATAAAAATAAATTTGTTATAATATCAACTTTTAATTTTTTTTTATTTTATATTTTACTCATTTTAGTGGATAGTTGCCAAAGAACATTTATTGCATTCCCACCTACATATGGTAAAAGCCAACAGGTAACATTGTGTACTTACCCACAACTAAGAGCAAATACAACCACAATTTTATTTTATTTTTCCTTCCTTTTTTTAGGCAAAAAAAGGATAAGAACCATTGCCTCGTCATCAACACGCTTATAGAAGGATCCAAACTCAACGTAACAACCTTTATATATAGAGCAAAACAAACGCTGAATTTTCACAACAATTTCATTTCTTTTATTCTTACCAATATCTACTTCTTCATCAATCTCGTTGTAGCGTGTTGCAGATTCTTCCATATGGATCGGTTCACGATCTACGCACCGATGGTTAATTTTCCATGGTATGATTAATCTTACATTTGTTGATTATTTTTCTTTAATCACCTTCACGATTTTTCTGATTTCGTTTTCATCTGCATCATTTTTTGTAAGTCTGAAGTTCAATTTCCCAGATCTATCATAGCGAGGAGGCACGATCTTCTTATTTATATTGCTTTTGGAGTTTCTTCATGTTTATCAACCTAGATCGTTGTGATGATTGCGAATTTTGTCATGCATTGAAATTGAAGTGAAGATTATTGTAACATAAGCGTTTATGAATTTAGTTACAAGATGATGATGTGATGATGAAAATTTTGTGATTGTGAACAGACCTTTGCCATGACAGGTGCGCTTGCATGGCAGGTCAAAAAAATGAATAAAAAAGATTTTGTTGTTTCTGAGGAAGATCGCACGGGAATTTCCCGAGATCTTCCTCTGGTGTGGTGGTGTGTGTGATCTTTTTGTTCTTCTCGTTACTTTTTTGTTTATCGTTCTTGATATACCACGCGTCACACAGAAACAAATCATAACACTGATTACAAAGGATTTATCACTATCACTGGATTTTCTCGTTGCTGACTGAATAAGGTATCATTTATTAGTTTACAATTGAAGTTTAATTAAAACAAGCTATGCGAAATTTAAGGAACTTTGACTGTTTTGGTTAATTAATTTGGTGCTCATGTAAAACCTGGATCGAGATACAATTTATGTGATTGAGATATACTCAATTAAATTAAGTTTTGATTGCAATTTTTGACGATATTCATTATTGGCAGAGAGTGCTGAACAGAGTTCTTCTATAATTATGTTATCAGTTAAGGTAATTAAGTTAAGGTAATTGGTGTTTTTCTATTTACGCTAATATTCAATTCTCTTGAATAAGATTGTTGAGGAGATTGGATCTTTGATTAAATTGACCTGTGAGCCAATAAATTAACACCTCATTTGCATTTATATATTCTTTCTTTAATGTCTCTGACATGATTACACAAATTTACACTTCAATTGTAGTTGTATATATTCTTTCAATTACAACTATATTACCGTTTAGTTCCTTATCATAAGCAAATTTAACAGATCTATGTCTTTAATGTCTCATGCATGATTACCACAAATTAACATTTCAATTGCAGCTATATATATTCTTTCACTTACACCTATATTATTACTCAGTTTCTTATCATAAAGTAAATTTAACAAATCTATTTCTTTAATGTCGCAGGCATGATTACCACAAATTAACACTTCAATTAGCATTATATATTCTTTCTTAAATGTCTCCTACATAATTAACACAACAAATTAACACTTCAATTGCAGTTATATATTCTTTTAATTGCAGCTATATTACTTCCTTCTTTATTACAAGGAAATTTAACCAGTTATTTCTTTAACGTCTCCAACATGATTAGGGTTTAAGGTTTAGTGTGTAACACTTCAATTGCAGTTATAGTATATTCTTTCTTTAATGTCTTCGGCACAATTATTTATGAATAATTGACAAAGTAGTTTCAAATTTTAATTTCATTTACTTCTTATTGATACGTCTTTTTGATTTCCTATACAATTTGTACTATTTGATGCAAGAGTACTTTGTTCACATGAACTACATCTACTTTGATTTTGTATTTGCTAAGGCTATTATTGCTTAACATGATACATATACTCTTGATAAGAAGCCAATATGGTTGATGGTTGATATATGATGTATCAAACAAGAGAAACATGTCAGAAGAAAATTATTTATGGTGAGCATAGAGAATATTGATGGGTACATGAAATTTGTTTATGAAGGGTGGATGACAAAACTGAATTTAGATAAGGTGGATATGCAGATGATATTTTTACATTTTGAATATTTCATATCCTTTGGGAAGTGAGATCTCTCGTTAGAGGAAAGATGAAAACTTTCTCACTTAATTTATCTTGGGATCTCGTTGTGGGCTAAGTGACTTGATAAATGGGTAGAAATTAGGGATAATGCTTTGAAAGCTCCTGGATCTAATTCTTATAACCTCTCCATGTATCACTCATTTTATAGTGGATTGGAGAGCTGATCTCTCCCCCAGATGTAGGTCATATTGGGCGGAACTGGGTTAACAAGCATTGGTGTGTTGTTCTTTTACTCCCTTTTTTCTGTTCTTTTATTATGTTTTTGGATTTGTTTTACACTTAGTTGTTATTTGTTGTTGTTGGTTGAGGATAGTTATTGTTTGTCTCATTTAATTTTATTGGTATGATTTTAGTTTGAATTCAACAACAATAGGATTTAATAAATATATAAAATTAGTATTATTTTTTCTGAATTAATAACATTATAGTCATTTTTGGAAGACTCTAGCCCAACTCAACGTAAAATCCCTTCATCAGTTCTCTCATCACTTTCATCATCCCATAAATTCAGAGTCTCCTCCCAGTTGGCTTTCATTTGGTATCCTTAATGTCATTCTTTATTATTTCTAAAGTGTTCTTATAAATAGAAGAGTCCTAATTTGTGGTAATTGAAATTGCAGTCTCTATAGTATATGAACTTATTTTGTTGATGATATTGTCCTTTTGTCATAACTAATGGATGCAAAGTAGGAATCTATCAATTATTTTACATTAAAAAATTGAAGCGTGATCTACGTATTTGTCTTGATTTTGGATCATCTTCGTGTTCATTGAGGTATCCTCTTTGCAGGTATAGTTGGATCGTTGCTATGATCGCGAGTTTTGTATTGGTGTTGGTTCCTTCAATGTATTGAATGAAAGATTATTGTAAGAGACGTGTTGTTGCATCCTTAAAAATATCAAATCTCGATTTGTGTTATGAATTTAGCTACATGATGATGAAACTTTTGTTATTGTCGTTCGAGGAGGAAGTGGATATGAATAATATATTTGTGTACCTGACCTTTGTCATGATAGGCGTGCTTGCGTAGAAGGTCATAAAATGAATAAAATATATTGTTGCTTTTGAGGGAGATTGCACAGGAGTTTCCTTGAATCTCTCTAGTATGGTGTCCTCTACCACAAATTACAACACTCATGACAGAATAAGGTGACATTTATTACTTTATATTTGAATTCTATAATCAGTTAACACGCTTAATTAAAGCCAAATGATGCATAATTTGGGAAAGTGTGTTTGTTTCAATTACTTAATTTCGTGCTCATGGCTTTAGATAGATTTCAATTGCTTTAGATTTACTCAACTAATTAAGTTATGATTCCAAATTGATTTAGATAGATTTCAATAGCTTTAGATTTTACTCAATTAAAATTAAGTTTTGATTTAAATGTTTGATGATGCTCTTTGTTGGAAGAGAGATTGCATAATGGAGTTCTCCAATAACTATGTTATCAGTTAAGGTAATTGGTAATTCAACTTGCTTGTATAAGATTTTCTTTGAGGGAAATTAGAGCTTTGATTGACTTCAGTTATGAGTCGATACAACTAACACTTCATTGCAATTATATACTCTTCCTTTAATGTTTCAAATATTATTATTTATGAATAATCATCTAAGTGGCTATTGGAGGGTAGTTTGATTAATAAATCATTTGGAGGGTAGTATTTAGGATCTATGAAATTAATCAATCGGTTCTAATGTTATAAATGATAAGAGTAAATTACACTCTCCTTTCCTAAGAGAATTTTGAATTACACTCTCATCCTCTCTTATGCTAAAATATACACTCTCCTTCCTTGAAAAGTAAAATTTATACTCCCCTTCCTTATAAGATGCTTGAATTACAACATCCTCACTTAATAATTAAATATGCACTACACTTTAATATATTTTATCATAAATAATTTTTTTATGATATATACTAATTTTCAATGATAATTGGTTCAAAATGCAATAGAAATAGGCTAAGCATGACTAATTATAAATTTTCTTGATGTATTGAGGGTTTTGGTTTTGTCCCCCTCTCCTTTTGCTATTAATTTTATAATTTTGATTGTAAAACTAATTTCTAAATAACCGTGTTTTATTGACTTTAGTAATTTTTCACATATTTTAATTTTAATTTGGGTTGTTTCATATTTTTTATAATAGAATTTAAAACTACATGTTAATGAAATTGTGAATAAAAAATAGCGGAAAATATGTAACATTTCGCTAATTTCTCGCTCGATTGCAGAATTAATTGAACACGTCAGTGAATAAATGATTATGAAAGGTTCATGTTAACGAAAAAGCATTTAGCATGCGGTGACTGTTAAACACGCATGTTCAGTTATCAGTGTCAGTATTTATACGGTTTATCAAGACTATTACGAGAAGGGCAGTTTGGTAATTGCTACTTAAGTATATTTAAAAGGGGAAAGACTTCTTTCCTTCACTTTTCCCTTCCATTCTCTCACTACCACAGATTTTCTTTGTTCTCTCTCCCTTCCCTTGCGACTCCCACCCCCTTTCTCTTCAAATCTTCATTCTTTCACTTTAATCTTCATGAGCCAAGCATGCAAGCCAATTTCTGTAACTCTTGTCACCTCCTAAATCAAGTGTAAGCTTTATTTTCTCTCCTTCCCTCTCTCAACCGAACCCATCTCTCCCTCACCATTGTTGGGGTTTTAAGAAAATCAAGTTGTGGGTTAATGCATGGTCTGCTTGAAGCTTTAATTATGGTTTATTGGTGTTAGAAGCAAAGATGCAGCAAGAATGTTTGAAGTTAGGGTTTGGGTATTAAGCAAAAACTTGAAGGCAGAGGCAAGAATCAAAGATTGAGGTAAGAATTGCAAGT
>Ga0315914_1005037_pt1 | contig 19474 bp, 7 predicted proteins | sample MpolenodulesMG_FD_203920 | JGI IMG/M metagenome (GOLD analysis project Ga0315914, IMG submission 203920) | Medicago polymorpha root nodule microbial communities from Los Angeles, California, United States - elongated nodules | ecosystem: Host-associated > Plants > Roots > Nodule | place: USA... | reverse complement strand
AAATAAATAATTTAGAATAAAGTGAACAAATAATTTAGAAAATAAATAATTTAGAATAAAGTGAACAAATAATTTAGAATAAAGTTAATAAAATATTTTTGAATAAAGTAAATAACATATTTTGAAAATAGTAAATAAATTAAAAAAAAGTAGCTACTTTGCGCCACTTAACTTGCGCTACTCAACTTAACTTGCGCCACTTAACTTGCGCCACTCCAGTTAACTTGCGCATTATTTTACACGTGCGCTAGTTAACTAGCGCAGGGGCATTTTTGGTATGGGTGTAGGGTGCGAGTGTTTTCTGCTGAGGGAAGAGAAAAATCGAGTTTAAATAGGCTCCGCACTATTGAGCTTAACCCTTAATGTCTTAATGGGCTCACAACACTTAGCCTTTGTTTGGTATGCGAGAAATAGATGAGAGAGAGATAGAGAATAGAGAAAGAGAAGAGAAGTTAGATATTTCTTTTGTTTGGCAAGAAGAGAAATTGAGAAGAGAAAAGAATAAATGGTGGGCCCCATACATTTTTTGTTTCTCATCAAAAGTGAGAAGAAGACAAAAAAGTTTATTATAATGTTTATTATAAAGTGAGAAGAAGACAAAATGGTGGGCCCCATAAATTATAATGTTGTCTTATCAAGGATATTTTTGTCTTTTTAAAAATAATAACATTTTTTTCTCTATATGGTAAAATTACTAATTTACCCTTGCCCACAAAATGACCAAAATATCCTTCTAACACTAAACCCGTCAGAATACACACATAGACAAATAATCACATACGAGCATAAATAAACATACATAAAAAAAATTAAAATAAATCAAATGAAAATCAAACTGTTACAGAGTATGATAGTTCTTTTGAATTGTGATTGTCGGTGATGACATTGAAAGAAGATGTATCATTTTTATTCAATGCAGAGATTGTTGTTGTTGGTTTTTCGTTTTGAACAAGCAAAAAGATTGTTGTTGTTGGTTGAAAATATACATGTTGAAGAAGTCTCACATTACTTATAATTGTAAAGGAAGATGTAGAATAAGACTATGCATAGTCTCTAGTTCTTCATTACAAGATGTACCAGGCAAAAAAAATACTTAAAGTTGATATTTATCTTTTTTCTTTCTCTTATACTCTTGTTTTAGTGTATTGTGAGGGGTAGATTAGGTATTTGCTTTAGAGAGTGCGAGTGTATTAGGGCCATAGAGTTGTTGAAAGTAGTTTATATGTTATAACAATTTTCATATATTAAAATGATATTTATACAACCATTTTGTGATAACTTTTAGGACAACTCTCTCGCATACTCTTATTGTGCATTGGTTTTCATGCCAATACATACATTTCATTATATTTCGTTATTTGTTCCATAAATTATCCTAAAGATGATTGTTCAGATAGCATACCTCTTACGTTTAATGTCATTCTTGTCTCCTTATCACTCAAATCCCTATATTTCTTTATTAGTCCTCTTTATGACTCGCTGCTTCATTCACAATTTGTTTCTTTTAGAGGATTTTTTTGTTTCTCTCCCCAATCCTTTAGGATCATTGGTGTTATCATTTTTAGAGTTTCTTTTATTTATATATTTTTGTTTTGCATCTCTCACAGTTTTTTTTAGTTTTCTCTCTTGTCTAGTAAATGTTTGTACCCTTGAAAAAATCATTCGCTCCTCTTTTACGACTTTTATCTTTTTGTGACTCCTCACACATCTGCCTCTAAACTTCATAATCCTTTTTTTTTCTCTGATTGAAAACTAACGGATTTCATTGAAAATAAAAGGATGAAAACATGCTCGAATGTTATAGTAAAAATGAGGAAAGACATAACTTATGACCACATTTGCACAATCATGATCAATCATATAAATCTCTTTTAAAAAATATCCTTATGAGAGTTGATGCGAGAAATAGACAAAAAAAATGAAAATATGACTACACCTACTCAAAATGGTTCCAACCACGTTCTACTAAGTACAGCTCATGGTATTTTTTTGTTTTAGAAGAAACAGCTCATGGTATTTTAAAATATATATGACATGACTTCAATATGTCTAAAATCAACGGTACTTTAATATATTGTTCGCTAAATATTAATAAATAACTAATATGCCTTGTGACTTTTTTATGAAGGAATCTACCATGTGACTTGTGAATGTGAATGTGGAAACCAAGATGAAACCACTAGGTACACGATTATAAAGGCATCTGAAAACTTAATGGTTTCCAATAACCAAGATCATTTCCACTCCTCAATCAAATCCATATACAAATACATAGATAATATACCAATTTCAAAATAATGTTTGTTTTTTGCTTTTTTTTCTTTCTTCTATTTTTCGTGAAGAAAGTTCTTTATTCCAAATTAGCATTGAGCAGAGTTCAAAGATCCAAATCAGAGATCATAGTTACAAAGATGGAGCATTTACCACAAGAAGTAGTATCCAACATTCTATCAAGGTTGCCATCAAGAGAATTGTTGAAATGCAAGTGTGTTTGCAAATCCTGGTTCAATCTCATAACTGATCCTCATTTTATTTCCAATTACTATGTTTTTTATAACAAACTTATTTACTCTCAAAACCAAGAGGAGAATCTCTTGGTTATTCGCCGGCCATTTATTTCCGGCATAAAAACTTACATTTCTCTTCTTTCTTGGAGTTTTAATGATCCCAAAACACATGTTTCTTCTTCTCTTTTAAACCTTCCTGATGAATACGATTCGGATCACAAATATTGGACTGAAATCATGGGTCCATGTAATGGCATTTACTTTATTGAAGGAAATCCAAATCTCATGATGAACCCTTCTTTGAGACAATTCAAGGCTTTGCCTGAATCTCATTTGACAGATTTAAATCTCAATTATTCTCTCACTGATTTTGCTGGATTTGGGTTCGACCCGAAAACTAATGACTATAAAGTTGTTGTTCTAAGAGACATTTGGCTAAAGAAAACAGATGAAAGACAAAAAGGGCATTGGACAGCTGAGTTATATAGTCTTAATTCTAACTCTTGGAGAAAGCTTGAAGATGCAGCTCTTCCTCTTCCTATTGAAATTTCAGGTTCATCGTCTCGGGTTTATACTTATGTCAACTATTGTAGTCATTGGTGGGGTTATGTTGATAAATATGGTAATATAGAAGATGTTGTTTTAGCATTCAACATGGTTGACGAATCCTTTAGAAAGATAAAAGGGCCCGAAATAAGCTATTCTCGTTCTTCAGGCGAATGCTTTAAAACCCTTGCACCATTTAAAGAATCGAATACTATTGGTGCTATTGTTTACCCTGTAAGAGGAAATGAGAAATGCTTTGATGTTTGGGTGATGAAAGATTATTTGGATGAAGGTTCTTGGATAAAGCAATACAGTGTTGGACCTGTGCCAATGATTTCCAGGTTTATTGGGTTTTATGGGAGCAGTGGATTTCTTTTCAAAGATAAAAATGAAAAGTTGGTATTTTATGAGCCTAAGTATGAAAATAGAAAGGATCTCCAGGTTTGTGGAAAGCATGATTCTATAAGAGCTGTTAGATATATGGAAAGTCTTGTTTTGCTTCAAAATGGAAAGGAAAGTAGTCACCACTGTTTTTCTTGTAGGTTAGTTCCAGATCATATACTGAATCAAAATGAGTAATTTTCCTTTTTCTTTATTTTTAATTAATGGGTTCTAAACACTTAACCAAGGTGTTTTTTTTGTAAATGTGACAGCAATTTGTGTTGCAACATTATGGTTTTCGACGCCGTTGTGAAAACAATAACCATGACTTAACTCGCATCGATCCCATTTAACTTTGATTTTCCGCAACATTAAGGATTACAACAAATACTAATGTAAAAAACAAAAAAAAAAACTTTTATATATATTTAATTCCTGCAAACAGGGGTCATTTAAAATTTGGTCATGAATTTGTTAATCTTGTTTTTTGCCACAAAAATAAATCATTTAAATTTTCGTCCCTCAACTCATTTGCAAAAAGACCATAATACCTCTCTTGTTCTTGTTCCGTCACATACCTTCATTACCCTCTTCATTCCAATTCATAATCTTCTTCTTCTTTATCCTTTCCAATTAAGATCATAAAGGGAAGCATGTGTTGAAAATTTATCAGTGAATCTTTTTATTAGTGAGTCAGTAATTTGAATATCATCATTTGAAAAATAAGCTAACAAAAAGCACTAGCACTAGCTAAAAATATCTCTGCTTCTACATGATTCAATGGTTCTTCTCTTCCATTCTCCGTTTTTCGACCTCTTTTCTTCGGTCGATTCCCTGCCTCTACCACTCCACTGCTCTCACCTTTCTTCACCGCAGAAACATCTAGATCTGAATGATTAGAATCCAAAGCTTCAATTTGAAATCCACAGCAGCGGCGGTGAACAAGATCCGGCCAAAGCTTCAATCAATCTGAGTTATTGAAATCACGATCAGTACTGAGTTGAGGAAGGAAAACACGTACGATTGTCTGATTCGTCGGAGTTGATTGCGTCTTCGACGGAGATGAACAGAGATGTCTGACGTGTGGAATGGAGATGGACGGAGTTGCCGCGACGGGAGGGTGAAGAACAACGTCGGTGACAAATGCAGTGTGCTACTCGATTGTCTGTTCGTGTGTTTTTAAATTTGGGAATAATGTTTTTTTTCTTCAATTTGGAAATGAATGTTATTTGAGAAGATGAAGATAGGGGCAAAACTGTCATTTCACATGTGCGTTGTCTCATCAAGGCAAAATTGTCCATCCATGTATGTTTTTTTTGATGTGGCAACACTCATACCGGTCACCACTTGACACATAAGCGCCATGCTGCTAATGACTCTCCACCTTAGAAAAAAAATGTAACTATGACTAAATTTTAAATGATTAAATTTTACAGTGGCAATAAACAAGATTATCAAATTCAGAAACCAAATTTCGAATGACTCATATTTGCAGGGACTAAACACATATAAATGGCAAAAAAAAATAAAATTGCAAATAGGATTTAAAATAATTATTATTTTATGTAGATCAAAGCATTTTTAGTTAGTTGTCATGTAAAATAACATTACTGCAATTGGGTGATAAGATAAACATGAGGATGTATTGTATAATTAAATATTAGACTCCTTTAGATAGCGTTGCATGGTGATGTGGATGGGTATGGCCACAAGGGTGAAATATAGAGGAGATAAAGTGAAGATGTATGATGTTTTGTCTAGGGTGGAGAAATCCATTAAAGAAGGAAATTGCATCTGAGGAAGGGTTGGTTGAAGGTGGGGCCTAAGGGTGTGGGTTTCGAAGGGTGGGGGTGTGTGTGAGGATGGTGGATGTTAGGTGGTGTGGTGGTGGTGTGTGGGGTGTGGAGGGGGGTTTTATGAGAATTTTTCCTTGGAATGTTAGGGGGTTGGGTGGGTTTGAGAAGAGGAGGGAGGTGTGGAAGTTAGTTTTGGAAAAAAAAAATCTTTTATTTTATGGTTACTAAAACAAAGTTATATGTTGTTGATGATTATTTGTGTTACTTTATTGGGGCAGTACACCGATTGGTTTTTCTTTTCGACCAGCACATCAGGTGATTTACTAACTTTTTGAGATAGTTTGAAGGTGGAGGTGTGGTGGACTAAGTCTTTAGACCACATTGTAGTGATTCATGGTCGTTTTAGCTAAAATGAGAAGGAGTTTGTTGTGGCTAATGTGTATGCTCCTTGTGATAATGAGGTTAAGCAGGTGTTGTGGAAATGTTTAACTGAGTGGGTAGGTAATCATGTTGGGGAAAATATTTGTATCTGCGGTGATTTCAATGTTGTTTTTAGGGTGGAAGAGAGGAAAAGTGTTGGGTTCTCATCTCGTTTTTCCGATTATGCTCCTTTTAATAAGTTTATTGATGCTAATGTGTTGGCTGGCCTTCCTTTCTATGGTCCCAAACTTAATTTGGTATATGGGAGATGGACATTCTATGAATACCTTGATAATTATTTTTTGTTTAAGGATTGGTGTTTTACTTAGCCGAATTGCATTCAGATAGTTGATACAAGGAGTATTGACTGATTGGTTTTACTATAGCACAGTGGTAAGTATACCGGTTTTATCAAACAAATTTTTCGATAAATTTGCATCGATAAATTTTTTGAACAAGTTGTTTATAAATTGTTTAAGTGGTTTGAATCAAAGTAAGTCGAATTAATATATAGATAGAGTTGTGCTGAGATTGAATTTTAGTAACTACTAGATCGCACACCTGTGCAAGGTACGGGTAAGTTAAGTGTTGCACGAGTGAGTTAAGTGAAAAATAATTTTGTTTGTGGAAATTGATTGGTGCTTACTCATTTAGTATACCAATCCAAAAAATTGAAGGAAGGCTATCATTTATTATATCAGTTCAAAAAAAATTTGAAGGAAGGCTATCATTCTTTTGAGAAAAAAAAATTATATACTACATGCTTAATTTAAAGAATATTTGATTAATATGCAACGAACTTCTTAAAGCAATTAAAATTTGCTAATCTCATTTTTCATACCATACATCAAAAAATTAAAATACCACACACAACCATCTCTTTAAGTTTGAACATTTGGTATATTTTACCTTATTAACTATAACTATAACAAAAAACTAAAACATAAAACCAAAAAGATTAGATGCAGCAACCATTTTTCTTTGAGAAGTCCAATAACTTCTTCTTTCAAGCCACCTTTTATGCATTGAGCTTCACTGGCAACAAAATTTTATGTCATTGCAAACGAAAAATAATAACCAAGTTAGCACACATTAAATTGCAAAGGTGAATCGATATTGAAACCAAAGATTACAAAATGGCTCCAATAACAAGGAAGAAATAAAAAGGTAACACCAGACCAAAACTAAGAACCTAAAACCTAACAATACAAAGAAAAAAATAGAACCTCCCTGTTACAAAAGCCACAAATCAACCGCTCCAAACCGTTATGTCTATGCACACAAAGCAACCACATAAACTGAAGCACCAAAAACTCCAGTGCGAACCACATCAATGCAATGAAATGCATAGAAACTGTGGTGAAAAAATTGTTGATGCACTCTAAATCATCCTTCACAGCAGAATCGTATCGAGTTACAGAATATAACCAAATCAAAGCACTCAATTAATCAAATCAAAGTGTTTAGAATAGGCAGGGGTCTTAGCCACCCTCCATATTAGGTAGCAATATATTAAAATCAGTTACATAGAAGTTGTGAGGGGTGAAATAACCATCATGAAAGATAAATGTCTTCTCTCTTTTAAAACCATCACATACATTTCTTATTGCAACTACTTGCAGTGCAAAGAATAGTTGTATTCTAAATAGGTATCAGAATAAAGAAAGAGTAACACAAATGGACACAACCAACAAAGTAATATAGTAAGGATTTCACACCGAAATTCAATCAAAATATTATAAAAGTTCTAGCTCTCTTGTACTTTTTTCATGCCATAGACACCAAACATACTGCATTTCATCTATTCCTTTCATTTGCAATGAACACCTTCCCTTGCTAATTTGACTTCTTTTATGCCTCGCTCGTAATAGCTACATTTTAAGTTAACCTAGCATAAGCTTCTCGTTGCTCTCCAATTTTATCATTGAACACTTTTCCAAACCCGCATTAACCATAATGATCCCATTCGGACGAGAAACACATTATATGACTGTTTTCACCATCAAATTTTATTATAACACTTATATTTTGAAATATTTTACTGAATAAAAAATTTCTATTGTAAATCTAATTAGAAGTTTAAATTCCATAGCAATCAAACACAATAACAACTAAATGTCCACTTAAAATTGATCAAGCAACAAATCCTTCTATTGACTACAAATGCCAAAATCCCAAAACAAAACCAGAGTATTAGTGGAGCAAAACTCTAGTTCTAGATTATTGAAAGAACCAATATATGGTGTCAAACTCAAATATCCGAAAATTGATACAGAAACAGAGGACGTACCTGTTTGGTTGTGCTTTTCGGTCGGTAGATGCATGTTTATGGATGGGTTCACCGCGACCTACATAAGCTCCAAACCAAAGCTTATGCAGCAACATGGTTTTTCACAGCAGAATTGATAAATGCAATGCTAAAGCAAGCATTCTATTGTGAGAGAAATGAAGGCATATTAGAAAATAGAAGATAAAATAAAGATGTTAGTAGATTTACTGGAGATGGGATAGATGAAATTGGGACTGATGAGAGAGAGAGAGAGAGAGCAGAATAAAAGAATCGTGCTTCTATCTTATGCCCTCAGGGCACATGTTAAGGAGCAATAAATAATTGATTATTTTATTGGGTCATGTTAACTTGTGCCCTTAGGGCACATGTTAAGCATTAATTTCGTTCCATTAACGGTAAGAATTTATTGAAAAAAGTTAATATTAAACATTTTGAGCAATAAATTGACACAATTTTCGATACATAATTCCTATTAGTGGAATTCTTCATATGTTCCCTAAGGATACAAGTTAACATTTCCTTATTTTGGAACATGTGATAATTGACTGATGCAATTAAATTTTCAAAAGGCATGATTCTAAAAACTGTTAAAACAAAACTACCCTGAGACAATACACGTGCGTGACCGCAAGTAATGTAAGGTAGACCTTTGGTCTTCCCCCCCTCTTAATTACCAAAGACATTTTTCCAGTAACGATAAACAAGGCTGAAATTTTATTTTATTTTTTTTGTTAAAAATTGGAAACAAGATGCACCTTATAACATATAAAAAACTTCAAAATAAATTAACAACTTCAATGATATAATTCAAATACAAATTATAAACTACCAACTTCAATGATATCATTCAAATACAAATTATATTAAAAAAGAAAATTAAATGTCTGAGAACAAACAAAAGAAATTAGTCCAAAACAGATCGATGGCCTTCATGCTTATATATATGTCATTAGCAAATTCCTTCCAAACTCATAAAAGTGTTTCTCCATGTTGTATTCCCAACAAATTCCTGTTATAGAAAAAACAAAAACAAGCTATATAATTTTAACTAACAAACTAGAAATCTAAACAATGTAATAAACAAATTGAAAAATAAAGTTGTACCTAAACTTTTGAAAGAAGAATTGGATTTAAATTTTCATCTTCACAAACTTTTTTCTTCTAGTTTTTGGTGTGAGCATAACACTGAATATTTTCTTTTAAAGGACATGTAGCAATATTATGTCCTACGCCCGTACATAATCCACAAGTGTTCATGCAATGCGAAAGCTCTTTTCCACCCATTAAGACGTCTCCGTTTGGGACAACCTTTTGGTTTGGACATTGGAGGACAACGAACATCATATTGTGAATGAGCTTCAATGTTGCAATCTATTGCTTGTTCCTCAAAGACAACATTAATTGGTTGGGGATCTAGTACATCATCGTCATGTGATGCTTGAATTTGCCATCGTGATGGAAAATAGTTAGAAGGGATTTAATGGCAATCTTTATGAAGAAAAATACTGAGAATGTGACGGAATAAAATTCGTAAAAACACAAAGTGCTTACAAGTACATGTAGCTATTTTACCATCCCAAAAGACCGTGTGTTTTATGCTATTAGCATCTTTATAATACCCCAACACAAACACATTACCATTTTCATGATGAATCAAATATTGGATGGACCTCTCGAACTCTGCTTGAAACTTCTGAAAAGCAAAATATGTGAGAACACTATGAGCTTGCATTTGCACAGGTGACATCAACTTCATATTCAACCTTTTGCACTTTTCTAACATTATATCATGCTCTTCTTTTTGCTTAATACCATCTAAGACAAATGCTTCTTTCTCACTAAGAAAAATTTGACCAACAAAAGGAATAATATTTTTCTCCATGTCTTCATCACTTTCTTCTAAAAACTCATTCATCTCAACATCTTGACTAGAAGGCATACAATTTTCTTTCTCATAAATTCCAATTTCATTAATTTCTAACACATCTCTTGCCACAATGCCAAGATCAAAATGTTCATCGATTGCCTCAGAATAACCATTTTCTAAAGTAAGTTCTTCTACTGGATATTGAACATTCAAATCAAATTTTGTATTATTGCTTCTCATATCTCTAGTACTAAATTCATTCATTATGTCATTTATCACCTACAAGTAAAAAAGAATAAAAAACACTATATTATAAATCTCTATAGAGAAGATAAACACATATTGTTGCATAATGCATTGAAGATAAACATAGTTTAGCAGAAGATAAACACATGTTGTCACATAATACATGGAAGATAAAAAAATTATATCATAATACATTGAAGAAATTAAATATACAAAGTTTGATATATAAAAGTACCAGATTGTGGTTTGAGTTTGAGCTACGTAGAGAAGATAAGCACAAATTTAGCACCACCCATTTCTAAAATATATTTAGTAGCAGAAAATATTAGACTGAAGGTATATATGTGCTGGAAGGCAAGTGGACTTGAGGGAAAATATGCCGAGGGAAAATTTTAAGAAGCCAAATGGTCATTTTATGTATTGGAATACATGACACTGTAAAATCTGCCGAGGGTAAATTTGTCTTAACGTTTTAAAGAGCATGCCTTTAGAAATATTAATTGCATAAGTTAATAATTACATGTTCCAAAATAAAGAAAGTGGGGTCATATGCCATTTATTGTTTCTTATCATGTGCCTTGAGGACACAAGATAACATTAGCCATAAAAGAAAAGGAAAATAACATTTATGGTGAATGGGAGTAATGATGCTTTGGCATTGACAACCAAGAAGTGGGAGTAGTGATAATAATAAGTGCTACTTGGGTACATGATTAGTTACTTAACGTGGCGAAATGTAAAGGTAATTAAATGCAGCTGCCTTTATTATTTCAGTAGGGTGTATAGAAATTGGTTGGGCCGAATTTGAATTTCAAATAAGGGATAAGGGAAATAAGGGATTAGGAGGAGAGTTGGGAGGGAACTTGCTAGGGTTTAAGCATGGCCCAATAAGTTTATAAAACTAGACTTTTGACCCCATGCTATCACATGGGTTTGTTATAGATTAATATCAATATATTTCTTACAACCTATACAGATAATGAAGCATAATTTAGCAATGGCTCAAAGAATCATAAATCTTTCCATCAACAATGTCTGAGATTTTTTTTATCTTTTGAGCGTTGGATCAAAATTCTTACAAAGAAAAATAAAATGTGTGTAGACAAAGGTCATGATGCATGTAAAAAAAGGTATACATTTGCTTGTCATTTGCGATAGTGAAGATGGTTTGATATCTAATATGGTCTAATGATTATAGACTTATGAGTTAATAATGGAAAAAATTACTAAGTCTAGGGATGTATATATAAGAAAGGTTTATAGAAAGCACCCCACACTGCCAAATTAGTATAGGCAAACATGTCCAAAACAACTCAATAAATGATGTTTGCTGGAGAAGTTGCAATTTATTGCACAAATAAATTAACTTGTCTAAAATTTATATGGACATCATCACATTGAGCACATAAACTATAGGCTAATACTCATTAATGAGTATAAATATGTAGTATATGCACTTATATCATGAACATTGTCACATTGAGCACACCAAAACACGTTTATCAATCAATGGCATAGCAAAGTAGAGAATCATAGGAACATATAGGCCTTCTTGAGCAACTAAATTTAATAATGAAGCATGCCATTTTCTTGCTAAAAGAGAAAAATGTGCAACAATATGATTGTTTATTTATGAAGAAACGTGAGACATTGGATCTTAGGCACACATAGCTTATCTAGAGCCACTAAATTAATTAATGAAATCATATAGTGGTTGAAATAGGGTGAAAAAATGTGCCATTTATCTAGAGCCACAGATTTAATTAATGAAGCTTAGTCTTAAAAACAACTTTGGAGTAGCTCAATGCAAAATTACGACTGAGGCAATTATACGACTCAAGAAGCAAGACCTGGGTTAATAATAGGAGGCACATAAAGAAACTCAACATTTAAGGTGATTAGTTGGGTGGTTAGGGTTGTAAGATTAGCGCCAAAATGCAATAGGTGGGGTTAGGGTTAGAGATTATGGACAAACAGACCACCTTAGATTAATATTAAGTAAGATAAGGAATTCCTCGTATATATGTTACAATAAATAAATATTTCTTCGAAAATATATAACCACTAAAAACAATATATTAACATTTGAAAAACAAATAGCCACTAAAAACAATATCTACATTAGAAAAATTCAAAGAGACTTTTAAAAATTGGAATAGGTTTCAAACTCACATACCATAGACCAATGTCGACAAAAAATTGAATGGAGAATGGTCATGTCACCGCATTTTTTTGAGTTTATAGATATTTAAAAATAAGAAATACTGAAGATTAATATTGTAGCGTTGTTGTACATCGAAGGTATGTGCTCTGACATCACAATCTTTATTTTTTCCAATGAGGCATAACATGTCAGACTTTTATAGATATTTTCTCCTTGATTAATTCTACCATAGTAGCCCACATAAAATCGACATTAAAAATGGTACACTCAAATATAAGTGTAACCTTCCCTACTTGATTTGAAACTATCGAATAGAATTTAGGCTATTATATACAAGTAAAAACTATTAAAACTGAGAGTATATTGTCAACCGAAATGACAAATTGAAGTAGAATGTTTTGTTTTTAATACTAATATTTCATTCCTAAGCAATTGAATATATTGATTTAATCAATTCAATGTTATTGACTCTCCATTATTGAAACGTTTTTTTCATTCTTTACCTTATGACATGATGAGCTCAATATGATTTTATTGCGAGTGAGAGGACAAAATTGCTAGACTGTGCACCTGTTCGACGCACAGGTAAAATATTTGTCAAACGTATCATTGTTTTTAATTGTTATAAATAAAATTACAATCTTAAATTAAATTTAAAATAATGTCCAATAAATTACTCATAAAAACAATATTAAGAATAGGATGTTAATGGGTGCCCTAATAAGGTAAAAGAAGTGAACAAAATTATTTTGGATAAGTAAAAGAAGTAATTTTGAATAAAAAAAGTGGTGTAATTTTTTGAAAAAAAGGTGGTATAATTATTACTTGACAAAGTACACAATTTATATTTTCAACACAAATTTTAATTTTATGGATCCTTAAAGCAATTGTTAGCAAAACCGTTAAAAATAATAGCAGTAACATATATGATTTGCTATAATGTCAATGTCATCGAATCATTCATACATATTAGTAAAATCATCTATTCATTCATTCAATAGTTTTTTCAAATGAACAATGGTTTTAATATCATTTAGAAAAAAAACCATTCATTCAATAGTTTGCACAAATGAACAATGGTTTCATTATCATTTAATGATGCATTAGTCTTCTCAACATCAATAAACAAAATATTTTACTTCCAGGGGATAAGGATCGACGACAAAATTACGAAAGATATTACTAAGAATGCATATTATAACACAAAATAAAAACATTGAAGCTTCAAATGTGCACTAATATTACCAAACATCAAATATAGCCAAAAAAATATCATTGCATTTGTCACTGAGACAACAAAAGACCTAAAGAGAGGAAACTAAACAACAAAAAATTTGCGAAAAAATCCAACCCTAACTATCATTAGAATATTGAATTAATCAGGAGAGAAAAAGATAAAAAAGGAAGATTATTTTGGATAGATTAGCAGTTTGTGAAGTAGAGACGATGAACATGAAGATTGGTTGTCAGTTTGAAAAAGATTAGAGTTTGATTAGGGTTGTATTAATTGTTGGAAAAAGGGAAATTCAAATTCAAAATTGGTAGCTAGAAAGTCACCAAGTATTGAGAGAGAAATGACTTTGAATACCGCATTAAATGCACACGTGAAACTTCTCAAGGAAGCTAGGTTAAGATGCTTAAGAGGGAAATTTAGCTTATGATTGGGGTTAAGCAAAAGCTTAACCTTATAAGCTTTTATAATAAGAAGATTTTCTCTTAATCAATTGTATACTTTTTATGCTTATGATATAACGACACCTTTTTCCAACGTACGTATCCGACTAAGGTTAACGAAAAAATATCTGATTGTTTCTATGGTATATGACAAAAAATTTATACATGAATATAGATCTACCTGCGATCTCCTGGGCGATAACACTTATACATAACCTTAAACATGTCCCTTAGATAGCCTGCCTTACTAGGTTCTAACGAAACCAAATGTCAATTGCGACACACAACATCAGCGACAAAGGATTAAGAAAAGATTTAGACTAAAATTTTATTGAAAACCTAAATCATATTAAACTAGTAACATTAAGAGTACTACATAAATTCCTAACTATTTAAATCCAATCCCAACACAAGAGAGAGTTTAGTTACCCATGGGTTGAATGACTAACAAAGGAGAGTTGTTGAATCTTGGAGAAGAATCAACAAGCTTGTTTCCAAGCTTCCTTAGCCCTCCAATTACTCCAACTACTCTCTACCTGTAACAGCCCAATTTTCGTTAGATTTTTTTTTATTTTTTTACGTGTGGTTACATATGCTCGTACGTGATTAATTGCCTTTTTGTGTATTTTGGTTGAGATTATTAGAATTCGGTGTTAGAAGGGTATTTTAGTCATTTTGGACATAGGGGGTATTTTGGTCTTTATGTGAGCAAGGGTAAATTAGTAATTTCACTGTGAGGCTTATTTTTAGAGTTTCAAGTGGGAACCATTATTTTTACTAAGTTACTAGTGTGTTGTAGTAATTAGTTAAGAGTCGGTAACTATTCGTTATTTTACCGTGAGAGGTTAGAAACGTTGTGAATTGGTTAATGAGTGTTTTGAGCCCATTAAGACATTTAGGGTTAAGCCCAATAGTGAGGAGCCTATTTAAACTCTAAGTTTTGAGGAAATTAGGTCACATAGAATCATTTCAACATTTCACACTTTTGAGAGAGGTAGAGAGAGAAAGGGCAAGAACAAGGGTTAGAGAGAAGAAACTTGGGAGAAGAAGAGAAGAGTAGAGATTCAAGAGGGTGGACCTAAAGTGAAGCCTAAGCTAAGTTTGTGAAGATTAGAGGTAAGGGGGCTAGTATTCTCTCATAATCTTTTAGTATAATCTCTTTTCTACATCAACCCATAAGTGCTTAATTGTGAAAAGTGATTATTGTGAATTTAATTGGTGAAATTCATGCTCTTATTTTGATGAAATGTTTGGGTATGTGAATTTGATGATAATTAAGTTGTTGATGATGAATTTGCATGCTTGAAATGTATATATGTGAATACTTTGTATTTTGCACAAAATTGGTGAAATATGATATTGTTGTTGTTGGATTGTTGATGAATTCAAGGTTAATTGATGTTGTTGTTGTTATGAGGTGTTGGTGTTGATGATTGATACCATGGGTATTCATAATTATGAAGTTGTGGTGTGAATTGAGTTGTTTTTGAAAGTTTTATGAAAAATGGGTAAATTGATGATTTGTGATGGAATGATGTTTCGGTTTCAAGTTTTGTATAGTTTTGATTGTCTTTTAAGTTTATAAATATATAGACAAACTTTGGGGACAAATTTGGGGTCAAGGGAATCAAAATTGGGGTTTTGGTGTGACACCCTAAATCCCAAAATACTTTACTTAATATTTGTAAAGTTTAAGTCACTTTGAATTGTTAAAATTTCATATTTTCAAAAACTTTTTCAAATAAGGACATCATAATTCATTCATACAATTCATAATAGATTATATAAAAAGCAAATAATAAGAAAATTGAGCTAAAATATAATAAATTAATCCCAACCTGATGCTACCTACCAGAGCAGACCATTTTCCCAAAATAATAGACGACACAAGACAAGTCTTCATAAGGGGTATGTACTGACTCCAGAGCTCATAACCTATAGAACTGCGATTTCACAAACGTAGGGCCAAGCCAACAAACACAAGCAACAAAGGGGTGAGTTTCAAGAACATGTAATAGTATAAAATAAATAAAAAGAACACGCAAGAAGATCAAATCTAAATACTGTCAATACTCAAATACCCACAACACATTTGATGAAATTTTTAAATGCGTCATAATTGATTATGTGGTTGGTGAGTTTGGTGAATTGTACACTTGGAGATATTTGGTGAATATGTGAAGATGTGTACTTGTTGATGTTTGTTGTTAATGGTGATACTTGTACATTTGATGATTTGAATTGATAGTGTTTATTTCGGTGAAAATAATGAAGTGTAATTTATGTGAATGTAATTTTATGATCTTTTGGTGATGATGACTTTCTTGCTTATGCTTTAACATGATGAATTGTATTTGTTGAGTTGATTAGGCTAAATGAAGAATAAGGCGAGTAATCCTTTCATTGATTGATGTTGATAAATGATGAGCTTATGTCAATGACTTGATTATAGATTGAATGTGCTTGTTATGCTATGTTAGAATTATGATAACATGATGTGTATGGATTGTGGGACAATATTCATGTGATGTTAATATTCTAAGAGGGATGGTTATGTATATGTGTCATGCATGAAATCCTTGAATGTTTATGATTGTTTATGTTTGATTACGGTTGATGTGAAGTTAATCCCTAGTGGTCTGTGATGGACCGCCTACTTATTTGTATGAATGGGTAGACGGCGTGCAGGATTCACTACAAGAAAATAGGCAAATTGCGACACTTCATCTGTGACCCTTAACTTGCAACTGCCTCAAAGTGCATTTTTGCAACAGTTGTTGCGGCTGTTTTGATGAACCGTCGCGAGTTTTCTTTGATAATTAATTAGAAGGCGCGTTATAATTTTCATTCCCGGCTTTACGAAAATTTCATTCCCCCCTTTCACTTTCCCAAAACCCAAATTTTTCTTTCTTCCCAAAACAAAAACAAAAAAACCTAAACCCCAACAAATCGGTGCTCATTCCCCCCTTTCTCAGAGATTCACAAAACCTAACCCCCAAAACCCCCAACATTTGATGCTCACTCAATCTCAGAACCTAACCCCAGCAATCGGTGCTCAAAAAACCTAAACCCCAACAATAGGTCTTCACTCAATCACTCAACTTGGACTCTGAACGATCGGTGCTCACTCACTCTCTCAATCGGTGCTCAAAAGGTGCTCAATCACTCTTTTCTTCTCCTCAATCGTGTTTGGAATTAGATTTTTCCTATTTTGGATTCAAATTTCATATGAAATACTACATATATAAGCTTATTGAAGCATAATATTACATATCAAGTTGAGATTTTACTGTTTTTCGGATAGTTTATTATTTTAGGTCAAAATGATTTTTTGATTTTTAAACCCATTTCGTTTTTTTTCTCTGGTTTATGTTTTTTTATCTTCATTGTTGTGTTCTTTTGTTTTATTTGACTGATTCAGTACTTGTATGTTGTGGTAAGAGTTTTTTGTTTCAAAAACTTTAACAGAGTTGTTGGTCTTCAAAAATGATTACACTTCATTGATGTATTCTTTTGTTTTATTTAAGTGAATCAGTACTCATATGTTGTGTTGAGAGTTTAAAGTTTCAATCTTGAAGATCATAGTTTCCTTAAAATAACATATACACTTCATTGTTGTGTTATTTTTTATTTATTTAAGTGAATCAGTACTCATATGTTGTGTTTAGAGTTTAAAGTTTCAAACTTGAAGATCATAGTACTCATATGTTGGCTTATAGTTACGATAGTAGAGGGGAATGTGTTATTTGGTAAGTAAGCCATAAAAATTTGAGCCTTTGACTTATATTTACTGCCACTTAAAAAGGAAATTGGACTCTGCATCAAGCTAACTAACTACAACTTTAGTTTTTGGTAAAAGTCATGTGTTGTAAGATTCATATTCATGTTTAACTTTATACTTTAACTTAGTGTATGATATGTTTATACTTTATACCCAGTTCTCTTTGAATTCTATTAGTCTTTTAATGTTTAGTAACTTAGAGAGTTATTGTTCTAGTAAAAAATAAAGGAAAATGATATTTAGTACGGGGGGTTTGGGTACGAATATTCACAGACGCGTGAATTGTTACTGTTTTCACGTGCTGCAATCTCTTTGTTCAGAAAACATACACACCGCACACTGCCTACACTCTTTAACCTTTTATTTGTGTGCGTCACTTTCACGACGGGCCTGTAGAGTTCACTGTAATTCGCAATTTGCAGAAAATCCATTCTATGACCTTTACAACCACCCATACTGCTGATGGAGAATCAACTATTAAGAGCAAGTTGTATCTTATTGTTTGGAAGAAGATTCTGAATTCAATTTAGGCATCAAGATTCTCACTTACATAGCTCAAATGATTTTTAAGTAGATAGCTCCTGTTAATGTTTTCTATGTTAACAAATGAAAATAAAAGTTGATTGAGGATTTTATAGATGAAACACAATGAGTTTCAAAGAGTCCACTTTCTTATCTTTCTGAGCAATTACTTGAATGTTTAACATGGAAATGATAGGAATTAGGAGTGGTTTACTTGAGTTCTTATTCATCGGTGGAAAAAACGAAGTAGACTTGAGAGATGACTTTTTTTATTTGTTTTTATATGAAGGGTTGTATTTTTATTTAATATTTATTTTTAATAAAAATCTGTAACTACACGTGGGAGAGGGAAATAATTAAGCTTGGCACGTGTATTCCACATTTGTCAAAATTCGCACTAGAAATTTCCGTATTACATAGCAGTCCTCAAAAATAAATCATAACAAAAATAATATTGAATAATTGTAAATCTCAATTTGTTAAAAAAATGCAGCTGCATATGTATCCCTCCCAATCTCTGTTAACTGAATTCTTTGTGAGTGCATATCATTGTGTTTGATTGGAAAAGCTGCCAACAGGTTTAGTACGAATGCTTATATGATTGATTTCATATGATGAGTTGGAGAAAAAGCTAGTTTATTATAGCCTTTGTGTGAGATTTCTAAAGCTTGAAAAATGTGTTGATTTTGTTTAACTGATCAATCTGGCATGTGCGAAAAAGGTTTTGAAAACTGTCATCAAAGAGAAATGGAGAATTGTTTTTTAAGTTATTTTGTGAGTTTTTTGCTGCTGATTGTTGAGTGCAGTTGTTTAGTATTTGCAATCACTTCAATTATAAAGCTAAAGATTCAATAACACAAATCAGAAGGAGAAATAAATGAAATGGGGTGATATGTATAGTTATTTAGAGAAATGAAAGTATAATTATTTTTACTTATTTCTGCCTTAAAATGGTTGTGACATGTGAGTTGTGAGTATAGGGAAGACATCAATTATGTGTATGGAGGTGATGAAGTTCATCTTCCAGTTTAAAGTCAACAACTACTTTGAATAACAACTTAATTTATTCGTGAGCACTAGGTTAGGAGGCATGTCACATTCAGATGGCACTAGGTTAGGTTCGCAAGTGAGTGTGTGTGGCTGCTATCTATATCTATTGTTTACTTTATTTGAGGTGTTAATGACACCAGATTCAAAGTCGTTGGTAATTGTATGTCTGGCTATCTAATGACATTGCAAACATCTTTATCTTGGTTGATTTATTTGAGGCTGTTGATTAT
>Ga0315914_1005036_pt1 | contig 19476 bp, 7 predicted proteins | sample MpolenodulesMG_FD_203920 | JGI IMG/M metagenome (GOLD analysis project Ga0315914, IMG submission 203920) | Medicago polymorpha root nodule microbial communities from Los Angeles, California, United States - elongated nodules | ecosystem: Host-associated > Plants > Roots > Nodule | place: USA... | reverse complement strand
CTATAATCCCTAGATGTGGACTCAAGTGCTTTGTTGCCATTCTAACGTTGTCTGTAAAAGGATAACCATAACGTTGGTTGATGGGTACTTGATGAATCATGCTGAGGGACATAAGTGTCCTAGATGGGATTTGTCCCTCCTCATAAACATGAGATATATCTTTAAGCCTCTTGATGAAATATGACTGTAAAACTGCATGGCCATGCAGAACTAAGTCAATATGAGATATTGGACTTATTCGTTATTCAGTATATTTCGGAATCAAGAAATATAAATATTGATCTATACAAGGGTGACAAAATCTATGCCTTGAGATCAATATAGATATTAGGACAAAGGAGTAGTCGTACACATAAGTATTATCATGGAAAGGTTTCGTCAGATCACTTAACATTCTTGTCACTTGGGTAGCAGTGATGTGTTGCTAGATAAGTATGACTTAATATTCTCATTGTTTATAGTATTAAATATTGGATTTAAAATTATTGCCAACGTGACTAGAACCTATAGGGTCACACACAAAGAACGGTCAAAAGAGAAATATATAAGTATGACTTATATAAGTGGTGTGTTTAGTAAATAACGCTAATTAGCTAGTAGAATTACTAAACTCGTTATTGGGCTTACTGAAGCCCAATAATGACTTCTGACTTGCAGCGCACACTAGGAGTTCTATAAATAGAACCCTAGTGCTGAAGTTTTTGGTCACACGTTTTGAGAAACCCTACTTCTCTAAAACTTCTGATTCCTTGGCTAGCACCGAGTTTTGAAGGAGCACTGTTCGTGTGGACTTGCTAGAGGCTTTGTTGCTTGCTTTGCTGTGATCGTGATTGCAGTTTCCAGTTTCCAGCTTTCTCCACACTTCGAGGTAACAATCAAATCACTGATTCATGTGTAATTCGTAATGATCCAAGGAAAGAAAATCGAAAATTTTATCCGTTGCTCTATTCTGTTTGTAATTTGATTTTCCTTCAAATACTTGATTGTATATATACTAAAGCAATACAGACTAATAAGTCTTGTTGGGCTTTAGAACAAAACAGATCCAAGCGGTGACCCGCTACACAAGAATCAGGAACAAATAAAGCAACTCCTAAAATGTAGGAACATCTTTAGGAACAATCCAAACACATCCAAAGTTTCCTAAATTGTTGACATAACCTTAGGAAATAATAAACCATCTCATTCTGTACAAAAAACACGCTACTTGGCCAACAAGAAATAAGGTGTGGATTCCCTAATAAGATAAAGTGCGCGTATAACTTAACACATAAACAGGGCACACTGAACCGTGTCAGAATGTTGGAACATCGTATCCAACATCTTACTAGAGTGCCAAACATGTTGGAGCATCGTATCCAACATCATACTTGAATATTTGTTTTAGCAAAAGTGAAGCCAATACACAAATATCCAACTACATAATAAGAAGTAACTAAAACTAACGGTCCTAAAACTACAAGTCTTCGACAAATCTAACATGCCTCCACGTGTCTTTGATCTTTGACTTTGCCTATTCACAGACAATTTGAATTTCCTTTGTCGAAAACTGAATAATTTTGCATATGTCAAGACTATCACAATACGTCGAAGTAACTAATTTTTGGATTAACATCAATAATTAAAATTAGCTTCGACTAGAAAGTTTTCATGTCGAAAACAAGTATTGAAAGTATAAGCTAACAAGACCACCTAAAAAAATCTTCTAATGAACATGTGCAGATTAAATCCATTGAATACTCCCTAGCCTTATAAAGTATGTATTTTAACACAGTTTTAAACAATTTCAATTTCATAATTCGAACAAAAGAGTATTTTCAAAAGAAAAAAAAAAAGACGCGCGAGTATCTCATATAGTAAAAAAAAAGAAGGTTTAATTGCAAGTTTGATCCCTTATGTTTATTTTAGTTTTTAATTTGGTCCCTTATGTTTTGAAAGTTTCAAGTTGGTCCTTACGTTTTAAAAGTTTCAAGTTGGTCCAAAATGTTATTCATATTGGAATAAGTTAGTCCATTCCGCGATAAAACAAAAAAATTAAAATAATGTTTTAAAACTGATTTTCTAAATAAGTTAAGTTTCATCACCCATATTGTCAACCCGAATCTTTAACCGTTATAGCACTGAAGGGACTAACTTATTAAACGTAAGAGACCAACTTGAAACTTTTAAAACATAAGAGACCAACTTAAAAACTAAATAAATATAAGGGATCAAACATGCAATTAAGCAAAAAAAAATAACAGTCTTTTTTTGTTAGAGGAAAAATATCAGTCTAAGAATAATTAATTATTCCATTTTCTTAAACAATAATTTGAAATTACTCGTGGTTTTTGAAGTAACCTATGGGAGTTTATTTGCCAACGAAAAAAAGTCAGAATCTACCTTTTTGTCAAGTTGTCACACACTCACTCACACCATTAAATTCTTTTATTTTGGAACATCAACTTTTTTATTTTCCATTTTTATTTAGGATTTGTCAATATTGCACATGTTAAAATAACTAAAAGTAGTAAGTTTTTATTGAAACCAACAATTATTTAACAAAAAGTTATATATTTAATACAAAATATTCAAGTTTTAATGCAAAATTATTAACATGTGCATATGATAGAAAAACCCTTTTATTTAAGTGTCTTCGCTTTCACCATGTGATACACACTCAACTCAACAATCATCACCCAAATCTCTCAACATACAAATTTGTAAATTTCCGCACTCTCCACCACCCTATGACGTCATTCTGCCGGCGGTCACCTACCGCCGGCACCGCCTCCCTCTCCGGTCAAGTCCGCCTACTCCAACCAACAAACTCCACCGCCGGAATCCACTACGGCTATTCACTTCAACGCCAGGGAATCTTCGCTTTACAGCTACGGCGACGAACGTGGATTCCGGTTGTAGAAGCGAGTGGCGCAAGGGAGAGATCAGATTTCCGTGAGGAGGATGAGAGGAAGATGATTGTGGAGGATAATTGTCGGAAAAGTGAGAATCAGGCGGTGAAGGTGGTGGTTGCTGCGGCGGCTGTTGTTGTATTCGGCGTCGGTAATAGGGTGCTTTATAAGCTGGCGTTGGTTCCATTAAAACAGTATCCATTCTTCTTGGCTCAGTTTTCAACTTTTGTGTAATGTGTTACTTTTCGCTACTTTTGATTCTATTAATTTTTTCTTGTTCCGTAATTCATTTTGAGTGCAAATCATGAAATTACAGTAAATATTCATTTTAATTAAATTATTTTAATTAAAATCAAACTTTCAATCAAACTTCAATGTTAGTATCCGATGTCGTGTCGATGTATGTCTGTGTCGGTGTTTTATAGATTAAATATTGCGAAGGAAATCATATTATGTTTTTTTTGCTTAATTAATGATTTGGTCCCTTAATTGATTTGTTGGTTACATTTTGGTCTCATAAGTTATTAACGTTACAATTTGGTCCCTTAAGTTAATATATGTTAGCTAAATAAATCCTCACCGTCAGTCTTTTGCCAAAATGTTAAATAGGTACATGCGAACGGTGACGTGACAACTTGCAATGTGTATCCACCTTAGACATTGCCTTAATGGTTTTGACGGTGAGGATTTATTTGGTTGATGGAAGATGATTTAAAGGGACCAAATTGTAACGTTAATAACTTATGAGATTAAAATGTAACTAACAAATAACTTAAGGACCAAATCATTAATTAAGTTTTTTTTTTAAATAATTAATTTATTGTCAATGACTGCAATGGTTACGTGCTAAATCTTCTTTTGTTGTTGAGTATATTGATTCCGTACTTAATTTATTAATTATTAGTTTTCTTAATTACATGGTATGTATGTATGTGTTCTTTGCGGTGAAAGGTTACATATATTAGTTAAATTTGATTTGATTTTGTCACTTATATTTAATGTAACTCGTTTTTCAACATTGTTTATAAAAAGTTTATTTACTACCCTTATTTCGTGTGATAGTGGTGTATATACATATACGAAATATTGGTCATTCAACAAGTTTTTGAAAAGTCATTCAACCAAGTGATTGATTAGGCTCAAATGTGTAATGAGATCACAAATACTTCGGAAAAACCTGAGTTCGATTTTGGTTGAACAATTCTTTGTCGATTTTTTTTAATCATACCCCCTTCTCTTAAGAACCAAAGTGTCAGCTCAGCAAAAAAAATTTGGTCATTTGATTTTTTTAATATGCTTTAAATTTAATATGCAAAATTTAAAATAATTTTGTAAAATAATTCAAAATAAAAAAAATTGCTTATATGTCATTATTTATTTTACCATATACCCTAACATTGTACTATCTTTTATATTTTGATATGCCCTCAATCTTATTTCAAAAATTGCAATCAAATTAATAAAAAACATTTTTATACCATTATTTATTTCTGTTATATTTTATTATTATTTACACTAAAGTAATATTTAGATCCTAATACATATAATAACTGAAAAAGTATAACCAGGACTTTGGAAAAAAAAAAAATCTGATGAATATTTTATCCTGTTGTTGAATAGCATAAAATGCAGATAGCAGAGTTCCCCCCCTCTTCCTTTTTGGTCATATAACTATTTATACTGCTATTTTCTTTCTTTCAGATATGTAATTGTATACTTTTCTATTTTATATATCCGGTACCGTTCTGGCATTGTCACTGATGAGATGTTAGCAGTGCCTAAAACTCCATTTCTGATTGTTGGTCTCTTGGAAGCTCTAGGTGCTGCCACAGGAATGGCGGCAGGAGGTAATGCTTGTCCTAATTTATGATTTCTGTTTAATACCATAGTTTGTGGCATTTTCACTTGATTAAAATGCTCCTGTCTCTAGTAATCTTTCATCAATTTTTCCTCCTGCATGGCAGAATTGTGAACACTAATGAATTAACTAAATAGGATTATAACAGCTGCAGGCATGTTATACTGGTCATTTTATTTATGGAGAATAATAATATATCATTTAACAATTTTATAGTTTTACATTAGTAGTAATGCATATCATTAAATTTTTCTCAACTATCATCACTTTTTCTTTCATTTTTTTTAATGCGGTTAGTTATACCAATTTAAGATTTCCTGGATGAATTGAGCATATATCTTTAATATTAGAATTGATTGAAAGATTTCCAAGATTCTTATTTTCATTTTTATCCGCATTTTATGTCGTTTTCCTTCAACTCTAATTTTTGAAGCATCTTGGAGTGCAACCTCTTAATATCGCATAGATATTCTGGGAGATAATAAGTCAATACTATCATTTGGATGTACGTCTTATAAATAAATATGCACGTGTCTGAATTTTATTTAATTATTTGTTTGTTTTTATGTTGTATCAGCAATGCTATCGGGCGCATCGATTCCAATATTGTCTCAGGTAAACGCCATCAGCATTCAATTGCTCTCTGCCAATTGTTGTGATCTCCATATTCTAAGTTATGTGTTTTTCCACTATTAATAATGTTCGATTAGATAATTGAGTAGGTGTTCTTTGACATAGGTGTCATTGTTCATAAATAAAAAAACACTGGTGCGGTTAGTTACATTAATCACGTATCATAGTCAAGCAAACATATAGAAAACATGCATCATCGTGTGTGCATGTGCTAGACGAGTTTAGTTTGGTACACAACAAGTCCTAACACCATATGCCCAAAATAGATTTGAATGTCCCCATGAGCTACACTATTTTACAAAAAGATCTTTCCGTCTACTACCATTATTTTTTACAATCAGATGTTCAATCCTAGATACTACACAGTCCTCTAATGTGGGTCTGCTGGTGGCAATGGCACTTTGGATGATGAGATAGGCCTGGTTACAACTGGTGTAATTTCCACCTTTCAAATGTATGAATTCCATTATTCCTACCATATAAGGTCTGTTACTTCGTTGTGTAATGTCTATTGTTTCATTCATCTATAATTCCTAGAATACCACTATTGTCGGTCAACTTGTATAAATTGGTCATTATGTAGCTTCCACCCACAGAAACAAGACCAATAGATATATGTCCTAGATGTAAAACAACTTCCTTGATACATGACGAAAGAACCCAACCATTCTTTGTTCAAAAAAAGAACCCAACCATTCTGATCTTATCAGTCAAAATTTGTCAAAATAAAAAATTTGGTTCATAGATTGTGATCTAAGCAACTTGCTTACATTGCACGTGAAAGGTAAAACAAAGATAGATAACTTCACCTACAATTTTCTTGCAGACTTTTCTTGTGTGGCAAATTCTCCTGTCAACAATTTTTCTTGGGAGAAGATATAAGGTCAACCAACTACTTGGATGTTTTCTTGTGGCAATTGGTGTAATCATCACTGTAGCAAGGTCAGCCATGTTAATTTCATGGATGTTAGATTATATTGGCATGTGTTAAGTGTCAACATATAGACTGCACTTTAGAACCATGTGCATGTAGGCAAAATAACATGATCTATAATGACGTTTACTGTGAATCAAGAAATGAATCTGAAAGATCATAAGCATTTACACCCATAAACACTATTAATAGATGCTCTATGGATCATTTTGGTCAAATTGATTGAAGGAAACTGGGTTTCTTGCTTTAACTTGTGAGTATAAGAGGATGTGGGTTAATGCGGTAAAAAACTACTCGATCGCTTTCTAATTTTATTGACTCCATATGTTGCTTCACTTATATCATATTTCAAATGAAGTCTGAAAACTGTTTTGTTTTGGCTTATAGTAGTTCATTCCCCTTAGGTGCTGTTATTTTATTTTTAAAAGTTATTTTAAAATTGTTAACATCTTATTAAACATACATGTTTCGATTTTTAATGTAGTTGTGGCTGGTACAGACTTTGTAACTGTTCCAAGTAGATTGGAATCATTAGCTTTCTAGAAGCTCTTTCTTCTTATTTATTATTTCTTAATATTATGTATATAATCCCAAATAACCGAGTTCCTTCCGAGCGATTCATACCATTTTATCTGTATTTTCTCAAGTTTCTCTACCTACTTCTAGGTATTAGAAACACATTCAGTGGACCTAAGTAAACTCTTTTTCTGAACAAAAATCATAACTGATGTCCTTCATATATTTTTTTTCTCTTGAAAGACCAAAGATAATATAAAACCGAGGGAATATAAGTGGCACTCCAACCAATATCCTTGCTATATGGTTGTCTGCCTATCATTGAATCTGGGTCGTCTGCACTAGGTTCAAAGTAGTTCATCTGTCATCCCCCCAGTCATGTGTTTTCAAAGTGGTTCATCTGTCATCCCCTCAAGCTTCTGTGAATGACAGAATCAGCATTAAATCCAACCAGCAGTGGGAAGAAAAAATTTCAAGAGACAATGGTGATTTGTGGAGGCGCCAGAATTTTATTGCCGTTGAATTGGTGGAAAAGACAAAGATGCCTGTCAGAAACACTTACCTTATTTTTGTTTAAGGAGGATATTAAAGGAAAAAGGTCAAGGGTTCATTGTGGGGTGCAACAAGGTTGAAGAGCATCCAGCTGCAGAATTTGGCATTATATCATTTGTAAATTCCAATGGTCAAATGGCAGATATTCTCTCTGTCACACCGAGGTCCTATGATAATGTAGGTTTTATTGGAATTTGGAACCATGAGATTCATGTGATTGAGTAGACCAAGATCCATTCATTATATCATTAAACATGTAATTAATGCGTCTTATCCCAAGTAGCATTGGAACCATTTGTCCTCTTGTAAATAGTAGATTGTGGTTATTTTTTGAGACATTTATACTCCTTCCGTTTCTAGATAATTCTTCGTTTTAAATTGTTTGTCGTTTTCTGTTTTCAAGACAATTTTTTTCTTTCTAATTTTAATTTCAAGTTAATATAATATGTACATACTCCCTACTTATTATGCTCCACTATACATTTATGACAATGATTAATCTACGGTGGTTAATGAGGACGAGGATCATTTTGTAAATGAGGAATGCTAGCAACACTCATTCTAACACACACTTTTCAACACACTCTCTTTGATTGGTTAAAATTCACATGGGTCCCACCAAATCATGTGGGTCCCATATAATTTTGGTGGGTCCCATGTGAATTCTAACCAATCAAAAAGAGTGTGTTGGAAAGTGTGTTGCTAGCATTTCTCTTTTGTAAATTATCACACATTCATTTATTGTTTATAAGTATAGAGAGTAATTCTAAGCTTCTAAGTGCATTTCATTCAAGCAATTCACACCACTGTCTGTGTACTTTCTCAAGTGTAACTTTGTGTTTGTTCTGTTTGGGTATTTCTGATTATATACCTATGCTTACTTAATGTAGTGGATCTGGTGCCGGGAAATCATTGCAGGAAGCTGGTATATTTTGGAGTCTTTTAATGATGGTTTCATTTTTATTCCAAGCAGCTGATACTGTGCTCAAGGTGGTTGCTTTTTATTGATATTTTATTTTCCTAGGTTTTGAACTATTTCTCATTGGTAACTCACGGCCTTTGTATATTATGTAGGAGGTAATCTTTTCGGATGCAACCCGAAAACTAAAGGTATGTCAATGATTTTTTTTTATCCATATATATATGTGTAAGTTATGACTTGTCATAACATAGGTGTTGTATGTATTACTGAAGTAAGTAATCTTACTGCTAGTGAACACATCTACCTCTAACATTACTATTGATAATGATGTTTCTAAATTTAAGTATAACCTGAAAAAAATTGACATCAATTGGTTGGTTATATTTTTAAAAGCTTGAAACAAGTAATGCCTGATAGACTTGTTTATGTTGTCAGTTAAACATGCTTTTCTAATGGATGTTGCTTATGTATTTCTATTTAAACTTGCAAAATAATGTAGCTTTTACTTTCATATAATCTAATATATTAATTATCAATATTCAATATCATATGAAACAGGGAGGTTCTCTGGATTTGTTTGTTGTCAATTCCTTTGGATCTGCTTTTCAAGTAGGTATCCAGCAATCTGTCATGAAATTTGCATCTTTTGAATTACAACATAAATACTAATGGATACATAAATGAATATATGTTTAGTGTAGGCGCTGTTTATATGCCTCCTCCTCCCTTTCTTATCAAAACTATGGGGCATCCCTTTCCGTCAACTGCCAAACTACCTTAAAGATGGTGCAGCCTGCTTTCTGAATATTGGGACGCTGTCTAGTGGTAAGCTGTATTTCTTTTACGTATTGTCCTTTGTTATGGAAGGTGACGATCAAAATATATTTAGGTTATCAAATATGTTGTTTAGCTTCGTATCGAGTTCATCAAGGATTATATATGACCTAGATCTACCCACATATGTGTATGATTTGATCAGCCAAACATGGATAAATAAACCAAATTATTATTTAATTATTTTTTAAAATTTGTGCAAAAAGGGGGAGCTTTGGTGCAACGGTAAAGTTGTTGTCACGTGACTAAAAGGTCATGGGTTCAAGTTCGAGAAACAACCTCTTGTGTAAAAAACAGGGTAAGACTGTGTACAATACACCAAAATGGTGGGACCCCTTCCGGTTTAAAGCTAACCTGTTTAAATATGGTTTTGTTAGGAACCAGTGTTGTCAAATATCGGCCATGGTGGCACCATGGCGGATATCGGTGGCTGTTCTTTAGAAAACTGACATGCCCAATTTGTGAAGGATGGCAGTGCCACGGTGCCGTACTCGGATAGGTTATCTGGTATGTCAGATTTTTGGCCATCCGCCATCGATAACACTATTAGGAACCCGGAAATTAGATTGAATAGAAAGAACAGTTGTATTAAGAAAATAGTAAAAAACAGGAGAAACATCTCTCCCCCAGAGGGGAAAAAAATTCTAATGTGCTCCTTCCAATTGTTGCCATAATTTGATGATTCCTCAATTTTAATCTTGTCTTCCAATTCCTATTTGCATGTCTCATTTGTCTTGCCTTTTCCATAGTGTTTGCAACCAATGGCTTCCATTGAGATGTAGGTTGTGCTCAGTTTTGTCTGCTCAAAACAGGGGTCAGGCTCCAGTAGACTTTCTCTTTAAGCCCAATACACTAACATTGATTTGGATTATAGAGATTCTTAGTTTCGTCTTCTTCGTAGATCTCATTGCTAAAATGATTGAGTTGAAGATGGATATAGAGCCCACACACTAACATTGATTTGGGTCTGACCCATTAAATATAAAATTGGATTTTTTTTGGCAGTTTTGCAAACTCATCCACTTGGAAGTTATACCCCTACATTTATACCTTCACCCCAACATTTGACACAAACTACCAAATTTACCCTTTGTATAAAACAAAACACAATCACCCATTCACTTTTCACCCCCACCTTTTCTAAAAAAAACTTCGCTTGGCAGTTCAACCCCTTTTCTGAAGAGAAAAAAAAACACTTCTTCTGTGTTCTCTCTATGGTTTCTGTGTTTTTTCTCTTAAACTTTTTCGGTGTTTGTTCTTTTGATTGTTTACCGGAATCATTGATTGAGGTTTGCTAGGTTTTCTTGGTTAGGAATCTTTCACGGAATCGTATTCTGGAAATTACGATTTGGTGAAATGCTGTCTTCTGGGTACCGTGTTCACGGAATTGTGTTCACCAAAGCGTTCCGGTTGATATCCGGAAAACACAGGCAAAGTGTTCCGGTAGATTTTTGGAAAACGCGGACAAAGGGTTCCGGTTAATTCGTTCTGGAATCATTTCGTGATGAATTCCGGTTCAAGAATTTTTTTTATGTTCTTAATTTTACTTTTATTTGACTCAAACTTTTTAAATTCTATTAGACATTAAGAATACACACTGTATGTAGAGAGTTGTGGATACAGGGTGTGGCGATTGTTTGTTTGACTGTCTACTGTGTTAATTATGGTTTTATGAGGTCCTGTCCGCACCTGTTCTTTGGTTTTATGCTAAGGTTTCGCGGCTGTCTCTGTTTTAAGCCTTCAGGTGTGTTATCAGTAAGGTGTGTTATTGGATTGTGGGGCTTTCACTGTTTGGACACCCTTTTTTTTTTTTTCTCTTCTCTTTCTCCCTTGCGTGGGAGTTTTTTGTTTTCCTATTTTCTTTGTTTTTGAGGCTGTAGCTTTAGTGCCTTGACACTTCTTGTGTAATTGGTATCAATTGGAATAAAATTTTGCAGATTTCAATAAACAAAATGATTGGACACAGTGAAACACTTAGAAGCAATGGCTACTTCAACTATTAGTTCCTGTGCAACAAAATCTGATGAGAGGAGTGCTTTTAATGAAAAGTCATTGCTTCCTTGTGAGTGAAATGAAGCAATAATCTAACTAAGGAGCATAAAACACTAACTTTAAACATGATATGCTTATTTTGAGATCACCGTCTATTGTTCAATCACTACTGCACCCTTCTCACTATTGAATCCATCGGTTAAGAATAATGTTAAACAAGATATGCATAAGTTAAGAATAAAGATAAGCTATGATCTTATCGATTACAGAAGTTGGATTTTTTTAATTGGAATTATTGAAAAAAATACACCGGAATACTAGCACATCACGTTTCCGGTTTGCTAATTTTAGAATAGAATTATTCAGTTTCACGATACCCACATGGACCGCAAAGGATTTGTTGGGATTTCCGGTGTACATTCCGGAAAGATACAGATTATTCAAATAATTTTCGGAACTATGAATATGAGTGTTCCGAAAAAATTTCGGACAAGTTATATAGTGAAAAAAAATATAATAATCAGAAATACATACTTTGAAGAATATTATGTGGGGGTGAACTCATATTAAATTGGGAAATGTTGAAAGTGAGGGTGAACTGAATAGGAATAGGGGTAAAATTGGAATATTTAAAAAATTAGTAGGGGTGAAAGTACATGCGTTAGGGTATAAGGTAAAATTTCCCATCCACTTCTTCTTGATCTTTGACCCAGCTACTATCATCAATTTGGACTGGATCCACTTGGTCAACAGCATGACCCACTGCGGAAAATCCATTCTTCCCTTGCACTCTTTCCAAAATCAAATTTCCTATGACAATGCAGCATAGCTTTGTGCTCATTCATTGTGTTTCTACCCAATGTTGTCAAAATTGCAATTTTACTTGTAGTATCGCACAATTTGAGATCTTTTCCCCTGTTACGATCTTTGCTAATAAATAGTATGGGCAAGTATGTAAGCAGTTGGGGGACCCTCCCTTAACAGCTTTGTGCTCATTCATGGCGTTTCTACCCAATGTTGTCAAAATTGCAATTTTACTTGATAGTATTGCACAATTTGAGATCTTTTCCCCTGTTATGATCTTTGCCAATAAATAGTATGGGTAAGTATGTAAGCACTTGGAGGACCCTCCCTTAAAAGCTAGCTATCAAGGGGGAAGAACCAAGCAGCACTTAAATGCTGCATCCAGCATCCCATACTAATCTATGTGGGACTTTGGCCACCCCGTACAAACCAAGTCCTTATCATGGAATATAAGGAGCCATAAGCTTCAACTCCGCCTGTCCACAAAAAGAATTAAATTACTCTAATATATATTCTTTCCCACTATCAAACATCTTACAACCTGAATTTTACAATCATGTTTATTATAAGTCCAAGCTTTGAGCCTCTAAAAGACTGTTGTAAGTTGTAACTATAGACTTAAATCTCAAGATATAAATTGAACACATTATACTAAAATCATAATTGAAGGCAATGTAATATCAACTTCCCTTTAAAGATTGTTTAGGCTGCGAATCTGCAATCCTCCAAGGTCGGTCAGTATCAGTATCTATCAATGGCAGATTCCGTGATGGTCTCCAGTTTGGCTGACGTAATGGTCTTTTAATCATGATTTTTAACTTCTAGTAGAATACGGTAGAAATGACACAATCTCTGGAATGTATTTGACCCTGTAATGAGCTGCATCTCAAACTCTAATCAAAATTCAGCATTTGCAGTGCTCTATTTCCCAAATAGATTTTGCTAACTTCAGAGTCATATTTCTGGTAAATATGGCTTAAGAAACAGCACAAAATAGATAAGAATTTGCCTTTGATTTTCGCTAATTTTTCTCGTGATTCGAATTTGTGCAAATGTTGGTTTTTCTAGTAATGGATCAATCAGTAATAAGCCTCCATTCTGATTTCCCACAAGTGATAATTCTTACCCTATATATTGGCAATGTTATGGCTGGGTTATCCGATTCGTTTGTGACTCTCAATGTAAGTGTTTGGTGGAACTCTAGTCTCAACCAAACACCATTTCCTATAAGAACAATAAATCTCAGGTTACCATTTGTTTGAATTAGGAAAGAAATTCTTTCCAGACTTATGAAATGAAAACTGATGTCTAACCTTCAAATCATACTAGCAATCTTTAAATACTTGAATTTGTAACTGCAAATTAATAAAATAAAACTACCCATAATTTTGTAACAGCCCATTCTCAAATTTTAGTTGCTCACTATCTCCCATAATTCTGATAACCAGGTTTTGAATTGATAACTATTGGAATACTACCATAAATTCAATAATAGGTAGAAGTTCATATTCTCACCAGTTTCCAATCTTGTGATTAAAAATAAAAAGTTTAAAATCCTAATTTTCTATGTGGTAATTCTTGTGATAAAAAAACTGCAGAGATTAACCTTGCATTTATTTTTGTTTGCAGGATGTGATGGAGCTCCCTTGTTGCCCTTGCTGTTTATTATTGTCAACATGGGCTTCAATATCTCGTTGCTTCATCTCCTCAAGATCTCTTCAGCTGTTGTCTCTTGTCTAGCCACGACTGTAGCAGGTATTATTAGATTTGTTTCTCTCAAAGGATATCAATATTGATGTGGCAAGTATTCACAAAACATCAATGATTTGCTCATGTTGAATGTGTTTTGAGGTTTCAAGATTGATGTTAGATTTGTAACATCTAGGATTACTTGCTAACACTGCAAAACAACAGGGTATTGTTCTTTTGGGACAGAAATCATGATACTCATTGATTATTTTTTCAATCTTGGGTTTCAAGATTGGCATTAGAGATTTAGGTGCTAAAGTGCATTTCTCAACAAATTTCGGGCGATGATACATATTATATTTGGTTTCAAGAAGAGGAGGGCCTTTGAATTATTATGTGCAAAGTGGAAATTTATGAAATGATATTAGTATCTGAAATTTGAGAGTAGATTTACCGAAATATGAGTGTTTTCCTTTTCTTCCATTTTTTTTAAATTTATAATATTATTTTAAATTTGTGGTAATTGATTATAAAGCTAACACCAACTATGCATTCCTATGTGACAGTCCCAATATCAATCTATCTGTTCACGCTGCCACTGCCATACCTTGGTGTTGCCACTTCTCTTCCAACAGGCTTTCTTGCTGGAGCCATCATTCTCATCATGGGATTACTCATTTATACATGGACTCCTCCAAATGTTTCCTCCAATGCTTCCATGACTGCACCCACGTAATGAAGCCAGGTGCAAATTTGAACCTCAATAGTTGCACCATTCCTCGATGTACAAGGTATAGATTGCAAACAAGGCTCATGAAAGCTAACGGTTCAACCAATGATTCAGGCTCATTCTTTCACAAGATATGGGGAGACATGAAAAGATATAATTTTTGTTTTAATAACATTTGCTGAGAATTATGAAGAAAATAAAACAGGAATGGAAATCTTCCTGAGCCTGCTTAAGCGATAAAGGAGCATAGATAGGTTTAGTTCAATTTTTGTGGAAAAGCAAAATTGAATAGAGGGGAAAAGTTATTTCTTCGATTGAAATATGAAGAGATTTTTTTCCGAAGAGAATGTTAAAATAGTAGTTGTGATGAATTTAATATCCTATTCGTTTTTTGTTTATATATATATATATATATATATTGGAGTTTTACTTTTCCCACCATGTTGCCTTCTCGCGCGCCCTGCAAAAATTCCAATAAAACCCTTGGTTCGGATTTCATTTTGCGAACCAGATTGTTAATGTTTCCGGAAAATAAAATCCAGAAACATACGATATGAAATTTTGTGTCTTTCTTTGATGTCAAGGGTCTATGTTGACCGTTATACGACCCCTACATAAGCTGCAATGCAATTGCAGAGGTCGTATGAGTGGTCAACAATGACCATGACACCACAAACACTCCTAAAAGCTACCCTAAAAAACTAATTTTTTTTGAAGAAAATGTAAGAAAGGAGGTGAAGAAGAATGAAGGAAAATGTTGAAGATCCAAGCCTTTTTATAGCCTTAAATAAGTCATAGGTCTTAATTACAGTCAAATAAAACGTGTTCCTCATTCAAAACCGTTAAAAAATGCATTCAAACTCCACTAACCAGCCTAACCTATGGTGAAACGTCACCGTCCAAAATGTTACTGAGTTTCCGGATTTTATAATCTGGAATGCTTGAAGTTATTCCGGATTATAAAGTTCGAACTGCATCAGATCCTTTATTTGGATCGTTTTCGTTGCGAATGCCTTGGAAAAAAATAGAACAAAGGTACATAACATAAATAGAAGTATTATAAGACAAATAAACAGTTAAAAAAAACCATTATAACATAAATGATGAATCTTTTGGGAAGGTGTTTTCAAGAGGATTTCTTTGAGTTAGATCTTGCTGCCTTGCCAAATGGCATTTATCTGGCAGGTAGCAAGATCTAACTCATAGCAACCTCTTGATATTTTTGAGTTATCTATCTATCAAGAGGCAACAAGGAGTATCTATATATTTTTGAAAGCATGCTGAGGGTCTTCACCATGCTGGCACATAGATAGCAATCTATTTGTCACATTGAGAGCAATTTATTTTGCAGCAGCATGACAAAGATCCTCAGCACAATGACAAAAAATTTCATGGTCTCGTTGGTGTGTTTGTTTGTATTTTTGACAGCATGCTGAAGATCTTCATCACGCCGTCAAATAGAGAGCTAACTCATCTATTTGCGACAACGTGAGAAAGATCCTAAGCTTAATAACAAAAATTTGCATGGTTTTCTTTGGTGTGTTTGTGTGTTTTGCTGATATTGAAGCTGAAAACTGTAGAGGGTGTATTTATAGAGGTACTTGGATGTTGTGGACCACATAAACTCTTGGTGCAATGTGGTCCATACAAAAGAATCCTATGTTGAAGTATTCCGGATTTTGTAATCTGGAATACACTTACGCCCTATGTGAATCCGGATTTCATAATCCGGAATTCATATCTTTGGTTATTTTATCGATTAAATGAACATCTTTGACGTAAGTTAAGACATAATGAAAGTTTAAATAATATATATATTATTCAAAACATAATTCAACAACACATAACTAACATGTAAGTAAAACAACATAAAACACAAGATTATTTAAAACATAGCACATTATTACGGGTCATCTAAACGAACTTCTTCCTCTGGTCCCTCCAATAGAGCCTTGATCTCTTCGTAGTTCCTAGGCCGGTGCAAACTTTTCAGAATTTGTCCAGCAGAGCTAACCAATGGATCGGTCCTCTAGTACTGTGCGGAGCAAAGACAGAGAACATGGTTCTCACGTGGTCGTCGTTTGTGAGTTTCATCCGGCTGAAGCGAAGAGATCCGGCTGAGTCGGACAATGGACATCGATATTCAACACCGACCACCCTCCTCTTGTCTCTGTGGTTGAGTTGACGATCAGCTCATCCTTCTGACATCGTTGCGAATCCTAAACAGATGGGGTGGTGTTCCACCGTTGTAGTAGACTGCCGCTAGCTTGGTGTTTGGATCAAAGCCAAGGAATTCCATGATTTTTTTTATGGAGTAGTTTACTTGTAATGAAAACAGGGACCCCTATTTATAGAGGTATCTGGGCGTTGTGGACCACGAAAATTGTTGGTGCAATGTGAGACACACAAAGGAATCCAATGCTGAAGCAATCCAGATTCTAAAATCCGAACCAACCCTCACCATACCAAAGTTCCAAGTTTCCCTTTGGTTCACGCCATGATCGGATTTTTCCGGAATATAAAATCCCGAATATATGTGTAATCCGGATTATATTTTCCGGACTGCACTAGAAACGTTTGGCCGGTGGTCTGCACCATAAACAAAACGTTTTTCAAACGTTTTGGACGGTGGTCAAGTTGAAAAACGTGTTTTTACACGTTTTTTTACCTGATTTAATGCCATTCCCACCTTCTTTTTATCCCCTCTCCCCTATAAATATGTTTCATTTCCTAAAAAAAATTCACACCTTCTTCTTTCTCCTCTTCTACAATGATGTGTTTTCATCGTTGGCCTTTCATAGAAAGAGGTCTCTTTGAAATCCATCAGGGGTCATATGATCGGTCAATAGGGAAGGGGTCAGTCTGGGTGTGAGGTTGGTTTGTCTCGGTGTAAGTTTGACAATCATGGTCTCTTTCTCCCTAGAGGCCCCTGTGCCCCCTCTGTCTCCCAACCAACAATGAAGCTACTGGTATGTCCTATCAGCCGGAGCCACTGGTATAGCTTACCCCCCTAGAAATAGTTTTAGGTTCTTATGTAAAAAGCTTCAACATTTGTAATGTATTATTCATATATTAATAAAATGACTTAGTTTTACCTTTGTGTTCTTTTTATTTCTGTTTTATATTCATATTTGCAGTTATTTTACGAATTTGAAAGATTAAAATGAAAAAATTCTGGAAAACAGTAACAATGCATTTCGGAAAACTAAATCCGGACTAGGGGTAAAAGTGGGATAAAAATAGGGCGCGTGAGGAAAGGCATAGGGTGGGAAAAGTAAAACTCTATATATTGGGGTTTGCTAACTTAAAGACCAACAAAAAACATGAAGGCCCAAGTTAGCAAGTGTGCACCTTTTCATTTGGACAAATATGATTTATCTTTCGTAAGTTCTTAAAATCCTTGCAAGTTGTTTTATGTGTGGTGCTGATGAGTCAATAATTAGTGATTTTAATATAATATTTGAGTCTAGTTTATTTAGATTTTATATGTTTTTATTTCCTTTTTAGAGCTATTTTACTTCAATAGCAAGTAATTTTATTTCAGGAACAAATATTTCAAAGATTGCGTTTTGGAGCAAAAGAAAGGTGATTTGGAGCTGATTCGTGACAAAAATATGAAGATTCTGGATAATTTTATCTGGCATGGTCGTGCCTGCAAGATTTCAAGGCCAACACAAAGTCAGAAACACTGGCACGGTCGTGCCACCCTCCCAGACAGCCTTTTGCTGCTTTTTGCTTCTTGTACAAGCTACCTATTTAGTTTATTTCTAACCTACAGCCCATGGTTTCTTTTGGAACATTCTATTGATGTATTTCTTTGGGCTTAAGTAGTTGTAGACTATAAATAGAGTAGCTAGCAATCACAACAATTCATCTTTTATTCTCTGAAATTAATAGTGACAATTGTATCTCTGAATAAAAGTTCTTATTTTTATTATTTTATTTTATGTTCTTCTTCTTCTTATTCTCTTCTATGTCTACAATGAACATGAGTCAGTAGACTCTTCTTATCTTGAGATTGTTGGATGAATCTAATGACTTAATTTCTATCAAACCAAGCCTCGAACCCTAATTTTATGTAAATCTATTTTCTAATCTAAATTCACTGTTTTTATAATGAATTAACAAGTATCAAATTCATAAAGCGACAGCGGAGGGTTACTACTTGTTAATTCATAATCACAAATATCAAAGCGAAGCATCGAAAGAAGAAGTTTTGATATTGGAACAAGTGAATTTAGACAAGGATTGCAAAACATGAGAATAGTTTAGCAAACCTTGAGACAATAAAGTTTCGTTCTTCAATGATTCCAATAACAATCAACCATGAGAATAGGCGTGGTTGCTAGAGGAACACACTCACTGAAATCGAAAGGAGATGTAATAGGCTAAAGAGAAACTTGTCTTTAGAAAATAGGTCCAACATAAAGTTCTAGGTTTAGGGTTTGGTTTGTGAAGGATTTGTCATCATGACGAACCAATAATCCCAAGGCGCTTTTTATTATTATTTTTAAACCGTTAAAAATCCCAACTTTTCAACTGAACTTTCTCGAAATCATTCATAAAAGTTAATTGAATTCAACAACTCTCTGTCGGAACGATACTCTTATTACTATACCGGTAAACCGTGCACTTGCAGATTTACTACATCAAGTCTTTGGCGCCACTGCCAGAGAGTTAGGCAATTTAATTAACTTTTTTTAGTAGTGGTTAGAATTTTTCTTTTTCTTGTTTTCTTCTTCTTCTTCTTCTTTCTTTCTTTTACCATTAACTTCTTGGGAAGAACAATGTCATACCCCAATTTTTGACCTAAGGACCTACATTCATACGTCATTTGACCTTGATCGATCTCTGACGTTTTAGTGAAAAATTCGGCACAGGGGTATTTTAAAATACCTCATTTTTGGTTCCGAATCGGCCCCTCTTCTCTCTATTTTTTATTTTTTATTTTAATTTTAAATTCCATCTTTTATTAACTTTAGTTTTGTTTTTTTAAAATCTTTATTTTTTATATTTTTATTTTAATCATTATCTTTATTATTATTATTATTATTATTATTATTATTATTATTATTATTATTATTATTATTATTATTATTATTATTATTATTATTATTATTA
>Ga0315914_1005033_pt1 | contig 19484 bp, 13 predicted proteins | sample MpolenodulesMG_FD_203920 | JGI IMG/M metagenome (GOLD analysis project Ga0315914, IMG submission 203920) | Medicago polymorpha root nodule microbial communities from Los Angeles, California, United States - elongated nodules | ecosystem: Host-associated > Plants > Roots > Nodule | place: USA... | reverse complement strand
TAAATATTTGAGACTTATTTATAAAATAATAAGTAAGACTTATTAGTAATTAAATAATTAAATATGACTTTATTATTTAATCTACGAAAAATAGAGAAACGCGGTCCACCGTAAGGTAAGGTGTACTTAAGTGTTGTCTTGCTGACCACACAAGTGATTCTATAAATAGAACCCTTGTGCTGAAGCATTAATGACTTTTTGTGAGTGCTTAACCTAATTCACAAAAGTTGTGAAACTCTAGCCGCCGCTCTCTAAACCTTGTTCTCTCTGAATCTCCGTTGGAATTGGCTAGCACCGGTTATCGGAGAAGTTCTATTCGTGTGGACTGAGTAGAGGCATCGCTGCTTTGCTTTGCTCGTGATCAGAAATATTTCTTCTACAAAGGTTCTGCTCTTCAAGAGGTAAACACATGAATCTTAATGTGTTTAAGTTTTTGTTTGATTTGTGATTAATGATTTAATCAAGATCCGTTTTCAATGGGATTTCTTCCGCAAAGAGGATTAAAATTTTGAAAAACCCCTCTTAAAATCCCATTACTACACAATTGGGCTTAACCCTCTTAATGTCTTAATGAGCTCACAACACTTATAAACTAACTTCCGAAGTTTCTACCCACTAACTGTTAGAAGTTGTCGAATAATTACCGGTCCAAAACTAATTATCACTACCGAATAGTAACTTAGTAAAAATAATGGTTCTCACTTGAAACACTAAAAATAACCCTCACCATGAAATTACTAATTTACCCTTGCTCACAAAATGACCAAAATACCCCTGAGTCTAAAATGACCATAATACCCTTCTAACACCGAAATCCACTAATCCTAACCCAAAATACACACAGAGGCAATTAATCACATATAAGCACAAATAAACACATGTAAATAAATAATAGAATAAATTTAGCGAAAATCGGGCTGCTACAACCGTTGCATGACTTCTTCATCTAGCACCAACTTCTCTTCGACTCATGCTTGTTTGTCGAACCAACCACCACAAAGAAAACAAATCTCTTTAAGTATATAAATTCGATCTAGCCTATGAATTGAACCCATTTAATTCTCTTCAAAACCTAAGTCAAACTCAGTTGTCTGCATTTATTATAGCTTGTTGAAAACACAGACTAACAATGTCGTAATTTAGGCAATTAGTAAGTGCACCAAATCGTACCAAGTAATTACGTAATAAGTGATCATCTCTACAGGGATTGTTGTTCAACTCAGTAATAAGAGGAATTTATTTAAAAGGTAAAGAATATAGAAACAATGAAAATGGTTGAAGGATTTTAATTGTACTGCCTAATGCGATATTAGGTTTGGTTTGATTCAATTATGTAACGAGGATTAGAGAATCCTTGAATCTCCCCTTCTGTGCTTGTTGGATTGATTCAAAGTACCTAGTAATTAAGACCTAAGGCTTATATAAATAATGGTTTAGTCATAGGAAGAATATGCGTACAGATGTCAAATGTCTCCATAACCTCCATAACTCAATTATGAAAGCCATGCACATATCCTTTGACGTCAACATCTTGTGTGCCTCTTAAATTGTCATATGAAGGAATTACACTCCGTGGAGAAGTCAAACCCTAATACCCTAAGGGTTCCTAATAACTTAAAGACTCTTGAGAAAAATTCATATGCAATGATTCGGTTAAAATTCAAGAATTAATTTATGAACCCTATCGTAGTTTGCAAAAGATTTAAACAACTAAATATATGAAAAGCATATATAATTCAAATCATAATGAATAAAAAAACTTAATTAATTGAAAAACATACTCTAGAAAGAAGAAGAAGAGGATGGAGATCATCTGCCTTGAAACTCTAACGCTTGATCCTTGTATTGAACCACTAGTTTTTTAATCCAGAAAAGCGTGTGAAAGGGTTTCTATTTATAGTGGACGATTACTTAGAGGTTAAGAGAGCGAAAATAGGGGTTTTTCACCAAAAATGGCATGGGAAACAACAAAACAATACTTTCTTCTTATGTCCATGCGTGGGACGCAGGGTATGGTGGGCAGGGGTGCATTGGGAAGTAGCCATTATTGTCCTATTTGTAGGGCATATGGCTTCATGCGCAGGTGATGGCAGAGCAGCATATGATATTTTGGCTATGTTTTTATTACTTTTTCTTTGCATTTGAAACAAATAAGCTAAGAGTTAGAGGATTTGTCAATGGTTTAAGGAACATGTTGTATTGATTTCACTCAAGTCATTGTAATTCAATTTTATCCTAGATCATGCAATTCCAAAAGTGTTTTGAGTGTTATGTAAGTCGACAAATCAAGACATCACGTGAAGGATCAATGATATGAAATTGAAGATCAAGGGTTCTTAGAAGGTTGTTGAAGACAATACAAACTGAAGAAAATTCATTTCAAGTTCATAGAAGTTCTCAGACGGAAGAACAATCGAAAGCGCACATGAGGTGTTGCTTCAGACGCCCCTGCGCATGCATGTACCATGAGCCCATGCATCTGGGACGTCAATCTTTGTTGTGTCAAGCCTCCCTTTGAGCAGCTCCAGATGCGGGTAAAAACAGTTTTTTGCTTGTTTTTCAAGCTAGATCGGTGGATAAAGCCTAGTTTTCTTCTCATAAACCCTAAGTAACCTCATACTATAAATAGAGATCTTTGCATAACATAATATTTGGAAGCTTGATTTTGTGCAGGATTGGTGATAACGTTGTTTTGAACGGTGCTAGTGGAAGAATTTGTGTTGCCGCCATGGAAGCTTGGAGAAAGCTTCAAGAGTGAAGGAAAACATAGATATGAAGAAGATAACAGAAAGGAGTCAACAAAATCAACGAATTGAAGCGTTGATTCTCTACAAAATCGAAAGGAAAATTGAAATTCAGCAAGGAATCACATAAAATTAGAAAAAATTACCCAGAAAATTGATGAATGCGGAAGCATGAGCTCGTAAAAGCTCATGATACCATATTATGAGATGAGATGAAAAGAGCAGAAAACTGAAGAGTAAATTCATTGATATGAGAAGAGAGTTAGTTACAAGAGTGATATTTATAGAGTAAACAAGATAACTAATTAATTTGAGTAGTAGGTAACAGGTTGTAACTAACTTCTACTTAGGCTAATTATGCTAATCTATATGTGATGAGCTGGATTATTGACTGGCTATAGTAGGTGAGTGTAGAAGCCTTTGCATCCTCCAATACTCAGTTTGTCATTGTCATTGGCTTTAGTTCATTACATGAACTGATAGTTGAAAAATATATTTGCCACTTATGGTTACATTTTGTCTCTTTGGGAGATAAAATTGAAACGAAGATTAAGATTACATTTTCATATAATTAGTACCATGCTACAAAAACTGTATATTAGTTATTAGTTAAAAACAACTTATTGCAAATATAAATAATACTCCTCTCCATAAATTAAAACTAACAAAAGTCTTGATATAAGTCATCTACACAATTGACCAATTTTTATACTTTATCGCATAAAATTGCGGATCATAAAAAGAACCTTGCCCACACGGTTTTCAAACATTACATACATATCCTTACCAACCTTCAATCAATACTTTGATCTTATTGAAACTATTGAAACTTTATGTAAGTGGCCTAAATTTCTCACATTATATATTATTTCCTAATACATAATATAGTATTTTATATTAGGTAACCATCAAAGATAATATATAGTAATTATATAGCCTTATATTAAACATAAGCATCTGGGACCAAGCGAGGGGTAACCATAGTTGACAAGGGCACTGCTTTTTCCAATGTAAGTCCAAAGGCCTCATCCATGTTTAGCTCTACACCATTTGGTAATTTCCAGTCAAAAGAGTGCACCAATGTGCCTAGAATGTACTCAATCACCACAATAGCCATTTTATACCCAACACAAACTCTCCTTCCAGCTCCAAAAGGAATCAATTCAAAATCAACTCCACTTGGATCAATTCTTGCATATTTTCCACTTAAAAATCTTTCTGGTTTGAATTCTAATGGGTTAGCCCATACATTTGGGTCTCTCCCTATGGCCCATATGTTCACATTGATCCTTGTATTCTTGGGGATGTAGTAACCATTAAGTTGGCATGCTTTATTTGACACCCTTGGAACACTAAGGGGTGTAGATGGATGCAAACGATATGTCTCCTTGCATATTGCTTGAAGGTATGGTAATTTGTGTAGGTCAGATTCAACTAGCATTCTTTCCCTGCCTACCACTTGATTCAACTCTTTTTGTGCCCTTATCAAGATGTTTGGACTTTTTAGCATTTCAGCAAGTGCCCACTCTATGATGCTAGATGATGTATCTGTCCCTGCAGTGAACAAATTCTTGATATATAGGCAAAGATACATTTGTGTTAGAATAATGAAATGCTACTATGTGAGTAATGCTAATAAAGGTTTATATGTATATATAAACAACAAAAAAAAACAGTATATGTCAACCAAAAATAAAATAAATTTCTTTACAGTAAAAGACAGATTAAAGGTTATTGGCAAAAAAAAAAAGGACACATTAAATTCAAGATTATATAGTCCTTCCTAAATTCAACATTTTGGTCCTTAGTTTTACAAAAGTATGACATTTTGCCCTAAATGTATAAGTGAGGAAAATGTTAGAAAATTTCAAAATTATAGACTTAGAAATGAAGAGACTAAAATCATAAACAAGACAAGAAAAAAGGACCAGAATAGTCGTAAAGGCTTGTGGTTACATTATAAATACAATCACTTCAGTTTTCATACAGTTTGGATTCTAAATTTCTTCATTTAATATTATTTGGTTGATTGAAGTATTACCCATTTTCATAAATTTTGCGTCTGCTTGAAAACATGACTTTTAGTATTTATCACAATGTGTGATAGAAACTTCATACACATCATTTACTCTCTTAATTAAGAGTATGCGAAGTGAGAAATTGTGTTAATTTATGCTACAAGACTGGTTTTTTTTAGATTACCCTCTCTTATTTAGGGGTATTTATCCTCTCATGATATCAACCAATCAAAATGAAATATACATTGACAACATTAAAAGTCAAATAAATGAGTCAATTTTTTCTAAAAAAAAATCAATTTTAATCATAAGGTAACTTTTAATATTTTTAATTTTTATTTAATTATAGACAAGATTACATTAGAAGTCTTTTATCTTATTTATTTGCAACACTTTGGTCCTTTATCTTTATTTTTTTCGTTTACGTCTTTTATCTCTCATAAAAGCACATATACATCCTTTTTTCTCATTTTTTTATTAAAAAAAATACATAATTTTATTTTTTAAAATATATTTTTATTAAAAATGAAAAAAATCCAGAATCTTCATCTTCTCCTTTGAATCTTCATCATCTTCATTGAATCAAAAAAGTTTCTACACAAATATATCTCCAAATATCATGAATTAATGTTACCTTCACCTCAAATCTTCTTTTAAATACAAAAATCAAAACCCTATAGAAAAAGAGATTTAGTTTCATCACAAAAAAAAAAAGATTTAGTTATATAAATGATCACACCGTATATTATTATTATTATTATTTATTATTATTATTATTATTATTATTATTATTATTATTATTATTATTATTATTATTATTTTCTAACTCAATATTCAAACCCGACATAAAAAAAATCCCAAAATTGAAAGCAGCTTTGCACATCAATTTTGTTGTTTCCAGAACAATCTTAACTTTCGTAAAGCCTAACCATTCCGCCAATGACTAAGCCTCCACCATCCGCCTTGCAACATTTGTGAAATTAAGGTTTTGATTTTTGTGTTTAAAAGAAGATTTGAAGTGAATATAGCATTAATCCACGATATTTGGAGATATATTTTCATAGAATTTTTTTTTATTTAAAGAAGATGATGAAGATTCAAAGGAAGAAGATGAAGATGATGAACATCTTCATCATATTTTAGGAATTTTTCATTTTTAAAAATAAAATTATGTATTTTTTAATTAAAAAAATGAGAAAAAGGACTTAAACGGAAAAAAATAAAGATAAAGGACCAAAGTGTTACGAATAAATAAAATAAAGGACCCCTAATGTAATCTTATCTTAATTATATTTAGGTGTTCAATCTTAATTAATTTACACTACAAGACTGACTTAGAACAATTAAAATTTCACATCAATTTTTTTCATCTGAATGTCCTTAAATTTAATAGTTACATTCATAAAATTTCTTCTTCTCATTTTGATAGTTCAATTTTGTCGTTCCAAACTGCCGCAATTTCCAATTTTTGTGAGAATCCCCGTCCTTCGTTTGATTCCAAATATCGTGAGAATTGTTATTATTTCCATAACCACGTCAGGCATGGAGACTTGAATTTTCTTTTTGGTTTGATTTTTCTTGGTTGTGAGGTAGTTAATTATAACAATTGATTAAGTCATCCATTGTACTTTGAGAACTGCTAGCAGGTGTTGCCGATGTGATGTTGTGGGAGTTTGCTAGCATTTTTTTCGGTTGTTGCTGAAATGGTTATGTCATGAGACTTTTGTTCTTTTGTTTGGACTTAAAGGCTTTGGCTGATGGTGAGGCAGGTCTATGCGTGTTAGCAGATTTTATTAGGTTGGTTGCTTAAATAAAAAAAAAATCAAGTCACGATACCTGACGCGGTTCTAGAAACAACGACAATTCTCACTATAATTGAAAGTTACGGCAGTTTGGAACGACAAAATTCAACAATTAAAATGGGAAGAAGAATGAAAAAGAAACAAGAATTGATCAACAGGGAAGAATAAAGAAGAAGAAATTTGAATGAAGGAGAAGTTTTTGTTCTCTCGTTCGGGGTTCTGTAATGGAAGAAATTTTATGAATGTAAGTGATGAATTTAAGGACATCCAGATGAAAGAAATTTGATGTAAAATTTTATTTGTTATAAATCTTGTAGTTGTAAATTAATTAAGATTGAACACGTTATAATATAATTAAATAAAAATTAAAAGTATTAAAAGTTAGGCTTAATTACATAAATGGTCCCTCAACTTATTTGTTGTTTTCAATTTCATCTATATACCAAAAAAAATAAAAATTCCATGAATCTTTATCTTCTTCCCTCTTTATCTCCCCCAACTTCATATCTAGGAAAAAAATTCAGCAATAAAAAATCATCTTCTTCCCTCTCACATTCCCTAGAAAATGATTTTCACATCCTTCATAACTTCAAGACAGCAACTCTAAATACAAACTCAAACCCTTTTTTTCACTTATGTAAAATAGATTTAACCACGGATTTTTCAAATCAAGCTTCTAAATCCAAATCATCATTTGCCGTTAAAAAAATAATATGAAAGACGAAGAGTCCAAATCAAATCAAAATCGATAACAAAACCAAACCTTGTATCTAAACCAAATGCTGAATCCAAATCAATAACAAAACTCAATCGCTGAATCAAAGAAACATAGTAGTTTAAATGCCATTTTCCCAATTTAAACAACACATGGTTCTGAATCTATAACATATGATTTGTGTATAAATTTCCACGTTTCTGAAATCGAAAGCACCCAACATTCTCAAGCTTTTCTTGTTCAACTTTTTCTGGTGAATATAACATTTTGATAAATGGGTTTTGTTGAAAGATTAAATCTTTAACTCTTTCACTCGCTCTCTATCTCTTTGAAAACAAAATACAGTGTTAGCAATTTGTGTGGTGAGTAGTGAAAAGTGGGTTTGTTGAAGAAGACATGAAGGGGATGGGGATCCGTGATATATAAGGAGGAAGTAAATATTGAATGTGAGTGTTGTTGTTTAGAGAGAGAAAGAGAAAGCTTTGTTTTTGTGTTTTAGAGAGAGAGAGAAAGACGAAGGAAGAAGAAGAAGAATGGAGAGACACATTTCACTTCCTCCTAGCTGTGGGTCATCTTTGATTTTTCAGAAGTTTAAATTTTTTTAGATCCAATGCAATTTTAATGCATAATCTTTTTCTTCTTATCATTTTTTTTTGAACAGAATAAAATGATATATATATAAACACTAGATCACTCCGCACAAGGTGTGCAAAGGATGAAGCAAACAAAAGTATTTACAGAGTCACGGTGCCTCAAAAAGAAGTAGCTCTAACAATACAAACAAACTACTGGACACCCATACATTGTAAAGGGTGTTTCCACCAGTCATGATAACTGTAAAGGAAAGCAACCTGTTTGGACTTTATCCATAAAAAAGAATTTAGTTTAACTTTTTCTAAAAGCACGGACGGATGCAAAGTCACATTGTTGAAGATACGGTTGTTCCTTTCCTTCCAAATCACCCAAACAGATGCAAACCAAATTATTCGTAATTAAAGATAAGAGAATCTAGGCAAACCTAGCCAATGCAACACAAGTAACCAAAGAGATCTGTAAATGTCGCAGCCTAAGAACAAGTGAAAAGCCGTTTCCTATTCTCCACACCCTGCTGAGCAAGCCGTGTCTGTTGTTTGAATAACTCTCCTCCTTGCTAGATTATTTTTGTAGGCAATCTGTCTCGAATTAAGCGCCACACAAACAATGAAACTTTTGAGGGAATATACCTGTGCCAAACATCGTCAACCCGTGATCTGTCAACTCCAGTCCCTGAAGTAGTAAGAAAGTGGTATGTCCCTCGAACCGTGTAACCATGGATTGGATCAAGTAACCACCGCCAAGTATCTGTTGATGATTCCTGCAAAACAACATTATGAAGCATAATAGAACACTCCCCCACACTCTCCTCCTCCCATGCTAGTAACCGACGTCTCCACTCCCACGCACCTCCTCCCGCTTCCCACCCTAACCTCATCATCTCCTCTACCGTTTGCTCCTTATTCAAAGCCAGATCAAAAAGGCGGGGAAATTTGGAACGTAACGGTACATCCCCCACCCAAGTGTCATACCAGAACAAAGTTCAGCCTTCGATAACCAAGAATCTGAGATATTCACACCTGTTAACATACTTTTGTTGAAATTCACCTTCAGCCCCGAAACATCTTCAAACAAAAGCAGCACCGCACGCATAGTACGCACGTTCAACCAACTCTTGGCACCAATGATCAATGTGTCGTCCGCAAATTGTAGATGAGTCAATGTAACGTCACCACCCGGGCCTACACTATAGCCATTAAAAAGTTGCGCCCTCACTACTGCTGACATAAGTATATTCAATCCTTCTGCAGCTAACAAGAATAAAAACAGGGATAAAGGATCACCCTGCCGAAGACCCCTCTCAATTGGAAACTCGTCTGTTGGGCACCCATTTACTAAAACCGACGCCGTTGTCGTTCCCACACACTCTGATATCCATTTCCGCCACAGGGCTGGGAAATTCATCTTAGCCATAACCGAATCAAGATAATCTAAATCTACCGAGTCATATGCCTTTTCAAAATTTACCTTGAACAAAAGCAGCTCTTTCTTCATATGTTTGGCCTCGTCTACTACTTCATTGGCAATAAGGATAGCATCCAAAATCTGTTTCCCTTTAACAAACGCTGATTGAGAGTCAGAAACCACACTGCTGACAACTTTGCGCAACCTATTGGCAAGGACCTTCGCATATACATACATCCCACCAGTGAAATAGGTCGGAAATCATTGAGCCTCTGTGGAATAGTCACCTTCGGAATTAAAGCAATAAATGTAGAATTAACACCCTTTGTCAGCTTCCCATTTCGATGAAACTCTGTCATAAATCTCATAAAGTCATACTTTACTATCTCCCAAAATTCTTTTAAAAAACCAAAACTGACACCGTCCGGACCCGGACTTTTGAAGCTATCACACTCCCAGATGGCTTGCTTCACCTCCTCCTGCAAAAACGGAAGTATTAAAGACCCCGCGTCCACACCCGACAATTGGCGGAACTGAAGACCCCCCACACCTGGCCGACTTGCACTTGATGATTTAAAATGGGTCAAAAAATGAGTAAAAACAGCCGACCGAACATGATTCACGCCTTCTACATGTGCACCGTCCACCAACACCATGTTAATGGTATTATGACGTTTCCTGCCGGACATAACACCGTGAAAAATTTAGAGTTGGCGTCTCCCTCTTTTAACCAATTTATCTGTGACTTTTGCCAATTAACACTGTTTTGAACCTTCGCCATAGAATGCAAATTAAGGGACAATTCACGAATCTCGTGAAGCTCATCTTCATTTAGCGCTGACAACTCTACTTTATTATCTAGAGTAGACATCTTGTCTTTAACTGTCAGTATCTTGCTATCCAAATTCTGTACGTGTTGCTTATGCCAATCCTTCAGCCTAAATTTCAACATTTTCAGCTTCTCTTTCAATACATGACCGCCCCACCCTTGACACTGAAAAGAGCCCCATTGTTCACGAACAAAGTCACCGTACCCTGGAAAATCAGACCAACATTTAAGCATCCGTAACGGTCGAGGTCCCCAATTAGCTTCCTCCGTTGATAACATCACCGGAACGTGATTTGAAAGACCCCGTTGAAGTGCAACCTGGATGGAATTCGACCACGTCACACTCCATTTATCAGACAACAAGAAACGATCCAACCTACTCATAGTGACCCCATCTCCTTTGTACCAAGTAAATAGACGCCCACAAATAGGCATATCAATCAATAACCTGGTTTCAATAAAATCATTAAACATGTCTACCTCCGCCTGTCTAAAAACCGTGCCCCTTCCTTTCCTCTCGTCTACACTGCGAACCGAATTAAAATCCCCACACACACAAACATTCACATCGTTGTTGTTAAGCACCTTAGTCTTCAACCTATTCCACAAATCCCTTTTAGCCGTCATGTCACACGGTGCATACACATTAAAAATCATGAATTCTTCAGAAGTAAGAATAACCTTGCCTTTAATAACCAACACATTTCCATAATTCATGGACGGCCACACAACAATTCGCGACGTGTCCCAAACAGTAACCAAGCCGCCAGAAGCCCCTACCGATGAACAATAAGAATAATCGCAAGGAACATCACCCCACATATTTTTTATCATCGCATCCGTCACCACCTGCCATTTACTCTCCTGCAAGCACAACACCATGGGTTGCTTCTCATTAACCAATCTCCGTACCTCCGCCCTCCGTTCGCCACCTCCTAAACCCCGAACATTATACGTTAAAACTTTCATTTTTCTTCTTATCATGATTAAAGAAATAGCATAGAATTTGATAAATTTTTTTTATCTCTTTCTGGAAAAAAATTCCGAGTTTAATTGAGCTTTTTGATGAATGTATGAAGATGATGATGAAGATAAAGAGGGAAGAAGATGAAGAAATGTTAAAAAAAAATTAGACGTTGATGATGCACCGTTAGATACAATTGACCTCTATAATCTAGCCGTTTCCTTTTTGAAAAAAAGATCAAAGGGCTGAAATTAAAAAATTAATAAGGTCTACGGTAGACCACCTACAATGTTGGTCCACCTAATACATTTGAAGGACCGGAAAGAAAATTCTTAGAGTTAAGGGATCAAATCGAAAACAACAAATAAGTTGAGGGACCATTTATGTAATTAAGTCTAAAAGTTACCTTATGATTAAGATTAACTCTTTTATTTTTAGAAAAAAATGACTCATTTATTTGACATTTAATGTTGTCTATGTATATTACATTTTGATTGGTTGATATCATAAAAGAGTAATTACCCCCTAAACAAGAGAGGGTAATGTAGGCCTCACCTACAAGACTCTTCATTTTAATTCTCAGCTTATTTTACATATTTTTGTGCAGCTTACTTTTATATATTTAATGAGTTACGTTATAAATTTGATAATATTAAACTTATCCCATTAATACTTGCCTAATTTTTCCTTAAGAAAAAATTGCCTAATTTATTTTGACTAAATTATTTAAGTAAAATTGATTTCAAATAAAATTATTTAAACAACTTTGCTTTTCTAAAATAATTTACTTCAACATGGTAATATAAAAATATTGTAAAAGCAGGCTCTAATTATTTTGGAGTGATAGACTCCACATTCACTTTAAGTTTCTCTTTTTTCTTTATTTAAGGGTGGTTTTTAGTCGCTTTTTGACCCGAGATCATATTTTTCCTCTTTTAATCTATATAAACCAATTTTGTTTTCCATTTTTTATTCATTTCATTGGCTTATTGCAGTTTTGTTAGATCAATTACGGATTCAACCAATGACTATATTGTCATTATTGCAATTTCAAAGACATGGATATTCAGGTGACATTTATTTTGTTACATTACTAGTTTGAGACCCGTGCCCTCCACATTAATTTCTTTATATACTTTAAATTTTGTTGGTAAAATTTGATAAACAATTAAAAAGGCAAAAAAAATGTAAAAACACTTGTATATCTTATATATATAAAAGGAATATGTATTTTACAAGTGATTTTTTATTTCATTATTACCTTTAATTTAAATTAGTTTATCATTTTAATAATAACTTTTAAATTATTTTATTAATGTTATTGTATTTTTATTTAATTTGCCAAAATTATTCTTTTTATATTTGAGTGTAATATAAAATCTCTAGTTTGATTAATAAATGATTGGGTTCAACTGGTTAAATGAGTTTTCTCAAAGGACAAATAATTGTTAGGGAGAAACCGAGTTCGGTTCTTGAGTGAAATAATCTTTGACTAAACTATACTTATCTCACGGTTGAACTCCAAATTACCAAAGTATTTTTTCCTTAGGAACCGGAATATTATCATCTAAAAAAATGGGTGATATTAAAACATGGTTTTTTTATTCCTTTCTAAAACAATCTCACTAAACATGTTTGCTCACGATTTCAAACGAATGATCTTAAACCTAAAATCGAATGTGATATATGTGAGCCTTTATAACTAAAATATGGGCCAGGCTAGTACAAAAGGAACGTTGTTATTCTCACATCCATTGTTTCTTAGAAACACATGGAAATGACAAAGAAAATTCAACGGTAGTTAACTACCGTCGGATTTATGTTTTAAAACCAACAATAGTTAATTACCATTGGATTTTTTTTTTTAGGCTTTTCCATGTGTTTCTAAGAAACAATGAGTGTGAGAACATCAACTTTCGTACAAAAGAGTATATTGGACAAAAAAATCTATCTAATTTCATTTACCAAAATTATTTTTCAAAAAAATGGATAAGAAGACCGAGTTTCCTAGTTCCATTTGACAACCTCTTACTCCTCTGTCTCCTCACAAGCTTTGACGGTTGACTATAGTTTATTCTCCCGTGTCTATGGATAAGAAGACCGAGTTTCCAAGTTTGGTTGGCAGAGAGGTTGTAATATCCCGCTAACTTTCCAACAGACTGCGGTATCGGAGAACGTGATGGATAAGAGATATTATGAATTGTTAATTATAACGGAGAATGTTTATCAAGATACAATATCAACCAACTGAGAATTTAGAAAGAATGAGAATAAGAGGTTACGAATTAAGAAAAGGGTACAAGGGTAATTTTAACTCAAGTATTTATATAAGTCATTCCACCTCTCGTTATTCATTACTCTCATTCCTCCCACATCAGAAAACAAACATTTCCCTTCACCTCTTCTCCCTCTCTCTCGGCCTTATCATCCTTCCCTCCCTCTATTGCTTCTTCCACCCAATTCTCACTAGAATCCACATGAAAACACATGTAATTGATCACTAGAACAAGTACATGCAACAAGCAAGCCATGGATTCCCTCTTCTCCCTCCATCAGCTGAATCAAACCCTTATCCCCAAATTCCATGTTTCTTATTCACTTCAGATTGTTTGAGCTGCATGTGTGCTTTGAGCATTGAGGGTGCTATTGTGGGTTCACAAGGAAGAAATGATGGTGTTAAGTTATGTGCATGCAAGCTTGTTGATCTTTAGTGTTTTGATTTGGTACTTAGAGACTTCAAATGGGGGTTTCTTCCTGCGTGACAGAAGTGTAGCTATACATGTTGAAGGGGCAGAATCCAAGTTAGAACCAAGAATCAAAGACTGAGGTATGAATTGCTAAGTTGTTGGACATGTTCTGGTTTTTGATTCGTACCTCTTACTGTGTGGTTTGGAATTGAATGATTGTTGAAGTATTAGATTCCTCATTCAATTCCCTTCATTTTAGGCACAAACTTTGTATGATTCAGATTGGAAACGAATTCGGAAAACGCAATTGAAGTTGGTATATTCTGCTGGAATTTTGGTTACGGGTGTTGGGACAGGGATCCACTAAAACAGTAAGAACTTTCTCTCTCTAACTCCTAATCAGGTGGTTCTTGTTGCTATGATTAGATAACGAAATTTTCGATGTTTTGGCACCGGTTTCAAGAATTTCGGTCAAGTATTGAAGTCTGGAGGTAACTTTGAAGTATGAGATCTGATGCTGGAATTGTGCAGAATATGGGTTGGTGTTCAGGTGAAGAAGATTGTTATTTGTGTTGCATCTTGAGCACTTTGCAGCAAGCTTGAACAAGAGAGCAGCAGCTAGGGTTTTGTTGGCTTAGGTTTGGAACCTTGGGAAGATTTCAGAAACTGTAATGTGAGTTCTTTAGATAGTTTTCCACCTTGGGTTCGTGTGTATCTATGTGAGAAAGCATGATATTGTTAGGTTATGAATGTATGATTTTAGTACCCCTTATGCCATTAAATTGTTGGATTTATGTTAATTGTTGTCATGCAAAAGACCTATGATGTTTTCCATGATTTCTGTGTGTAATGTGATCATTAAAAGCTTGATTTTGAGGTTTTTATGTCAAAATACGAATTCTGCATTTCTGGACTGATGAATGCTCGCTTAAGCGTGCACTGCTCGCTCAAGCGTGCAAAATGTGGTAACTACAGGCTCTGCACGCTTACAAGCTCGCTTAAGCATACTGACAAGCGAACTGCACGCTTGGGAGCACGCTTAAGCGTGTAGCACCTGCACAACATTTTTGAAAATACTTCTTATCGTCCAAAATGCAATCTGATGCTTTTCTTTGCAAACTTTTGTAACTTAATAAAGCCTCAATGTCAAGAAACTAATGCGCATTACATATTGAAGTATTATAAATGAAATGCATGAGTAAGATTAACATTTTTCAATGGTGAGTGGCATATGAGAGCACAATATTATTCGTGATTTATGCTCGGGTAGGAATTCAGTTTAAGTATGGGGAAGATTCTAGAGCCTCGACTTAGGTAGTTGAGAATAAGTATGTTATCATGTAACCTAAACACATTAGGTATAAGTTATGTATGATCAAGACTATACACGAAATGATTCACCGCTAATCGAGTAAGTTACAGACTCGTGGTGATTATTTAAGTAAGTTATGTATAGGTCATCATGTATGAACAAGACTCTAAACAAGATGTAGGTGTCGTGTCTCTTGCGATCCACGCCAAGGGGGATTCCAAGATGTTCACGTTTTGGGGACGGGTTACGCACCGCAAGGTGGGCCCGCACGACACTGAGGGAGTCCAATGTACCTTAGCTAGGTTTTTCATCGGTCATGTATGGGATTGTACTCGGGGTTACTCCACTCGATGCACTCCGTAAAATGAACTCAGATAATAATGTTTGTTCAACGCTAACCTCTAACATAATGATTGAATATGAATATGTTATGATATACTATTAGACATGTACAGGCTTATGCAAGAAGGACAAGCTATGAAGTTATACCGACGACGATCTTAGGTTTCCCCGATCGTCTGGTTCAGGATCGTGTCATGAATAAGCATGTTAGTTCTTGATGCGTTTAGCGTATCTTGAGTTAGCGGTCCTAGGTTCCCTTGACCGCCATGACACGTATGATGTAAGGTATGACCCATAAGATAAGTTAAGAAGAACCCACGACGGATCTAGTATGCACGACCGTCTAGGCAAGCATGATCCACACACGTATAGTCAACCGCCAGGTTGTATTGTAGACACGTGGTGACCATAGGTTTCCCCCGAGGTTACCTATAGCCTAGGTTTAGGTAGAACTCACTGAGGCATTATGTCTCATCCCAATCCTATTTTGTTTCAGATGAGCAAGTTGGTTAGCAGGATATAGCAAGCTCGTAGCCGAATGGATATTCAGCAAGGACTCGTTCGTACCCGCTGCAAGATGTTCTTATGGATTTAAGAGTGTTTTACTATGTTTTGAATAGGATGTATTGTATTACTCTATGTACGAACGTGAATTGTTGTGTATAATATTCATTCGAGGTCTTTATATTGTAAATTTTAATGTATCCAGTACTAAAGATAATGCACATGCTAAACTTTCTAGATACGTTTAGTGTGGGCGTTATAGAGGTATGTTGACTTAATCCGGATAAAAAAATTTGGGTCAATAATGCTTTTCACCCATATAATATATGTCATTTCGGGTTTTCGCCCCTATAAAATTTTTGGTTTGATTTGCATCCTCGTAAAGTTTTTTTTTTCCAGAATACCCCCCTCCCCCATCCAACTCAGCAAATTCGCTTACGTGACGCTCATTTGACATTTTTTTTTCTTTTTTTGTTTTTTTTAATTGGACACGTGTAAAAAAACATTTCCACAACAGAATTTTTTTTAAAAAAATATTTGAAAATTAATTTAAAAATATAAAAAAATATTCAAAAAAATTTCCAAAAATCGAAAAAAAAAAACTAAAAAATTCAGAGAAAACATTAAGATATTTGCGAAATATAAAAAAACAGAAAAATAGTCAGATTTTTTCCAAAAATTTAAAAATTGAAAAAAATTAATTTTTTTTTCGAAAATAAAAAATCAGAAAATATAATCAGATTTTTTTCAAAATTAAAAAGATTTTAAAAAATTCTGTAATTTAAATTTAAAAAAACAAAAAAATCAAATTTTCAAAATTAAAAAAAAATCAGGAAAAAATTTTAATTTTTAAAAATCTGGATACAAATTTAGAAAAAATTCAGATTTTTATTCACAAATTTTATTAAACTTCCTAATTTTGTTTGAAGCAGAAGCCAAAATCGTAAAATCTTCTTAATTTTGTAAAAAAAATGTTTTTTTTTCAATATTTTAATTTCAAAAAAGATTTTATAAAAATTCTGAAAAAAAAATTTCGAAAAAAATCTGAATTTTATCTAAATTTGTATCCAGATTTTTAAAAATTTAAATTTTTTCCATAATTTTTTTTGTAGAAAATATTTTAAAAAACATTTTTCAAAAATTTGCTTTTTTGTATTTTTAAAATTAAATTCCAGAATTTTTGAAAATCTTTATAATTTCGAAAAAAATCTGATTATATTTTCTAATTTTTTAAATTTTGAAAAAAAAAATCGTAATAAAAAAATTCCAGATTTTTTTTTAAAAAAAAAATTTCATTTTTTTTTATTTTTAAATTAATATAAATGAATTTATATTATTTTTTGGATTTTTTTAAATTTTAATAATAAAATCTTATGTGGCCAATTAAAAAAAATAAAAAGCCAAGTCAGCGCCACATAAGCGAATTTGGTGAGTTGGACAGGGGAGGGGCTTTTTCCGGAAAAATAATATTAACGAAGATGCAAATCAAACCGAAAATTTTATAGGGGCGAAAACCGGAAATGACATATATTACAGGGATGAAAAACACTATTAACCCAAAAAAATTTCATTCAACTTCAATTTTTGTTCTATGTAAAATTAAGATTTTTCAAATGATATTTTAGAGAAAAAACTAAAAAAAAAATCCAAGAAACATCCCTAGACATTTCTTTGTAAAGTTAATCCACCATGAAAATGCAACTGCAAAACTAATTTGCTCGGTTAGACATATGAAGTGTATTTCTAATGTAATAATTATCAAATGCCATAAGTAATATTAATTTAATAATTATCATACTACATTCTCCACCTTGACTCTAAATTAATGATGATGCCAATTTAACCATCAATCAACTTACTATTCTTTCCCTTGCTTCCAACTACACCAAGTAGCTCCACAAGTTTCCACCCAACCTCTTCAACTATCAGAATGCCTTCCGCCTTCTTGAAGATTCTTGCATCCAACTACACTAGGATTTTTAGGTAGTTCCACAAGTATACACCATAACATCTTCAACCACGAGACGTCTCCCACATCCTTGAAGATCTCCTTGCATCCAATTACCCTTGGTCTTTTAGGGTAATCCCACAATCCATGCTATATATTCCCCAATCCGGAATGCCATCCGTCTTCATGAAGAATTCCCTTGCTCACCACTAGAGCATAACACCCAAGGTCTCCATAGTCATACCATTCTCGGTGTGTTCAACTCCACCTCAAGCTGAGCTTTCTCTACCTTAACTAGCAAATGCGTACATCCCACTATGTCTTTCACTTTGAAACTCCGCCTCAAAGGTTGATCACAAGTATTCTTACCTCCGCCTCTTCAGACTAACCATGAGTATTCTTCTCACCCCCTCTCCAGGCCAATGTTGAATGTTTAACGTCTCTCCAAACGAACAACGCTCTACAAGGCATCATTCCCAAGGTGAGAAACATCACCTTCTTCATCATCCCAACAAGACACCACCAAAGCACCTGCATCCTCATAACCCTCGAAGATGATTTGTGCGGAGTTACCATTATTCTCTAGACAATCCTTCTTGAAGTAACACATCTTGTTACAATTAAAGCACTAAAACTTTGACTTGCTACCACTCTTTCCCCGGATACCTCTACCTCCACCATTCCCTCTTGAACACTTAGTCCTTCACCGTTTTCATCAGCTCTCAAGTCCTTGGACTTGGTCAACCCCTTGGTTCTCAAAGCCGCTTGAACTTCTTCCAAGGTTAGAGTGCCTTCTTTGCCGTAAAGCATGGTATCTTTGAAAGATTCAAAAGATTTTAGTAGAGCACACAACAAGAGTATAACTTTATCTTCATCCTCAAGATGCACCTCAATATTCTCCAAGTCATCAAGGATTTTGTTGAACTCCGTAAGTTGCTTGTGTTCTTTCTTTCTTTGTATAATTGCTTGTGTTCTTTCTTTCTCTGTTCTTTACATTTATCCGCTGCACTAAGACTCTGAACTCACTCAGACTCTGAACTTCTTCAGACTCTGAACCTGAGAACAGTTCTGATCGAAAGAGAAGAAAAGTTTTTGAGAACACAATTCAACCCCCCCTTCTTGTGTTTTTCTCACCTTCAGTTGGTATCAGAGCATTGGCTCTGTAATTAGCACTTAACCGTGTTACAGCAAAAGATCTGAGAAAAACATGTCTGGGGAAGATGCTTCCAGCTCAGGCGCTCGCTCTGGTTCTGGTGGTAGAGCTGAAATACCTTATGACTACAGCAACAACACCAGCAAACATGAGAAATCTTCAAATCACAACAAACCTCCTATGTTCAACGGTGACCCTGAAATGTTCTCTTGGTGGAAGACCAAGATGTATAGTCACGTCATAGGAATGGATGATGAGTTGTGGGATGTTCTTGAAGATGGCGTTGGAAATTTGAGATTAGATGAAGAAGGCGTGGCTCTTGATAGGAAAGCTCACACTCCTGAGCAGAAAAGGCTTTACAAGAAACATCACTTGATCAGAGGCATTCTGGTGGCTGCCTTGCCTCATAGAGAATACTTAAAGATGAGTGACAAATCAACAGCTAAGGCTATGTTCACATCTTTGTGT
>Ga0315914_1005032_pt1 | contig 19486 bp, 5 predicted proteins | sample MpolenodulesMG_FD_203920 | JGI IMG/M metagenome (GOLD analysis project Ga0315914, IMG submission 203920) | Medicago polymorpha root nodule microbial communities from Los Angeles, California, United States - elongated nodules | ecosystem: Host-associated > Plants > Roots > Nodule | place: USA... | reverse complement strand
GAACATAAAATGGCCATTAAGGACGAAAAACAAAATAAAAAAATTTGTGAGGATGAAAACATTCAGTTTAATTTTTTAGGGACTAAAATCAAAATTCGGTATATTTATAAGGACGAAAAACTTATTTAACCCAAAAAAATATCCTTCAAACAATAAACTATATATATATCCCAAAGTGTCGTATCCTTTAGTTCCAATTTTTTTTATTAACATAGTATTTCAATCTAAATGATCAATATTTTATTATATTTAGCTGATTTTTAGTCACTTAATACCATCAATTTTGACAAATTATTATGTTATAATAAGGCGGAAAGCAATAATTTAATAAAAAACTCTTGAAAAAAATAATATTAACTAGGAAGAAATAATTTGAAAATCATTCCTTGATAGAGAACTAACTGTTTCAATCAAGTAGAGACACAATTGTTTGTACTATGCACAGGAAATGTTGGAGTAGTGGTTGTACCATTGTGCTATTTGTAATTCAGTGTCCTTTCTCTGAGAATAAGCATCCAAAGCCTTCTAATTCTTCAGAATCATCGTTGCTTCAGTCTTCTAATCCCTTCTACACCTTTGTATCTTCAAATAACCATAATAACTGACTTCAGGGTCTTCACATCAGCTTCTGACAAACTTCAGACTCTGGGTGAACTTAAGACTCTGATCAATCAACTTCTAGATGACCTTCAGACTCTGACTTCTTCAAACTCTGACTTGCAACTTGCCTTCTATTGAAAATTCATTTGCTCCAATTTGTTCTTCCAGAACCAATACCTTGTTTTAAGAAATATGAATTTTAGGCTATGGTCATGCACACTTGAACAAATATTAGCATATCCAATTGAATTTTTAATACATTCTTATCATCAAAACTTAACAAGCATTGTTTAACCTCATTTTGTTCCAACATTATTGCATCACAAAAAAGAAAAATCATAGGGAGGTAGTTCTATTAAAAAAGAAAAACTCAAAGGGACGTAGTTGTATTGCATCAAATAGACTCCATTTGAGATAAAAACATATGAACATCATAAAAAATATTTTTAAAAAATGTAAATTAAATATATCGTTTGTTTGTATAGAAAAAATAACAAACATAAATAATTCTCTTTAAAGTTATTTTTTTAAAAGTTATAACAAACTTCATAGGGTCTGTTTGTTAATTAGGAATTTAAATAAAAATGATTTTAACATTCAATAATTTAGATTTTTTATAAATATTTTATAAAAACCAGTGAAAAGACGGGAACTCACGTGCGCGTGTTTCTGCTCTTTTTATTGCGCTAACGTTTAAAAATTATGAACGGTGTTTTTAATGATATTTTGATTTTGATTAAAACTAAAAATATAAATGTTTGTTGCTTTCAAGTTATAACAAACTAAACTAACCATGATTATCTATTTCAATGACACCAACAATATAACAAAAATATATAATCAAAATTCCTTTTTTATGACACCTACAACAATCTTTATTATGTTCTTTAAAAAAACAATCTTCATTATAGAAAAAGTTGTTTGAGGGTATAATTGAGATAATTAATAATTAAGTATAAATATACTAGTATAGTTTGTTACATTTTTAAATGATAAAGGGAAAAAAAATCAGACACACACACATATATATATTCATATCGTATTTGTTACTTTTTTTTATAATATTTAAATTTATTCTTATCTATTTGTTACATGTGTTATTTGTATTGAAAATTGAAGGCATTTTTGGAAAGAGAAAAAGTCAGCCCAAAAGTGTTGAAATGAGTTATTTTCTTTATATATAGTATAAATAAAATCAAAATCTATTTTATGTTTGTTTATCGTAATAAAATGGATATTTTGTTATAAAATCATCTCAATCTTTTAACAATTATCTTCTCTCTCTCATTGAAATATGATTATTCCTTACAAAAGATACAAAATGGTCAAAATATGATGAAATGTCAAATGATTATGATGGGTGAAATTGTGTTTTTGTTGATCATTAACTTTCATAATTAGAGGATATATCATTTTGAATTTTCATAATTAGAGAATAGACAATTTAGAGATTTTTTTAAGAAAAAAAATAAGAATCTATTTTATGTTTTTAATAAAATTGTTTTCTTTTTTAAAAAATAATTTAGTTTGTTTAAATACAACTATATAAGTCCCAGTGGGTTTAGCTAGTTGGCAAGGACAATGCATAATATACACAAAATTCGAGGTTCGAACCCTGAACACCACAAAAAAAAAATACAACTATATAGCATGAATTTTTTGTTACAAAATCATCTCAATCTTTTAACAATTACTTTCTCTTTCCTCGAAATATGATTATTTGTTACAAAAAATACAAAATAATTAAAATATGTCGAGGTGTCAAACAATTAAGATAGAAAAAATTTGCATTTTCGCTGAACATTAACCAAAGAATTTATAATTATAATTAGGGAAAGATTAGTAATTGTAAAAAAAATAAAATATAAAGCCTTTGAAAATAACCGTTCCTCGGACTTCTAGAGACAATTCCGAAAGCACACTTTTCTAACTATAATAATTCCAACTTATATTGCCTTTTTTAAAAATAATATTCAAAGATTAACGGGCCATAGTCCACCAAAGATCACAACCATCAATTCATTGTCATACATATCCAATGGTTTATATTTATTTTACAAAAGAACAAAAAAAAAAAGTTTAAGTGTAGGAGACCTAAAGAAGTCTCTCCTTGCCATTTTCACCGGTGTAAACAATTTTAAGCTCCAATTTTTCTGTTCACACTCCACTCCTCTAGTGATGTATTTTCCATCAGTGACTACCTACTTAATGTGGACCATTATAGGTCAAATAATGATGTGGCTGGACAACCTTCCAAATTTTCGTCTCCTGGGTCAGCATCAACATCAAGGCTCTCTTGTTTTTTTGCCTTTATTGGTGCAAAGAGTTGACTTAAATGCTACAAAACAACATGGAATGTGCTTTTGTCTCAAAACAGAAGCTATTTCTGTTTTCTCTGCCTTTTATATGGTTCAGGCTTGCTCTTCACATGTATGCTTTTCATTAGAAAGAACTTTTGAGGTGTGCTGATAAATTTTAAACAAATAATTTTATGTGTGATAGCATTAGCCAACATTTAAACCAAGGGGGCTACTTTAGTATCAACAATTATGAAAAATAGCCACACATGATAAAGACAATGACATGTCGATACCGATAATAATTTAAGAAAATAGTATAATTCAATGTAAGTGGCATTGTCATGGTGTCAGATACCAATGCATGACAGAAATCTGACACATCTAGTCTGAGGAGTGTTCATGCTTTATAGATCACCAAACTATCTCCAGAGCAATGTTTTAAAAATCAAACTAACAAGACCTATTATCAATCATGGTTCAACAATTTTAAATCAGTCGAACTGAAATGAAGCCGTGATCGAACAATCCAAATACTAAACTATAGGCAATGTCAATTTATAGTTCACTTGATTGAACCGTCTGATTCGGTTTGATTTTTAAAACGTTGGTTCAAAATAGGCAAATGCGTACAAAATCACTCTCACGTTAGATATTTTGGTTCGGATTTTGTGAAAAAGTAATACATCAAAAGAGAGTGTGAATTGGTGCAAACTCCCGTACGACTATCACTATATCGGTTCCTCCTTTTAGGGGAGTCAAAATTGACATTAAACGTGTAAAATCGATTTTGACATGTTTAGAAAAATATCTAGATATTCATTCAAAAAAGGCCACGGTTCAAAAGACCAAATGTGGAATAATCAGATTGGAAGCAGTAGATAGTAGCAGTGTTGCACTAACTAACAGGAAAACTGCTATCATGTCTAGAGTCTTACTCTTAACTCTTAATAAGTCCCTATTCCTATCCTAATGAGAAAAAATCTCAACCCAACTTTTCATCCATCTTATCATTTTGGTAATCAAATGCTAAACCGACACCAAAAGGGAAAGCTTAAACAGAAAGAAAGAGAAGGTATGCAATCCTTTTGTTTTTCCTTTTACTTCTTTTTAACTCATAGGTTTATTTAAAGCAATCCTCTAGAGGAAACCAAAGCATCCAAAAAGCAACTCCCAATTTTGACTTCACTTTAATCTCCTTACTCATTGCAAGTAATTTGCTAAAAATATTTGTCACACAAATAAAACATTACATCATAGTGGCATCAAGGGCCCACCTTCATAAACTTTTTGAAATCATATGGTCTAACTGTTGGTTTTGCTAATTATTACTCTCTCTCACTCTTGCTTTCATTTTCACATAACCTTTCCCAACTAGAATTTCCAAGAACATGATATGAACAAAACATTTGTTTGATTTTGACAATCTTTATAGGAAATTACAAAGGTAAATGAGTGTTGGCTAGTTCCACTACTTTGAGCTACCATCAAAGGAGTTGAAAAGTTAACGGATCTGGGTTTAAACCATAATGAAGGATAAAATACATACATAACCATCAATATACTAACATTTTCCTATCCAATAAAAAATTACAAGGGTAATATTAGGAGTCCAGAAATTGGATTTTGTATAAGAAATTACTTTCCATGCACACAAGAACAATTCTCATTCAAAGGACATATAGCTTTAATTAAATGTATATAGCATAATTTACAAGTATAACCAATAAAAGAGTAAAATCAGAATAGTATGAAAAAGAAAGAAAGAAAATGAGTTCATAGAATGAGTTATGAACTCATTGAAAATTTGAAAGTTATCTAAAATACAAAATACTAAGTTGCTTCCTTCATCTCTCTATTCATCCATGGCAAAGTTGAAGTGACATTGGAATTAACCATATGAGATTGTGATGAACTTGATACCTTATCCTTCCTAGACCAAAGCCAAATCTTTGATATAGAAAAGCTTTCACCTTTCCTAGCAACATTCATTTTTTTCCCCTCAACATCTCCACCATCAATGGAACAATTCCCATTTTGACCAAACCCTCCTTTCAATTGTCTCATACTAGCACTATTTCCTCCTCCCTCACCTCTATTAGGACACAAAGCCACTACCAAATCTGAATCAGCAACAACATATTGGTAAGAACCCATTGAATAGCATCTCCTTACATCATCAACAATACTTTTAGTTGTACTACTACATTCTCCTTCATTTCTTTCCACACCCCCCTCTCCATTATTTGAGCTTCTAAACTTTCCAAGCCTAACAGAAAAAACCCTTTTCCCACTCATTATATGATTTTCAGCATGCTTGTTAACAGAAGCAGCATCACCAACAACACTATCAAAAACCCTATCTTCTTCCCTTAAACTCTCAAAATCATAAACAGGATTTTCAAAGGCAAATCCATGTTCATAAAGACTCCCTCTACAAAGAGGACAAGTTGAATTCGAAAGAAGCCAGGTATCGATACAATCGATATGAAAAGCATGATTACAAAGAGGCAATAATCTCAACATGTCTTGTTCTGTGAATTGACAAAGACAAACAGCACAATCAAATGGTTCCTTCAAACCTATTATCTCTTTGTAAAGGAAAACTGGTAAAGCATCAATGAAAGCTTGATCTAAACCTGAATCATGAAGATTGAAGAGTTGTTGCAATTGTCTTTGATAAGGATCAGGTTCAGACACTTGAGGGTAGTTATCATTGGATTGAGAATTTGATAAAGAAGATCTTTTTCTCATGAGATATCTAACAAACAGTTGAAGGATACCAGAAATGAAAAACACAATAGCTAGAATGACTATGATGAAAATAACTAAATGGTTCATTCTAATCAATAGAACAACACCAACAACAAGAAGATTTGGAAATTATAGTGGGGGTGTAAATAGCAACATGACTGCTATGACAGATTTTAGTTTCAACCCAATACATTTGGTCAAATGATGATGTTTGTTTGAAACAAAGATGTAATCTTTGCTTCTTTTGAGGTCAACCCAAATCATGCATTGTGAAAAACAATTAATAGAACTTCAATTCTTGCAATCCTAAAAATAAATAAAAAATATAAAAAATAAATGAAAAAATGGTTATTGAAATTTGTGTAGTTTATTGAAGAGTAGTGTAGTGTGGTAGTTACAACTTACATGGTTTAAGGTTGAAGGTTGATAACCTTAATTGTTGAAAATGATGATTGTCACAGCAGCTACTTGTTTCTGTGTTACAGACAGACAGGTGAAAGAGGAACGGAAAACGGAGTCACTTCCAAAATCCAAGGTCTTTGTTTTGGATTTGGATCCATTTATCCCACATAAGACACAATGGATTGTGGACTTTTCTATGATCTATATATTTTGAAGATTTCTTTTTAGCCCCCTACATATAATTTTAGGTCCCCTAAAATTATGAAATTGCCCTTAATAACACGTCTTGTAAATAAATATCGGACGTTCATTTTAAAAAAAAAAAAATCTATTTTGTACGTCCGGTGGATAAATAACCGATATTCATTTTAAAATTTTCCATTTTATACCTCTAGTAGATAACTACCAGATTTTCATTTTAAAAATTTCGTTTATGTACCTCCGGTAGATAACTATCGGAATACTCATTATATAAACCAGATTGCAGTTTGTAAGCAGTTATTTTCTATTTTGCACTCAACTTGAATATGATTCTAAACCTTACAATTTTTTTTTGCGTTTTTATCACAATCAATAAAACAAATAGCGTCAATCTTCACTCAATTGCGATCAATTAATAGATTTGGTGGTTTTGATAATGGTGGATAATTAGATAGTGAGAATTCGGCGTTCGCGTGGGGTGAATGAATTGGGATTGGTGGTTCGATTAGGTATGAATTTGGTTAGGTAATCATAGTGAAATTGTGGAGGAATTAATTTGGTGGAGAGATGCGAGAAGATGAGAGAGAAAGTTTGGATTATGTCTGTTTGTTATGTAAAATAATGGTTAAATGGACAATAATATGGCAGTTAACTATCGATGTTATAAAATGGAATTTTTAAAAGGAACATTTTGTAGTTATCTACCGGAGGTAGAAAATGAATTTTTTTTAAATGAACATCCGGTAGATAACTCCCGGATTTTTTTCAATGAACATTCGGTAGTTATCTACAGAACTTGTTATTAATGACAATTTTGAAATTTTAGAGGGCCTGAAAATAAATCTTCATATAATTTAATAGGGCTCATTTAGAAAATAAGTTCTAGGATTCTGGTTTTGACACGCCCCTATTTTGGCTACTACACTTAGGCTCTATTTGGTAAAAATAACGGATGATTAATAAGTTAGCTGATAGCTTATAGCTTATAGTTGATGGCTGATGGCTGATAGCTTATATCTTATAGCTGATGACTGATAGCTGACAAACTACTTGAAGTGTTTGGTAAAATTACATAAAAGGACATTTTTAATTCATAATAAAGTTTATATCAATTAATGTTTAAAGTATTTAAAAATTAAAAATTAAAAATTGTTAATAATATATTATTATTAAATTAATTTTTAATTCCTAAATGTTAATTTATATTTATTTTCGTTTGCCTAAAAAAATTAGATATAAAGTGTAAAAAAGTTTGAACGTAACAATAAATAAAATATAGTTTGTACAAAAATATATATAGAGTGAAGGTAAACGTAACGTTCTCATTTTTTTTTGTTGGAGAAAATTATTGTCCTTGTTCTTTTTCTCTACATTCTGATATATCACACAAAAATAATGTGTCATTTCGCAAAAAAAAAGGGGACATTAAATATTGAAATAGTCACACAAAAAGCACCTTTTTGAGAAATCAAAACATATCATCCTACTTACTTCTATATTGATTTCATTAGTTTGATAAATCCTAGTGCTATATATTATTTTAAGTATTATAAATTAAAGTAGTATTTTATATCATTTTATTAGTTCACTAATATCATAAAATAAATATTTAAATATCTAAATCTTTAACATCATAAGTTTATTTTTAGTCGGAAAATAAGTTTGTAAAAATATACCACTAAAAAAAGGAGTGAAGTGTCATTCTCACATCACACCTCACAAAAATCATAGACACTAGTTTAGTCTCTTCGAAAATAAATTTTAACTTTACATTTAAATCTCTTGCACAAAATAAACTGTTAGTTAGGTCTCTATAGCAGTGATATTCTGGATATTTTTGGTTTTCAAATAATATTTAAATCTCTAAATCAGAAAGTTTCATATTTTTCATTGTTTTTCCTTTTCTCCTTGTTCTTCCTCTATTGAAGAAACAAACTCACATACTCACGTACCGAACGTATTCCACCCTTCTTGTGTTTCTGGGGTTAACTCCTTGGTTGAATTCATTCAGTGGATCCTTGATACCTCTTAACGTGACATCAAGGTGTCGAACCTTCAACCTCTGAGGTTCTCCACCGTCAAATTGTGCATGAACGTCGAACATATCTGTCATTGCTTCAAATCTACACAATAAGAAATTAAAAATAATCAATGAAAAACCCATTCAAACATTTCATCAAACACTTGGAGTGCAAATTATACATAAACCTTAAAAATGATAACTACAACATAAACATGCAAACATCTAAACAATTATTGTATCATTTCTTGCAAAAAAAATCTAAATTTAAACTAAACCCTAAAACTAAAAACATCTAATCTAAGTGTAAAAAATCTAACATAAACATGCAAACATCTAAACATCATAACAATTAAGCACTATAAGTCATTTACATGTAACATTGTATTATTCCTTGCAAAAAAAAATCAAAATTTTAACAAAACACTAAACCTAAAAAATTCTAATTTAAGTGAAAAAATCTATCATACCATCATAATTTAAGTGAAAACTTACTTGTTCTTGTTATTGGAGTGTTGTTTGATTTGAAAGAGATTTGAGATTGGAAATGAGGAAATGAGATTCTGTCTGGCCTTATAACAGCACGCAACGTGAGTTAACTCACGCAGCGTGACTTAACTCATGCAAGTTCAAAATCTTTGCATGAGTTAACCCACGCACCTTTGGCCTGTGGTGTGAGTTAACTCACGCACCTTCTGCACCACATTTGTCATGTTTTTTGGATGATTTGGACGGTGGTCAGATGGTTTACCTCGTTTTTTACACGTTTTTGACCCACCATAATGGTTGGATATAACCTAGACTTGCATTTCCCCTATAAATATTCTTCCAACCTTCACCATTTCTCACATTCTCTCCTTTTCACTCTCCTCATCTTCCTTCTCCGATATTTGCATTCTGTAGATATGTCTCAGAAACAAGGCGATGCTGCTCAATTAAAAAAGGAGGGTAAGAAGAAGAAAGAAAAATCGACTGTGACATGGCACATAATCGAATGTGATGGTTCCGTTAAATAAAGCGATTTGAAGGTGCCGTTGTACAACCAGTCAAGGCCGAGGAGGAGCGGAAGGGCATGTTATTTCGGCCCTCAACCAAAATTGAGTTAAGCGACGAAGGAGATAATTAAATGTAATGCCTTGTAATAAAGTAGGATGTTTTTATACATTCGTTTCTAATGTAATGGCTTGAATAAATTTGAATAAAGTTGTGTTTTGATTAAAATTGCGTATTAACTAAGTAAGACTAGCGTGAGTTAACTTACGTACATGCAAGGGTAATATGGTCTTTTCAGTTGGGAGTGAGCAATTTCTGTTGGGTAATGAGCAGAATTCAAGAAATTATTGAGCTGTGGGGTGATTCTTCTCAAGGCCCAAAATGGGTTGTATTGTGAGCTAGGAATTTGCTACCCGCACCAGACAATTTTTTCATATAACAAGTAATGAGACTATTATTTATCGCTAAAGAGTTTTTTATTTCATTTTATCAAAATCAAATAAGAACATCAGGGTAAGAACCTTATTAGTCAGGCACGTGACATATAGGCTATGATTTCAATTACAGATGAATAGGTACGGCCGTACGGGTCCAATATAAAACATCACAATTCACAATATATCGAATCATCAACTCATTCTCTTATCTCCATCTAAAGAAGCATAAAGTCGTCGACTACCTTCCTCATTCCTCATTCATGTTCATCCATTCTGCATTCTAATTCAGGTGATTGATTGTAAATCAAAAAGCACTGGTTCTCTTAAAAATATAAAATCACATATCTAATTGATACATCTTCACGTTTTTCGCAAGAATTGAAAACATTTTTGCGATACTAGCCCTTGACAAGTGAGTGAGCCTTGAATCTCACTTTACCCCTCTCCCCCTCTATATATTAAAAGAGGGAAAAAAAAATATGCACACGGGTGGTTCCAGCCAAAAGGTGTCTCAACACCACTTCTTTCAAATGAAAGAAGAGAGACTTAAAAGAAAAAGATGGATCTTAGACGATTAATCTAACATATTACATTTACTCTAATGTTTGAAAAAGAAGATAAAAAAAATCAATTCATAGATATAATAATACAATAATATTAAGAGTTACGACAAATCCCATTAAAAGAAAAGTGTGCATTAAATTTAAAAATCGATATTTAGAAATATATAATTAGTAAAAAGAAAGAAAACAATAATAAAGGCATCATGAAATGCACGTTTGTGACACAAATGAAAGGCATGCCTTACAGGACACATGAATCATGACAAACTGCAGTAAGTGTTCATTGACTCATTAGTTTTTTGGGTGTGAGTTGAGTATCATCTGCGGGAAACTACAAAGTCTAATCTGTTGAGCCATGTATGACCGCAATTGGTGAAAAATCTTTATACTCAAGATATTTATCATTGATGTATTGTCAGAGTTAGATTCAACCCTAGGATCTCTGATCAAGTTGGAATAAATCTCTTACCATCCCATCAGTTTGTAAATGAAATAATGTGACACTATATTAATAATTTAACAAGTGCAATTGTCTATGGAAATATCAATCTCCTTTATATTTTTCAATTAAAAATATATTTTTTTCTTATTATAAATAGTTTTAAGTCTTCAACTTGGTCATACTCCACCATCAAATTGCTCTCTCTCTCTCTCTCTCTCTCTCTCTCTCTCTCTCTCTCTCTCTCTCTCTCTCTCACTCTCTCTCTGTGTGTGTGTCTCTGTGCGCGTGTGTATTCGAGTGGAACTGCCTAAGGGTTAGCTAGCTAGACTCGGTCTAGAGAACGTCAACCCTCGTTTGACAACCTAATGAGTCACGGTTGGCTATTATTCCCAAACATACATGGTGAGTACTGCAAGAGGAGTTGACTCAGAGATTATCGAAAGAAAACAAGCTACAACTGGTTGTAAGTAACCCTAGTTGAGAGAGGTACTCACATTTAACGCGCAACAACTTGAATATATGATTATCTTTAATGAAGTGAACATACCAGGGGGAAAAATATAATGACTCAACTCAAATTTATACCTACACTTTATTTTTTGTGATATTAGACATTGCCTTCTAATTTTAAAAATTTTGAACCGAGAAATGATGGTTGCTCAATGGGACAACCCAACTGGGCAAATTTGTATGAACCTAGGTAAACCTAGTGAAAGAAGACACACAATTATATAATTATATTCTGACTCAACCATTATTTTTTAGACTTCAGTTGAGATGAGAATAACTTGGACTATGTACTGGTTGATTTTATGAATGAATTTTACGGCAATGGAAAACATAGACTGGCTAGGCTCCATATCATTAGCTTAACAGTCCTGACTAAAACCAATATCAGGTTAGTCTTTATTTCTCTTGGCATTGTAATTTGTAATGTGGTGAAACAATAAAAGAAGCAAAGACTAAGTTTAGCCATTGATTGAACCGATTGTTAGATAATTAAAGAATCAAGAGAAAGCCGCTCAGTAAGCATGAAGAGATGCTAAGTTGTTCAGTGTGTCATTTCCAATGCCCTGAACTATGAAATATTATTGTATTCAGATGAAATATGATGTGATAGAAATCAGAACAAATAGTTTAAGGCAAAAAAGTTCACCAACCATGATGCTAAGGATGTTTTCAAAGTTGTGAACAGGAGCTGTTTCCTTGTTTTGGCTTCCTAACCCTGAAGGTTGCACTCCTTCATTATTCATACATACTGGCATATTTTAGTTGTGATTTATTTTAGTATGATAAGCATATTTTACCTTCAAAGCACTGATGAATGATTGTGTTTCATAGATTGATGGAAAGTAGCATCACAATTATCATAATATGTCTGAATATGGTGTTAGGAACTAATTTATCTCTAAAATCAAATACATGAAAACATTGCTATGAATTCCACAACGAAAAAGTACTCAAACGAGCGAATTCAATATGACTAACTTCTTAAGTCACATTAAAATATAGTAAATGTAATAAATATTAGTACTAATTAGCATTCAGTCAAAAACCAATACGAAGTCAACATTTTAATTTTTAAGGTATAAAACTATTGTTTATTTTGAGAAAATAAAGTTAGTAATAATAATTTAAATGTTATCTCATAATTAAAGGTATATTTTGTTTGGTGTATATGTAATGTGATCTGGTCTTATATATAAAAGAAAGTTGGATTAATAAAAGTTATTAATTTGGTTCAAATTTTAAAACATTTAACCAGATGCATTCACTTTTGCTGACTCAATTTTATTTTAAATATAAGATCAAATGTAATGTATACTAATGGACTCAATCTTCTCTTATATATAAAATCTAATGTTACTATATGCAGTCTAATGTTTCAGGTCACTGGCAGTGACACCCCGACATTGCGGGGGGTTATTCGGTGCATTCAGGTTATTAACTGCTTACTTTTCAAGAATCCTCTTTGTTGGATGCTTCAGAGAACCTGATTTGGCATTCTCAGGTGCCCCTAAAGGTTTTCATTTTAGCTTGGCGTTCGCTTCGTGACAGGTTGCCAACAAAAATCAATTTACTGAATCGTGGCATAATTTCTGCCGATGACATTTTTTGTTCGACGGGATGTGGACAGGTCGAAAGTGCTCAACATTTGTTTCTTCATTGTGATACTTTTGGCTCCCTTTGACAACAAGTTCAGTTGTGGCTTGGTGTTTCAGGTGTTGATCATCAAAGTCTCCGTGCTCACTTTTTCCAGTTTACTAATTACTTTTAGGTGGCTTGAGGGCTCGTTGATCATTTCTCTAGTTACTTTGGCTTCTTTGTGTTTGGCTAGTGTGGAATGAATGTAATAATAGACTATTTAATAATTCTTACACTTCCATTACGGAGCTTATGGAAAAGGTAAAATATCATTCATACCGGTGGTTGATGGCCAATAATGTCACTTTAGTATATGGTTGTCAGCAGTGGTGGTCAGACTCGTTGTCTTGTTTGGGTATCGGCTAATGCTTGTTTTATAATTATTTGACACACACTTTGTATTTTGAGCGACCTCGTTAGTACGTCTTGTGCTAAAGAGGCGTCTTTGTTAGTATGAATATATACCATTTTTGTTTCTTAAAAAAAAAAATCAAATTACGTTGATATAATATTATACTAGTTTAGAGCCCCGGCGTTGCCCGGGTTAAATATTAAATAAGTTTGTGTGCACCTATACACGTGTAAGTATATAAAATTGAATTTATTGAAATTTACAATTATAATAATATCTTTAAAATAAATATAACTGGTGAGATGAATGTTCAATGCAAGAATAAAAAGTGTAACAAAATCAATAATGAATTAGTCCAAGTGGTGAGAGTTTTAGGTCCCTTTAAACTTGTGGTCATGGGTTTGTTTCATGACTCATGCGTTGAGGAAAAAAACCGATTGAAAGGGAAGAACCCACCTTTTGTGCCCCACTGATTCCTGACAGAGATTAGTCATCTCTAGCGATGGTGAAATTTGTGAACCTATATCATGGTTACAAAAAAAAAAAGTATAACGAATAAATAGACAAAAGACATATAATTTTTTTTTTCTTTTCAAGTAGCCTAGTGGATAGAATTCACTTTTTTCAAGGTGAATAAGTGGGGGTGTCTGGGGTTCGAGCCCCGGTCCCTGCATATAACAATGCATGTCCCTATCAACTGAGCTATGCTCACAAGGAAAAGGACATATAAATTAACTCCTTAAAAAAAATTATACGGCTTCACAATGATTATAGTTTTATAAAATATTCAATATTCGTAGGAAGTTGGTTTAAATTTATAGTTGTTATTAGAAATTAAGATAATTTTAGGGAAAAGGACATATAAATTAACTCCTTAAAAAAAATTATACGACTTCACAATGATTATAGTTTTATAAAATGATTATAGTTTTATAAAATATTCTATATTCATAGGAAGTTAGTTGAAATTTATGGTTGTTATTAGAAATTAAGATATTTTTCATCTGATAACATATTTCATCATTCAACGCAGAATGATATTATTATTTTTTACAATAACATAGATTGATATTTTGTAACATTGTTGGTTCACACAATGCATTGAATTTTGATCCCCTAAAATATCACCAACAACAAAATTAAATAAATGTTAGCATAGAAAAATAATTAAGTTAATGCGAAATCATATTAGTAAAAGTTCAGGAAGAATTTTTTTTGATGCATATGTTCTACCATCCGTAAAAATCACATCAATTAAATATATGTGATCTCTATAAAATTTGACATTCTTCACATTCTAATGATCCTAATATTGAGTCTTGATATTTTATATTTAGAGTGTGAATAATGTAAATAAAGGTTCTGCAAAAAAATCAATAGTATATGAAAAAGTGTACGATTTGTTTTTAGCAGTGATATTTATCAAACCTGAATAATGAGGCATGTTGATTTCAAAGGTGTAATTCTACTTGTGCTAAAATCATGTGAGTAGTTGTTTAGCAAAACTCCTTTAAAGAAATAACAAATAATTTAAGCAATTTAAAAAATTAGGTTTTTAAGATAAAATATAACAAAAACCTTTAAAAGAAAGAAAAAGATATAATATATGTAGTTTGTTGAGACAATTATGTTACATAAAAAATAATAAATAAAATATACTAAAAAATTCACACCGCCGCAACGCACAGATCACTGTTTGAACCTTGAAATCAACGGCTGAAACGTCGTAATCCACCAACACGCGGATCGATGTTTTTAGTTGTTGATAGAGTGAAATCCAACGGTGAAAAACCATTCTGAATCAATTCAATCTCATTTGAAATCAACCCTTTCAACGTGTGTTATAAATTGCAGAGTCCCTTTCGTCAACACATTCATTGAAATCCAATCAATGAAACATGGCTTCAAATCTAATCTTTATCACCGTTTTAACTCTCATCTTCACCTTCATCGTCAACATTCCCACTGCCATCTTCACCTTCTTCCTCCAAACTGTAACCGCAATTCTCACAATCCTCTTCCCGCCTCCTCCCCCGAATCAAAACCCTCCTCTTGATCCAGCTCCAGAGAAGCAATTAGTGTTGATTGGATTAGGAAGCATAGCTATAAATGCTGCATTTTTTACAGTGCATTCACCATCCGTAACTTACCATACCACACTTATTTCCATCCTACATCTTGTTGTAAATGCGGCGTTGTTCTGTTTCCTTTTAATCGGAGTTTCTATAAACAAACGAGGCTTATATTGTTTGTAACATTAGATAGGTTAATATACATACTGCACCTAAATCATAATAATGTTTGTAAGTTATGTGTTGTTGCGATAACATACAAATTAAAAATATATATTATTGATATGTTCAATAATCTTTGTTCTATTATTGAGTTTGAGAATGTTATGAATGAATGTAGTACCGTAAAAAGTTGTTGTTATATATATTATAAATATATACATACATTGTGTTGATAATAAGTTAAATTTGTATCCTTTTCATAATAATCAATGAAATGAATTGGTTAATAGTTGTCGTTTATGGTCAATTGAAAGGCTATAGTGTAAGTGAAGAGTACAAATCCACAACTTTTTATTGTTGTTTTTGATGCAATATCGAATCTCTAGTATTTTATGTATACTTCAATTCTTTGTCTATTAGTTTGGAAGAAAGCGTATATAGATTGTCATTTAGGTTATGTAACCAATGGAATATCACTTTGCATGTGATATCACATATTATTCACATTGTTTTGATTTTATATATTACCATGTTCGAAATAGTATAGAACGCAACATAAATGTCAAATAGAGGAAAAATATTGAAACATTGATATTATAATTAATACATTCGAAATAGTGCTTATATTATATATTTAGGATGGATTACAATGGTACGCATAAAACAAATAAATTTAGTGCAATTATAGTTATAATATTACAACCATAAAGAAGAAAAAAAGACAAAATTACATATATCAAACCTGCATGACAATCTTAAATAGTAACATAACATATGATTTATAAGAATATTAAAGAAATTTAATCCTTAGGATGGAACACATAATATGATAAACTACAATAGAAACATAACAAGTTGGAAAATAACCTAGACATAATATGAAACTTATAGTTCAAATACTTAAGCCACATAACAATTATTGTATGAAAATTTAAATAAAATATAAGAATCGATAGTAAAATCATTACGACGGCTAAATTTGTTCCATAAATGTCTCAATTCCATATTGTTGTTATTATCATTCTTGGTAATGATCTCAAAAGTTTGATTTTATTCATTATATCCACATAAGATTATACTGTCAAAAACATTGTAGGATAAATAGTTTCGAATATCATGACCAGAGGTTAAAACAAATTTTATAAGATAAGAGGTTCATAAATATTAAAGTTAAGAATATCCTAACCAATGTTGGCTTGTCCAAGTCTTTTTTAGACAATTGAATATCAAAATACTTTGGTATAATACTTTGATTGTGGAACTTTGGTAATGTGTCCAACAATTTGATTATGTTGAAATTAGATACTTTGAAAACATTTCCTCCAAAATACTCAAAGTTAACTTAAATATTTTGAGGCAAATCATAATATTGTGTTAATTGTTTCCAACCAGTTGTTACGTTTGGATTGTAAAGATTGTTTTGAATATGTAATTTAGCAATCGTTTCATCTAAATCTCAGCTATCTTCAAACTGATTTCCATACTTCTCGGCAATGGCAAGATCAATTTCGATATGATATTGTAACAGAAAATGAAGGTAACAAAGTTATAGAGAATTAAGATATGAAACAAAAGATATTAAAAATAAAATTATATTAGCACTAAGGTGCAAATATGGTAAGTATGAACATGGAAATATAATTTGGTGGTAGCGAAATTAAGAATTGGAAATTTTTGTAGAATGTTTTCAAAGGAAGTCATGTTTGGATAAATTTGTGATATAGTGTTATAATTGAGAAACAAACATTTGTTAATGAAGTATGGAAAACTTGCGTATTTATAATATAAGTTTATAAATTATAAGAACTGTAGATAGAACTTTAAAAAATAAGAATATTTATAGTTGGGTGTAATATAAAAATAAATGAGCGTTGCAAAATTCAGATCATATGTATTGTCATATAAAGTTTGAATAGAGCTGATGTTTTGGACGATACATGTGACATAGTAATTGAATAGACCTAATGTTTTGGAGCATGCATGTGACATAGTAATTATAAAGTACAATAAGACATTATAATATATAGTTAGCAGTAGGGTACACCATATCATATAATATTACACAGCCAACTATCAATTCTTGAGGGACATCAAATGAGTTCTGAAAAATATAAAATATGCTATGTTTTAATTTAGGAATATAAAAAGGTTAAATGACAATGATTGTTAAAAATGAATATTAATCAATGACCTAGTTTGGAATGATCATGGTTTCAAAGGATGTTAGTTTAGTAGATGAACTTCCTTCCTCGTTAGCTATGTTCCTACGATTGAACGAAAATAACATATAATTATAATTGACAATTGATAAGATGTAAGTATAAAACAAATGTTTTAATGATATACATGTTGGTAATCGATAATCCATTATAAAACACAAAACACTGTAATACATAAATGATTTTAACTATATTTGTTACATAAAGTAGCTTATAATAAGGTTGCATTCGAAAGAGAATTTCTGAAAGATTAGCTATAAATATTATTAGGTTCTTATTTAGTAACTGATATATGTTTGAACAAAATACTACAATAAAAAGAATTAAATTTTATTTTGTAAACAAATTTATTAGAAAAAATATAAATATTATAATATTGTATAATTATCTTAAGGCATGTACTGATAACAAAAGTTTAACAAAAAATAGTTTGCAAATATATTTCTTCAAGATTCCATTTATATTAATCTTAAATTCATAAATATAATCGTAAATGCGTTGTGCGATAGCAAGTAAGCATAACAATGACATAGATCTATAATTTCAGTCAAACATGTATTGTAAATGATGCTTGTGATGGATACGAACTTATTTTATATAATATTTACAAAAAAACAATCAACAATATAATGAACAGATCTGTTATAAAAATTCTAGAAGGTAAGACAAAAAGAGAATTAAGAATAATGGATAAAAGTAGACAAACACACCTGTCGCGTCATTTTTCGGAGGTCAAGGCCATTTGATTAGCTTTTGACTCACTAATTTGTTTCACGACTGAACATTTAATTTTTAAAAGAAAAGGGGAAAAAAAGTTCAAAAACACCCCTTTGAAAAGATTTAGGGTTCGGGGGTTAGTTACATAAAGGGAAGGTGTTAGCATCCTTTACGTCCGTAGTACTCTACGGGAACCTCTTGGTTTTATTTAATTAATTGTGCTATAAACTTGCTTGTTCAAAAAGAAAAATGGAATTTGAAATGATAAAGATGAAAAAAGTTTGAAGTGATAAAAAGAAAAAAAGACCTATTTATCTATGTGTTTTATTGATTTGGAAGGACGAATGTCCTTTGCCTACGTACCCGTGAGGGATCAAAACCTCGTAGTTCGGGGTTGAAATTGACGTCTGATTTGTTTTTGTGTTTTTTATTAGTTTTGAAAATGGTTTTAAAATGAAAAGCCAAGTGGCAAATAAGTTGGTTTGTGTTTTTTAATATTGAATTTTTTTTTACTTGAAACGGAATTAAATCGATTAATGTTTGATTAAGAAAATAAACTAAAAGGTAACGGATCGCTTGATCTTGAATCAAGGTTTGTTAAGAAAATGTTTTTTGTGATTTTTTATTATGTGAATGTTTTTGTTGTTTTTAACTGATTAATAATTAAAACCAAAATTAAACTATCGGAGCAAGAAAATAAAAGTGTCGGTACTACGTGGCGACGTTGAGCCACCACGAAGTCCATTAACCTAAGCTAAAAAAACGAGGTAAACACGCACGCACACATGCACCTTTAACTATTACACAAAGGCCTACGATACATGCTATGGTCTGCGGAAAAATAAAATGAATGACCAAAGGGATAAATATGCATGATTTATATTAAGCCTATATTTACATTCTAAAATCCATGCTATGAAATAAACGACCAAAGAAATAAACCTAAAGTGCAAAATGATAAAAATGCATGAATTATATTGAAGCCTACTATACAATCTAATAATTTAAGGATGCTTTAACAATAAAATAAAAATGCAAAGGCGAACTAAACATAAGATGCATCGAAAAAATATAATAAGAGTAAAGATGTGTGAAAAAAAATAAATAAAC
>Ga0315914_1005030_pt1 | contig 19488 bp, 10 predicted proteins | sample MpolenodulesMG_FD_203920 | JGI IMG/M metagenome (GOLD analysis project Ga0315914, IMG submission 203920) | Medicago polymorpha root nodule microbial communities from Los Angeles, California, United States - elongated nodules | ecosystem: Host-associated > Plants > Roots > Nodule | place: USA... | reverse complement strand
TTTTTTTTTGAGAGGTTGTATTTGATATTTTAATTGGTTGTGTTTTATCTTTGGAATTGTAAATTTATTTTAGATTGAAAATGTTGCTAATTATGCATAGACTTCCGTGAATTGGTTTGAAAAAAAATGATTCACAAAAAATTTACGGAAAGAAAAATTGGTTCGAGTAAAATCCACAGGAAGAAAAAAAATTGTTAAGAAATGAAAAGGATATAGAAATGTAAATATAAAATGGAAAAGGAAATTTGACGGACTATTAAATACATCTTTTTTTATTTTAATTAGTTACCATATTTATCACTTTAATTAAAGTAAAATAAGTGGAATTTGTTCATTTATTGCTCCTTAACCAGTGCCTCGAGGGCACCGGTTAGCAACACCCTTTAAAGTATTATTTCAACGGGAACATAAGATGAGTATACAATTACTTTAATAGCATTTAATTTGAAACAGTTTATTAATAGCATTTGAAACACTTTGTCAAAAAAAAATAGCATTTGAAACACAATCATGTTTTGCTTTTATGATTTGACTATTTGGTCTAAATTATTGTTTTAGCAGGGGAGATATCACAATTATAGTTACTTTAATCTAATATACGTATTTTAATCTTTATTATCTAATAAGAATATATAAATTTAACTTTCTATAAAAATTATTTTAAACCTAAACAAAGACAGAAACAAAAAAATGACCATGTGAAAGCACGAGTACCATGCAACTTCAAATAATAGCTAAGGAATATAGACAAGAATGAGTATTTAGCTAAGGATTATGGATAATGTTTCATGAAACATTACACAAACAATTTCTTAAACATTAAAAAGGACAATGGATTTAAAGATGTTTCATAAGGTTACTATATTTTTAATCAAATTAGAAGACGTTTGTGCTGATAAATTTTGTATTGAAATACCCACCACTATCTTAATTTCACACATATAACCAAATGCGTCCTTATTTTGTTTAAATAATTTCATATAAAATGCTTGTTGTAAGGTGTCAATGATGTGGTGTCCAAGTGGAGATGTCACCTAAGCATTGAACATCCAAATCATTCCCGCTAATGAAAAAATTTAAGGAAAAAAATAAATTGATTGACACCTAACAATTTCGATAACATATTTGCTTTTTCGTAAAAGAAAAATGGTAACAAGTGTTCTTGAATTATTTTTTAGGAAATCAAAATAAGAAACTTCTACGTAAAAAATTGTGTGTTAATTACTTTGGTAAGTGTTTGATTTGTATTTTCAAAAAAGAAATGATATTTATACATCTACTTTTTAACAACTTTTGAAACAACTCTCTATCTCATCCTCACATTTGTTTTTATTCTCTCTCTTTTTCTTTCTTTCTCCATTGTTGGTTGTACAAATATCACTCCTCTTTTCAAAATAAAAACTACTTTAATGGGTTGCTCAAACAACATTTAGACGTTTTTGAACATGTTAGCAAGACCCATCCCAAAAGCAACTTCCTAAGAGTTTACAATTTCAAATACAATCTGACCATTTACTCTTTACAATTTATATTGTAAAAGCCGCCTTAGTAACATTGGATACTTGATACAAAAAAACTAACGACAGGCCTGCAACATTGTTTGGATGTTGTGTTTTGTTTCTTTGCGGTTCAAACTTTTCTAGTTAACAGTTAAACATGAAACAACAACCACACCATCCCTTGGCTTATCTAAACTCATTCTCTAATTTCTAATATAAAAAGACCTGAATTTACATGCAAAAGCACAAAGGCAGTGTCTCAGCCACAACAATGGATAAACCACTCAAACTTTACTTCATTCCATACTTAGCAGCAGGGCACATGATCCCTCTATGTGACATAGCCTCTCTCTTTGCTTCACGTGGCCACCTTGTTACAATCATAACCACTCCTTCAAATGCTAGAATCCTTCCCAAACCTAACAACAACTTCAATGTTCAAACCTTTCAATTCCCTTCCCAAGAAGTTGGCCTCCCCGATGGCATTGAAAACCTCTCCTCCGTCAGTAACATCGATGAGGGCTGGAAAATCTACCATGCCACCACACTGCTCCACGGACTAATTGAGAATTTCGTGGAGCAGCACCCACCTGATTGCATTGTGGCGGATTTTTTATTCCCGTGGGCGGATGAACTAGCAAAGAAGCTTCACATTCCGAGATTCGTGTTCAACGGTTTCTCACTCTTTACCATATGTGCCATGGAATCCCTCAAATCACACCCTCTCCCTGAGGATGCTTCTGGTTCTTTTGTTATTCCGAATTTTCCTTACGACATTGTCATTAATTCAACACCACCTTTGGAGTCCAAGACTTTTATGGATCCTCTACTCACTGTAGCGCTCAAAAGCGATGGCTTCATCATCAATAGCTTTGTGGAGCTGGATGGAAAAGAGTATGTTGAGTATTACGAGAAAACCATCGGTCACAAGGCTTGGCATCTTGGCCCGGTCTCTCTTGTTCCCAAAACTACTCAAGAGAAGGCAAATAGAGGGGGAGAAAGCGAAGTGAGCTTGCAAAAGTATTTGAATTGGTTGAACTCAAAGCAAGATAACTCAGTGCTTTACATTAGCTTTGGAACAATTTGTTACTTCCCTGATAAGCAATTGTATGAGATTGCAAGCGCGATAGAAGAATCAGGTTATGAATTCATATGGGTTGTCCCAGAGAAGAAGGGGAAGGAGAACGAGAGTGAAGAGGAGAAGGAAAAATGGTTACCCAAGGGGTTTGAAGAGAGGAATAAGGGGATGATTGTAAGGGGATGGGCCCCGCAAATGGTTATATTGGGGCATCCTGCCGTCGGTGCATTTTTGACGCATTGTGGGTGGAACTCTGTGACGGAGGCTATTAGTGCAGGGGTTCCGATGATCACATGGCCAGTGCATAGTGATCAGTTCTACAATGAGAAACTCATAACTCATGTGCGGGAGATAGGGGTGGAAGTAGGTGCAGATGAGTGGATCACAACAGCTTTTCGAGATATGAAAAAGTTGGTGAAGAGAGATTTTATAAAGAAGGCCATGAGAAGGTTGATGGATGGTGGTACTGAAGCTGTCCAAATTAGAAACAAAGCTCAAGAGTTGGCAAAAATTGCTAGAGATGTCATTCAAGAAGGTGGCTCATCTCATGACAATTTGACGTCTTTGATTGATGAACTTAAGCATTTAAGAGAGAATAGGGTGCCTAAACAACTATGATGTCATTTTCCCACAATTTTAATAGTCATAGTATAATTAATTGTTGGTTATACAGCAAAAAGACGAAAAAAAATGTATACTATTGCACTCACTCGTCTTATAAGAGGAAATCAACTCATTTTATTCTAAAATTTATTTTACCTAGATATCAATTACTCCATATACAAATGAGTTTCATCACCTAAATATGTATTAAGGCTATTTTTAAGTGTGATTTAGCCTTAGTTTGTTTGGGATTTAGTTAGATGCTCGAAGACACATAAGAAATCTTGAAATTCATCTTCATTTAGATTTTTATTTTTTTTTACAACGAAATTTAAGACAAGTCAATATACAATCACATTTGTGCCGACGATGAAGACAATCGAGATGATGGAGTTGTTACACCTTCAGAAGGCTAAGGCGATAGAAAATTAGTTTATAAAATATTAGTTTGTGAATATTTTAAAAAAAAAAAAATAGGACTAAAAAAAAAAGATACAGCTGACAAAAATGCACAATGTCGAACCTAGTGCAATGCCTTGGGAAAAAAGTTGGTGTTTTTCTCAATTTGGTTTAGCAAGTAAAATGGACAATTTTTTATCAAAAAAAAAATGAAGAATATTAGGTTGAAATAAGAAAATAGATATTTTATTTCTAACGAAAAACAAGCATATAGTCTTAAGGAAAGAATATGCACATAGAAGAGAAAGAAAAGAGGTTCCAATCATGAAAGTGTGTTCGGAAACCATTCTCTATTTGAGTATGTTGTTTTTGTCACCCATTTAGTTACTTACATAATTTTTCCCGAGTTTTTTTTTTTTTGAGGGAAAATTTTTTCCGAGTTGTTTGGTTTCTCTGTATCAATTTGAAATACTTATTTGTTGTGAGGTTAATTAAGTAAAGATTCCTATAAATATCAATTTGAAATACTTTTTATAGGAGTTTTCCACGTTAAAATTGATAGTGTCCTTATTCATAGTTTTGGGTTAATTAAGTAAAGATCCCTATAAATATCAATAATTTTGTTTTGAGTCTCTACTAAAAATTCAATATTTTAGTCCATGTAACATTTTCCTTTATCACGTTTATTGATCAAAACTACAAACGGAAAATTTTATAGGAAATAAAAATATTGATAGAAAATTTTACACATGCTAAAATTGTTGATGATTTTTTCTTTACCTGAACTAAAAAATACGATGTTTTGTAGGAACTAGAAACGATATTCTAAATAATTAACCTTATTGTTTTTATCGTTGGTTGTGATGGATAAATTGGCTCGTAGTGGTCATATTTCACAAGAAAAAGAGAAATTTAACATTTTCGTAGTAATTAATTTGTGGTGAACAGTGTGAGTCAATACAACTTATATGATAACCTTGAATGGGTTAAATTATGCTCTTTGAAAAAATAAGACAGAGGATCTCCTTTAGGAGAAGAAATATCACTCAAGTAAAAATAAATTACTTGAGAGGAGATATCATGTGTATATTTATTTATCTAAACGTACCATGAAAAAATTTAACTAGAAGCCGGCTTGTTGATACCAAAACAGGGCTGATTCTTTCAAAGCAATGTCCGCATCATGTTTTGGCTTATCAAAGCTTCCATTATAAAAAAGACATGAATTTGTTTGCAGAGGTAGAAGGCAGTGTCTCAGCCATAACAATGGACAAACCACTCAAACTTTACTTCATTCCATATTTAGCAGCAGGTCACATGATCCCTCTTTGTGATATTGCCTCTCTCTTTGCCTCACGTGGCCACTTTGTTACAATCATCACCACTCCTTCAAACGCTCAAATCCTCCCCAAATCCAACTACTTCAACGTTCACACCTTTCAATTCCCTTCCCAAGAAGTTGGCCTCCCCGACGGCATTGAAAACCTGTCCGCTGTCACAGACCTCGACAGCTCCAACAGAATCTTTCAGGCCACCACACTGCTCCGTGAACACATTGAGAATTTCGTTGAACAAGAACCACCTGATTGCATTGTAGCAGATTTTTTATTCCCTTGGGTGGATGAACTGGCAAACAAGCTTCACATTCCAAGATTCGTCTTCAATGGTTTCTCACTCTTTACCATATGTGCCATGGAATCCCTCAAATCACACCCTCTCCCTGAAGATGTTTCTGGTTCTTTTGTCATTCCCCATTTTCCTTATGATATCACCATTAATTCAAAACCACCTGCTGAGTCAAAGTCATTCATTGATCCGCTACTCACTATAGCTCTCAAAAGCCATGGTTTCATCATCAACAGCTTTGCAGAGCTCGATGGAGAAGAGTGTGTTGAGTATTATGAGAGAACCATCGGTCACAAGGCTTGGCATCTTGGACCGGCATCTCTCGTTCATAAAACCACTCAAGAGAAAGCAAATAGGGGAGAAAAGTGCATGTTGAGTGTGAAAAAGTTTTTGACTTGGCTCAACTCGAAGCGAGATAACTCAATACTCTACATATGCTTCGGAACCTTTTGTTATTTCCCTGATAAACAATTGTATGAGATTGCAAGTGCGATTGACGCATTAAATTGTGAATTCATATGGGTTGTCCCGGAGAAGAAGGGGAAGGAGAATGAGAGTGAAGTGGAGAAGGAAAAATGGCTCCCTAAAGGATTTGAAGAGAGGAATAAGGGGATGATTGTAAGGGGATGGACCCCACAGGTTGTTATCTTGAGTCACCCCGCTGTAGGTGCATTTTTGACGCATTGTGGGTGGAACTCTGTGGCCGAGGCTGTCAGTGCAGGAGTTCCAATGATCACATGGCCAGTACATAGTGATCAATTCTATAACGAGACGTTGATAACTCAGGTGCATGGGATTGGAGTGGAAGTCGGTGCGGATGAGTGGCTTACCACTGCTTTTCGGGACATGGAAAAGCTGATAGGGAGAAATCACATAGAGAAGGCTTTAAGAAGGTTAATGGACGGTGGTGATGAAGCCATCCAAATCAGACGTAGAGCTCAAGAGATTGCAAAAATATCTAAACATGTTGTTGATGAAGGTGGCTCATCCCATGATAATTTGACAGCTTTGATTGATGAGCTTAAGCAATTAAGAGACAGTAAGGGACTTAATTGATAATGATGTCACGAATTGATCACGAATGAGGCACATAGAATAAAAAACTGATCATCATGCTTTTAACTATAGCTTCTTCACCTCTACTCCTCTGTGAAAAAATGATTCGCGACACAAAGCATTTTCCTTTATTTTACTTAGATATCTATGTTCATCATACAAATGAATTTCATCACCTAAATATGTTAAGGTAATTTTCAATGTGACTTTTACTTTTACTTCTTATAAATAGGATGGACCGGAGAGTTTGAATACAAAATTGTTTGTAATCCTTGTAAAATTAGGAAATTCATTATAGTCACTATAAATAAATTCTGTATAAAATAAAACGAAAATTACAAAATCGAATTTCATACTTATTCTCATCTTCATTTAACACAATGAATTTCAATTTATAAAGTAAACTATTTTTGAATGAAGTTTATAAAGTAATTCTTGACATGCATATATTTAAATCCTGTATAAAACAATCTTTTTTTGAAGGAGTATAAAACAATATATGTAATCCTGTAAAAGAAATATATACAAGTTGGGGTTATCAAATATAAAAAAAGGTCATTAGTGCTTCGGGGCACTAGTTAAGAAAGCAAAAGAAGAAAATTTTGCATTGAATATTTTGATGGGCCTTCAAACATAGCAAGAAGAGGATGCAACTATTGTTGGCTGAATGACTCGCCATAAAAACAGTGGTTCAGTGCCTTTTAATATTTTTTATATCAGTTCAATCACATTTTAAACCAGTTAAATCATTTTTTTCTTTCTAAATAGTAGTTAGCTTCCGTTGAAGATGTTTTCATCAGGTCAAGGTACCTAGGAGCAAATAGTAGATGCCTAGAGAGAAACTTTCATTATATTAAGCGAAACTAAAAAACCAGTTGAATTAGAGCTTTTCTTCTCTGTTGCCTCTCACAACTTGACCATAAAACTATTATTGGGAAATATTCAAGTCCCACATCGGATAGATAAAACTCTTTATAAGAGTTTATATAGAGGAAACAATCCTCACCTTACAAACCGGTTTTTTAAAGATGAGTTAGGCCGCAAATTTCAACAACAATAAAACAAGATATTTTTATCCTCTAGGATATTTCTTTTTGTTTTTGTATCTAGAATGTTAAGATTCTTTCATGTTAAATATGTATTCATATCATGTTCAAGAAATATCAAGAATATTTAAAAATTATGCCTATTAAAAACAAAAAACGAAGCAATTTTTTTTCTACGATGAAAACATCCAGATTTACTTTTTAAAGACTAAAATGAAGATTTTATGTATATTTAGGGATGAAAAACTTATTTAATCATAAAAATTATGCTTAACAAGATGGATTGGATTCATGACCTTTGAACCGTCATAATATTCCTAAAGGCTCAAAGCCCTCTAGAAAGGCTTAGACGCCTTCCAGAAGGGCTCCTGAGGCCTAGACACGCCCCTCTTAGGGCGCCGCCTTTCTTAGCTTCTAGAAACCTCTAGAAACCGCCTAAAAGACAAAATCCCAGCTTCCTTGGGGCTGAAGTCACGCTAAAACAAGCCCACAAGGAGGTTATAAATACCACCCTTGGAAGCACTCTCAAGGCATCCAATAATACGTCTAAACCCTACAATACGATACTAAACCCTAGTATTCATTATTGTATTTTTTCTGCAAGTACAGTTGGCGCCGTCTGTGAGAACCTCAGTAAAACTAACCTAGGCCACACTCTCAACCAAACTCCGCCGCCTGCGGCGAACTCTAGGGAATATCCAAATCCTAATTCCGCCGCATCAATACAAGCTAGAAGCCGCAGCAGTCACTCGATGGAATTCATTCATCATATTATTAGGTTCTATTTTTCCAAAATATAGTATTCCCTCCGGTCCTATTTATAAGAAAAATTTCAAAAAAATTCTTGGTCTTATTTATAAGAAAAGGTCACAACTTTTAAAGTACATTTATTGTTTAAAAGACTTTTCTATCCCTCATTTAATGTTGGTCTTTTCAATATTAGTGGGTATATTTAATACTTCAAAAAAATTTATGAGGGTATATTTGTAAAAATATTCAAAAAATTACAACAACTAATGTTTGTCTTGGTTTTGATGATTTTTGGTTTCTCTTCTTATAAAAAGGGGGAGAAGATTCTCTTCAGTGTAAATTGTCTGCAGTGAAATCAACACCACACTTTTTTTTTGGCAACAGGTAGTTATATTAAAAAAGAAAATAATAAATGGTTTGGATTTTCACAGAACAGCCTCCAGTAATTTTTTCGCGGAAGAGGATCCGTGCCCATAAAAAGGACGGGAGGGAGTACTTAAATTGTGCACTTTCATGGTGACCGCTTTTCCTATTCCTTTCAATTTTCAATACTTTTTTTCATTGAAAAATATGTTCCCAGAATGATCCAACCTAATTGAAAAATCTTATTTTAAAACAAATTCCTGTTTTGTTTATGACTATGATTTATTTTCTCAGTACTCTATGTTACTTATTTTGGTTTAGAATAATTCAAAGTGTCTTTAATTATAGTAAAAAGATATGCATCGATTTGATTTTTTCTTTTTTCCAATATCTTTTGCGACAGTATATTTACAGTTTGTAATTTAAGAAAAACTTTTGCTTAATATATTTCGATTGGAAGAAAATTTCTTTGACTAATATATTTTGAGAACATATTTTTCCACTTTTTGATTTGAAGAAAAAAAAGAAAATTTCTCAACATATTTTGAAACAATATTTGGCTTACAGCAAATTTTTTGCTTAAAATATTTCAAGACAATATTTTACAACTTTAATTACGAAGGCTCTTATCGGTTTTATTTATTTTGCTTATTTTGCAATTGTTGTTTGGTGCATACACATAATCCGTGGATAATCAGTCTTATAGACAGATTAGCTGATAAAAATATAATATGATCTTTATTATGATTGTACATGAAGTTTATAAAATTGGGTTTGGAACCTAGATGTTTTCATCTCTATAATAGCAGAATGAGCTTTAAATTAACAGCTTTAAACTCCAATCTCTTATGATATTCTATAAATGCATACTCAGTATTGTTGATATTCATATGTTTGGGGACTCCCCACACATATTGGGATCTATTATTATTGTTTATTGAAATATGAAGTTGGAAAAGTTACTGAGACATTAACCTAAACAAGCTTTGGTATTTTCTGATTTTTTACGATCATATTTTCCTTTCCAAATTTTTGAATTTCAATTACCTTGCTATCCTTTGATAACTATGCTCCTGTACTCGATCACTATATGTCAACTACACAAGCTACACGTTTTGATTCTGGTGACCCAGTTAGCGAATTGGTTAAAGTACAAACTAATTAAATTTTTGATTGACTTGCAAGTTGTTACGCTAGCACACCAGTATATATTCTAGATTCTCTCAGTATTCGGTTACTATCCATAATTTTTGATAACAGAATATTAATGCCAATCTATTTCCCTTGACATTCAAATGTTCTCTAAGAAAACTTTTCATTTAAATGTAAGTGTCAATGCCTAAGAACCAGGTACTCGAATGAACACTCCAAGGGAACACTGCGCAACCGTAACAACATCACTCAAGACTCAAGAGCAAATTAACAATATTATTTGGAAAAATATTATTTGTATTAGTTGACTGCCTCATTTATTTTGGAGTTATTTTTGGTGCATATACATAATATGTGGACAATCAGCTGACTTACTATTATTCCATCATCCGTGTCTACGATACTTGCTAGGAATTCATCATGATCCACTAAATAATCACGAGCTATCATTATGTATCATTCATAATTTGAAGACAGCAGGGTAAATACCCTTGTAGTAGGTAAAACTTGATTCCATATTTATAGCACTAATAACCATGAATGCTTGAAAGCATTCTACTCATCCTTTTTTATGTTCGTAACTGTGTTTATGCTATATTGCTCCTTCTCACTATTATTTATTATTTAGAAGATTTCAGCCTTATTATATAATTAGTTTAATTCAAGTTTGAAAATATGTATGATATCGGTAAATTCTTTTCATAAATCATTTGTATCGTCTACTATCAAGTAAGTAAAATTGAATAGAAGTTAGTTTGGATTTAACATGAGAAGAGTAGAAAACATGGACAAGTAAATTGGAGAAATATAAGAGCAGTTAATTTCCATTGAAGATGATAAAATATGATTAAGACTCCTTTCTTTATGATATTGATTACTTTGGAAGTGTGGAAGAATTGTTATATTTTAGATAAATCAAGCTCGGGATACAAACAAGCCCGCCAAGGGCAAGATTAACGAAAGGAGAGAACTCGCAAAACTATACGCCAAAATGAAATATAGAAGCAATGGTCCCGCCATCAAAGGCTTGAAGATGAAACACAGAGTTATTCTAACCTTTCTCGACCTTTGAGATTTATTTTGTAGATTCTACAAAGAAGCATCCATAAAAGATCAAGGACGCCCAAACTAGGTCAACCTTTTTAAAGGCTCTGACTCGGCGGCTTGAAGACAATAGACCGCCCAAACCAGGTCAACCTTTTTAAAGGCTCTGACTCGGCGGCTGGAAGACAATAGACCGCCCAAACTGGGTCAACCTTTTTAAAGGCTTTGACTCGATGGCTTGAAAAACTTATAACATCTAAACGATTTAGATTGGGCATCACATATAAAATAAAAGGAAGACAGAATAAGCAAAGTTACTAGTACATGCACGAACTCTTAAAAAAAAGAAATTCCAAAAACCCCTTAGGTGTGTCCCCTTAAGTGCGCCGCCTAAAAAGGCTTCTAGAACGCTCTAAAGCATACTATACGATTGACCTTACAGATCTATCACTTCGCCTTGTCCCAAGACTCGTGCTTGGGGGGCTGGTAAACCGTCATAATATTCCTAAAGGCTCAAAGCCCTCTAGAAAGGCTTAGACGCCCTCCAGAAGGGCTCCCGAGGCCTAAGTGCGCCCCTCTTAGGGCGCCGCCTTTCTTAGCTTCTAGAAACCTCATAAAAGACAAAAGCTCAGCTTCCTTGGGGCTGAAGTCACGCTAAAACAAGCCCACGAGGAGGTTATAAATACCACCCTTGGGAGCATTCTCAAGGCATCCAATAATACGTCTAAACCCTAGAATACGATACTAAACCCTAGTATTCATTATTGTATTTTTTTTCTGCAAGTACAACCTTAAAAAAAAATTCTCACTTCCTCCTAATAACTCCATGCTGGGGAGAACTAAGAGTGTGTTTGGATGAGGGAATGTTTTGAGGGAATTCAAATACTTTGATGTGAATTCTATTGTTTGGATAATAATTTGAAGAACTTTCAAAATGATGGAAATTTATGAAGTATTTTGTTCAAGTTAAATTTAAAGAATTTCAAATGAAACATAAAACCTAAGAATTTCAAAATTCTTCATTGTTATAATTTTTCAAATTTTGCATTTTGGTCGTCAAATTTTCCAAAATTTTTAATTTGACCCCAATAAATTTATAAAAAATTGCAAATTAACCCCTCAATGTTTTCAAAAATTATAATTTGACCCCTCAAAATTTTTGAAATTTGCAAACTGACCCCAAATTTCATTTTCAAATTTGGCCCAAAAAAATTAAACTTTTTAAAAGTTGCCCAAAAATTATGGCAATATTTTTTTTTATTTCTCCATCCAAACAATAATATTTAGGAATGAAAGCAATTTAATTGAATTACTTAGAATTATAAATTCTTCAAAATTTCTCAATTACTCCATCCAAACACACTCTAAGATTTGTCAATTTCATGCTTTCTTGCAAAAATGACATAAATTTATATCTGAGAAAACATAAATCTCTTCATTGAATTAATAACAAAATCGCACATTCCCTCCTTAAAAAAAAATCGCACATTCCTTATTCATCAGAAATCCACTCATGTATGATAAATTATTATAAATATTAGGATAAAATATTTTTAGTCCTCAACATAGTCTTTATAAAACGCAAATAGGGATTAAAAGTGAATAATTTTTTCGAAGGGTTAAACGTGAAAGCTCATGATTTTGTACGGACTAAACACATTTAACTTTTAGGGTTTGTTTGGTAAGAGATGATTTTGAGCTTATAGTTTATATCTTATAAGCTCATTTGACTAAAAAAGATTTGTTTGATAAGTGTCACTTTATCACGAGCTTATAACTTATTTTTACTAGTTTATGACTGTTTTTGATAAGCTAATTTAAGTAGTTTATACCTTAAAGATCATAGCTTATCATTATTTATCTCAACTTTACCCCTACATATTTAATTGGAAAATAAAATTAATTAAATATATCAGTTTTATGTCATTTCATATTTATAAGTTAATTTAATCGTTAATTTTACTAAACACTGTAAATTTAGTCAGCTAACTTATCTGATATCAGTTATAAGCTAATTTATCAACTATTTGATAGCTATAAAGTCATATGCAATAGACTAACATATCAGTTATTTGCTATTTTTAACCAAACAAACCTTATTATTATTCATATTATTATTATTATTATTATTATTATTTAATTAAAATAATAAAATTAAAACCTTATGAACCATATCCAAATTATCTTCCCTGGACGGTGCAATGAAAGTATGACACTCAAATAAACCTACAAGTTTTTTTTTTCCCCAGTGCACAACTAACCTAATTTTTACCAAAACAAAAATATATAATAATTGTGCGTGCATGCTTCAGTGTGATTTGTGCGAAAATATTTCGCACCATCCAGCATTTTTCTTTGATAGAATTAACCAAAGTCTTACCTAACACCTTTTTTATACTAAAACATATTAAAATTGATTTCTTCAATCTCTTCTTACTAAGCTTGCAAAGTGGCATGAGGCAGAGCATTATTGAGGGTAATTCTATTAGAGTGTTGTGTTTTTATTTGTTTAATTTTAAATCAACCGTCTTTCAAGAACAAAAATGAGGCAGGCAGATTTAGTATCTTTCGTTTTCTTTTACTTTTTCTTGATGCATATATGTCCATTAGTATACAGCAATACAGATAAGACACAACATTTTTAAAGATTTTCTATCGTATGCAAATTTGTTCATATTACAAAGTTTAAAATATAAATTTTGTATTAAAACTTGTATATTTAATATTAAATATAAAACTTTTAAATAAATAATTGTAATTTTTTTAAAAAATTTATTACTATTAGATTTTTCAACATGTACACTATTGCACATGTTAAATAAATCGTTTTATTAAATTATCAAGTTGACAGGGTCTATATAAATGGAAAATGACAAAAAATATACAACATTTTCAGTGATAGGTCATTGGAAACCACACAAGAATTGTTTGTCACTTTGTTATAATCTACTCCTTATTGTATCCACACACGCACAAAGAAGAATTGGCGATGGAAGAAAGAACAAAGATGGATATGGAAGAAGGAGAAGAGAAACCACTTAATATATACTTCATACCTTACTTAGCTCCTGGTCATATGATCCCTTTATGTGACATAGCAACACTCTTTGCCTTACGCCTTCAAAAAGTTACCATCATAACCACACCCTCCAATGCTCAAATACTTGGCAAATCGATCCCTTTAAACCAACACCTCCGTATTCACACTGTTCCATTTCCTTCCCAAGAGGTTGGCCTACCTGATGGCGTTGAAAGCCTCTCCGCCGCCATCGACCTTGAGAACCTCCGCAAGATCTTTCAAGCCACCACTCTCCTCCAACCACCCATCCAACACTTCGTGGAGCAGCACCCACCGGATTGCATTGTGGCGGATTTCTTGTTTCCTTGGGTTGATGAACTTGCAAACAAGCTTCAAATTCCTAGACTCTCTTTCAACGGTTTCTCTCTGTTTGCAATTTGTGCCTTAGAATCTGTTAAAGCACACTCTCTTTATGATTCTGCTTCATTTGTGATTCCTGGTCTTCCTCATTCTATTGTCATGAATGCAACACCACCTAAGCAGATGAGTGAAATGTTGGAAGCGCTTTTGGAGACGGTTTTCAAAAGTAATGGAATCATTGTTAACAATTTTGCTGAACTTGACGGTGAAGAGTACATCGAACACTATGAGAAAACTACGGGTCACAAAGCTTGGCATCTTGGTCCAGCTTCTCTTATTCGTAGAACTGTTCAAGAAAAAGCACAGAGGGGACAACAGAGTGTTGTGAGTGTGCATGAGTGTCTCAATTGGCTAGACTCGAAGCCAGATAACTCAGTGTTGTACATATGCTTTGGAAGCCTCTGCCTTTTCCCTGATAAGCAACTTTACGAGATTGCATGTGGGATAGAAGCATCGGGTCACGAATTTGTATGGGTTGTTCCTGAGAAGAAAGGGAAAGAGGATGAGAGCGAAGAGGAGAAAGGAAAATGGTTGCCAAAGGGATTTGAAGAGAGAAATATCCAAAAGAAGAAGGGTTTGATTATTAGGGGTTGGGCTCCACAAGTTATGATTCTGAGCCACACTGCTGTAGGTGCGTTTATGACGCATTGTGGGTGGAATTCCACTGTGGAGGCGGTTAGTGCAGGGGTTCCAATGATCACGTGGCCGGTGCATGGAGAACAATTTTACAATGAAAAGTTGATAACACAGGTGCGACAAATTGGGGTGGAGGTGGGGGCAGCTGAGTGGAGTTCAATTGGTATTGGGGAGAGAGAGAAGGTGGTGGGGAGGGATAATATTGAGAAGGCTGTGAGGAGATTGATGGATGGTGGTGGTGACGAAGCTGAGAAAATCAGAAAGTATGCTCGAGAGTTTGGGGATAAGGCTAAACATGCTGCTCAAGAAGGTGGTTCATCTCATAGGAATTTAACGGCTGTGATCGATGATCTTAAAATATCGAGGGACCGCAAACTTCTAGTCTAAAGGTCATTTTGTTTATTTATTTATGACATATATAGTCTATTATTTGGCTTTCGGTCCAACAAAATATAAATCTCATTTTCTGGTTCAGAGTGATGAAAAAGGAACCAATTGAGATAAATGAAATATATAGTCTCATAGTGTTCGATGTACTCAATTATAGAAAAGAAAAAAAAAAGTTTATGAGTTTGATAGACTCAAATATAAATAAAGAGCAATCTGTTGAAGGAGTGTGTTGGGTGTAGCATATATATGAAACACACTTGTAATGGTAGCAATGGGAAAAATCAAATGATAATTTATCTCAGCGTTTAGTTGGTTTCATCGTGTCACATCACATTTATACAAACTTAATTGAGTGGTGAGTAAAATAATTTATCTAAAGTTAGTTTCTACCATGGTATTTTAATGAAAATTGTTGTTCACGCATTTGATAGGACTGAGAAACACATGTAAAAGACGAAATTGTTCCTTGGCAGTTAACTGTTGAAAAAAACAATTATGCATACAGTGGGTTCTGCATAATTCTAAAGCATTTCCAAGTCATTTTTCGGCCAGCTTTTACCTGTAATTAAACCAGAACATTACCAAATGCAATATAACTCATACAACATTTAATCTCAGTCATAAACAAGAAAAATACAATATCTTTTACAATTGTCCATAATTAAATCAAACCGACATTTGGTTCAAAATACATAAAAGTTTGAAATTCATCAAAACGTTACATAGTGTTCATAATTAAGTGTCCATAATCAAACAACTCATTACATATCATTAAATTAAACAACACATTCAACGCAATTGCATATGGAACGAACATACATATATAATATATTATTTTCCACCATATTCCGAAACATAAATCCGACGTCGCTATCGTCTTCAATAAGCAATGCATATAGCTTGTCGTTTTCCATGCGTATTCATCTCTATCTTCTCCTAGGTTTATGCATGACATTTGACCAAACAAGTGACGTGTATATTGATTTTCACCAAGATGCTCAAAATAAGTGTTAAGTTGTGCCTTCAAATCATCAAGAGAGTCGGTCGGCGTTATCATAACCTTAATTGTCTTTTTAAAAGCGGCGTACCTAACACGACCTTCAATTTTTGCAACCTCAGACATGTTTCACTTCACAAAAGCATTAGAATGTAATTAAACGAAACGTAATAATCAATAAAATGTACATAAAATGTGTAAACATTAACAAGTGATTGGGGAAGATCAAGTGAAATAGAATCTTCCTCATCTTCCGCAATTACTTCAAATTGTTGCTTTGATTTTTCAGGAGTGTCCAACAAAATAGGCGCCACTTTGTTTGACTCTTTTTGTGGTTGTGGCGGTTTGCTTCCACTTTCAATAACTATGAGCTTTCGGAACAACTCATGTTGATCCAAATACTCATCTTCCCAAGTCACCGCATCTTCTTTCTTGTGATCGTGCCACTCCGTGGATGATGGAGGTAGTGGACAACCATTCTTCAAATAAATAAGCACGAAATGATTCGGAATTACCCCAAGGCACATAATGGGAGTTTTTTGCTTACCCGACGGTGGTGGCCTTCTTAGTGGGAAAAAAGATTCTGATTTTCCAACTTCAAGATTTGTCAACACGACCACACACTTTTTGTAATAATTAGCAACAATGTGTCCCATGTTCGGAAAAGTCAACCACGTATCAACAAGATGTGCACAACATTTCATATTTGCGGGAGGATGTAAGCCATTTAAAATGTAGTTATAACGATCTTCACCCACAAATACTTCAACATAATCATCTTTATGATCTTTCAACTCTTGAATAAGATGTCTACGAATCATGATATGATTTTGTTCGGTCAATCCCATGAACTCGGCTATAGCCCGAAATCTACAATGTTCGTCGCCTATAACATCCACCACTTTTTCAATAAATGGAAGCATGAAGCGTGGCATATAATCAATAGGCCTCATAACCGGAATAGCCTTAGGCTTTGGATACCAAGAAGGTGGTGGAAGTGGGGAAAGTGATGTTTTACCAAGACGAGCACTTTTTTTTTTTTTATATGATGAAGTTGTTGGTGATGGTGACGGTTGACTATCCGGATTTTGGGAATCAACAACCTCCCATGAAGAAGGGATTCGACTAGTCGATGTAATTTTTTCTTTAGACCTCGCAATATCCACTTTTTTCTTGGCTCCGTTGGTTGGTACTTTTCGTGGTGGTGGAGACATCATGGTGATTTCAGGAAATGCCAACTGCCGCAAAACCTCTTTGATTTCAAGCTTCATTTTGTAAGGGAGTTTCTTGAGACGTTATTGAATACCGTTTCATTCTTCATCGACAGAAAAATCATGGTCATTACTTTCTTCGCCCATACGTAACCTATGCCAATGATGGTGTATCTCATTCATCAGCAGTTTTTCTCGGCAGTTAACTATCGAGGTTTTCCTCGATAGTTAACTGCAGCCGGTTTTTGAATTTCTCGTCAATTAACTGCCGAGGGGCAATTTCGTATTTTACATGTGTTTCTCAGCCTTATGATATGTGTCAACAACAATTTTCTATTTTAATTTATTGGAATTATGTACATCAATGAGAGTTATATTTCACTATCACAGCACCCGTAATTGATTGGTGAGTCTGGTCACCCTAATTGCAGTTTATACAAGGAATCTTAACATCTTTTGTTTAAAAACAAAAAAAGAATAATAATGATCCATCAAAGCTTTGAAACTAGCATGCTTGACTTAATTAGCATGCTTTGATGTGAACATTTGATCCATATGTGGAAGTGAATTAATGAACTCTTTGCCCAGTTAAGATTCTTTTCTCCAATAAGACTGAACCTCTCAACATCAAGCTTGACTTATAGGTGGTGATGAACTCTTTGCAACGCGTTTCTTCATTCAATTTGTCATCCAACCACTTTTTCACTGTACAGGAAAAAGTTGTGCCGTAATGCTGATTTTGTGTCCTTGGATTCTTTAATGTCAGTGTGTCTGATTTACATGAATTATATTTTGTTTTCAAACTGTGAAAGTGATAATTTATATATCTATATTTTGAAAATACGTGATTTGGTGGAAATCATGCTCCAAGGCTTTGGTATCATTGTAGAGGAATACATAAATATCACATGTCTATTGCCATTTGATTTCAGATTTTATCTGCATTTACTTTAGTGTCATTTACATGTGCTCTACTACATATATGTGTTTCAAGTTGTTTATAGCCCTTAAGTTTTGTCTAAACCAGATTAGAGATTCAAAGCATGTGAAATTTAGTATGAAAGGAAACCTTGTCGCATCATAATCCTCATACTATATTTGAGTTTAAAAGTACAAATCAAATCAAATTTGAGGCTACATGTCTATAAATTGATATGAAATTTGTTCAACTATCTTTTTCTGGACAAGGGTTTAACTCGGAGGTGAAGTGGTGTATGAGAGGGCAAATTCAAGAACAAATTGTAATGCTATGGTGAGATTTAATGTAAGCAAGGAAGGTTTATATAAAATAACCAAATTGGTATTGGATCACAATCATGAGTTTGTACCTCCTGAGCAAAGACATGTGCTACGTTCTATGAGAAATTTGTTGAATGCTGGTATGAGTTACAAATATTTGGGGTGTGTTTGGGTTGAGGGTTTAAGAGGGGAAGGGAGGGGAGAGTTTATTTTTCTTTTTTAATATCCGGAATATATAACATGTTTCTCTAAAATAAATTAAGTGTGATTGAAGTATTATATGATCGTTTATCATGTTAATATGTTAACTCTTTAAAAAAACATTTCATAGTGTCCGTAATTTAAAAATGAAATCTAAATCCTCCTCTCTCTTCTCCTCCTAAACCCTCTATCCAAACACACCCTTGAAGTCATCTTGGTGATGATGTTGGTGGATTTAATAATCTTGGTATAAATTTGAAACATATGCACAATTATGTCTACACGGAAAAGTTGAAGTCAATTGAAGCGCGTGATGCTCAAGCTTTATTTAGCCATTTACAAAATAGACAAGACCAAGATGTCACATTCTACTATAGTGTATAGTTAGATCAAGAGTCAAGTTTGACTAATGTCTTTTGGAGAGATGGTAAATATAAAACTGATTTTTACATTGTGGTTACGATTAACTTGGTTTGTGTAAAATATCAAAAAATAGCAATTAGTTCCTCCGTCTCACAATATTAGTCGTTTAAGGTTTGTGCACGATTATTAAGGAAATAATTAATTGTGTTGATTTTAATGATAAAATTAGTAACATTTACTAAAATACTCTTATTAATTATAGTTAGTGATGTAACGCCCCAATTTATTATTTAATTATTTTTGGTTGAGTCGAGAGTCTTTTATATGACTTATATGAATTATGTTGATTGGTGTTGATTTTTGATGTGCTATATTTTATTATATGATTTATTATGA
>Ga0315914_1005027_pt1 | contig 19496 bp, 8 predicted proteins | sample MpolenodulesMG_FD_203920 | JGI IMG/M metagenome (GOLD analysis project Ga0315914, IMG submission 203920) | Medicago polymorpha root nodule microbial communities from Los Angeles, California, United States - elongated nodules | ecosystem: Host-associated > Plants > Roots > Nodule | place: USA... | reverse complement strand
CTAATTTTGTTAATTGTATTATTTTAATTTAATTATAATCGATAATTTTATGTAATTATAAAAACAAAAATTAAATAAGAATAAAAGAAATAAAAAGTGGTGGGGTAGAGTGTTGAATGAAAAATTATTGGAGAGAGTAAAAGTTGAATGAATGTTGAATAAGAGAGAGAAAATGATGTGGACATTTGTTGGGAATTAAAAAAGTGGGTGTTAAATCGTGTTGAAAGAAAAAACCAAGTGATGTTTCAAAAAAAAAAAAAAAAAGAAACATAAGTGTTCGACTAGATCTATCCCTAACATAAAGCAGATCTATCCCTTATCCCTGAGTACTGCGACGACGAGATCGATCTGGATCGAGAAATAGTTGAACGAAGAGGTATGTATTGTTTTTACCAGTCTCAAAGTTTCAATCTTTTAATTGTGAATGAAACAATATTAATAAAAAACATTATCCTTTTCATTGTCATTGTGAATGATGTCGATGTTAAGATGACTCTGAAACATTTGTTGTGGAGAGGGTCATTGGATAATAAAACCTTTGATCTATTGATTTCACTGACTGGACAGTGTAACATTTGTAATCACGGGAAATGTAATTATTAAAAGCAGTTCTGATTCTCATTAGTTGTTCTGAATGTATTGATTGATTATTAATTGATTATGAACAAGATGCTAACTTCTGTTTTTGATTGAGTTTTCTGGCTGTAGGTTTAGGCACTTGATATTCGTTTCAGTTGTTAAATTTACTTGTGGGTATGAAATTCATGCAGGTTGTAGAAGCAGTGCAAGCTGTAAAGATGACTAATGCACGGGGTGAAGTCAGATACCCAATCAAGGTTGGTAGTAGAATTTGTCTGATACATTCTCACGAGGCTCTGCTTTGCTTCTGGATGAAAGATGTCAATTTTGAGCAATATGTTGAACATCTGTAACGTGCAGCTCTATTTTGCTTACATGGTTTAACATACTTTGAATGAATTTAATTCTGTTTCATTTTGATTTGGGTTCCAGGGAATCAATATATTGAAGGCACATGGTAAAAGTGCTAGAGACAGCTTTTTGATGAATGGTTATGCTCTTAATACTGGACGTGCCGCCCAAGGAATGCCTCTTAGGGTATCCCCTGCTAAAATTGCTTGTCTTGATTTCAATCTTCAGAAGACAAAAATGCAATTGGGTGTTCAAGTATTAGTTTCTGATCCCAGGGAACTCAAGAAAATTACCCAAAGGTAGTCTGTCTGGCTTCTACCGTTCTATGTATTACCTTCCTAGTTCCACTATCTTTCCTTTGATATAGTAAGAATAAATTTATTATATAGCATGTAAAAGTATTCAACAGTATTGGTCTGATGATAAAGCATGTAGATTATTCAAAGTACTGTTAATCTATAAGCTGGAAATATTATGATTAATCATTGTGGAAATTTGATCGTACTCGATTTGGGGCAATTCTTCACCATTGTCGTTTTGCAGGATTAAGCAACATGTATGTAATATGTTTTAACAAATCATCACTTTTTTCCTCTTTCAGAGAGGCTGATATGACTAAGGAACGCATTAAGAAATTACTGAAAGCCGGAGCCAATGTTGTTCTGACTACTAAAGGAATTGATGACATGGCACTTAAGGTTTGTTGCTATTTTCCACTAGTACCTTTTCTAACGATTTTTCTCTTTAAACATGGGGATTTAATTGCAATATTTCATGCAGTATTTTTGTATAGTATCTTGGCTGCTTAGCCTTTTTTTTGTTCTTGTGCTATATAGGCCACTCATCTTGACATCTGAAAATTACTAACCAACCTTATCACTTCCTATAAAATTACTAACCAATTCTGATGATAAGAACCTCAATATTCAATTCACACTACTCTGAGATCTATGGATCTGTAAGCATGTACTTCTGATTTTCTTCTTCCTGCATTAATAAGATGTCATGGGTCATATTGATGGGGGTTATGTCCTTTTTTATATCACCTGTTCTGTTTCTGACGACTTATATAAAGGACAACCCATTTAACTAAGTGTTTATGCCTCACTATTTAATCCTGGTTTCAGTACTTTGTTGAGGCTGGTGCAATTGCTGTGAGACGTGTGCGGAAAGAAGATATGCGTCATGTTGCCAAAGCAACCGGTGCAACATTGGTATGCCTTTGTTTAATTTAAATCTATTTATTGAAACTGTGAGATAATCTAGTAAGTTTGGCAGTAAATCAGAATGTCTATCACCATGCACTTTTGAAAATGCACTGTTTTTCGTACCTCCCCTTTTCTTCTGCAGTTGAATAAAATATTGGCTATGTTGTGGACTAGAACTGCAAACCATGTCTTTGTTTCCATGCATTAAGTAGATATTGATGCTGAATTCTTCCTACGTAGAATGGTAGTCTTTTGAAAAGATTGACACGTCTTGAATTCTTTTTTTAAGCCTGAATTCGGATCACTGTAGCTTTTACTTTCAAGTCTAAAATGAGTAATGAAAAACATAGATATTTGATGTCTATCAAGGGAGATGTAAAAAACTCACGAGAACTCGTTCTGTCTTACCAGGCCCATTTGGCCAAGGGGTTTATGTTCATTTTTATGCAAACTAGTTTCCTCTATGGGTTATCAGCCTTAATTTTTATTTGTGATTGCTTGATGTAGGTCTCAACATTTGCTGATATGGAAGGGGAGGAAACTTTTGAACCGTCATTTCTTGGAACTGCAGATGAGGTTGTTGAGGAGCGTATAGCTGACGATGCTGTAATCATGATTAAAGGGACCAAAACTTCAAGTGCAGTAAGTGGTTTGGACCCCAGGATTGGGTTGTTTTTTTTGTTTAAAAGTATAAAATTCATTAAAACTGGAAAAGTACAGGAATATTTTTGTATTTTTTACTAGTAAAAGTACACAAATATTGAGGAACAAGAATCTTCTATGGATAGTTCTCGAAGTTTATAGATACTAGGATATGTATCCCTTCTGAACCTAATAAATTCAGGACACATGTTCTTTATTGCACGAGCAACCAATTCAGATTGTTAAGATACACCAAATTACTGATGCAATGAGCCGAAACTGATAAATTTTTTGAACACCATCCTCTAAAATTTTACAATTTTTTTTTTGTAGCTTCTTGGAAATAGACTCTGTACTTGCTAAAGAAAAGTACAAACTTCTTATCATAGTCTCCTCTGCTGGTTGTCTGATCTTTTCTTCATCCTTATTCTGAACAACTCTAGCCTCTCAGTTCGCTTCTTGTCTTCATTTTCGTCAACAACCTACTTATCCGGCTTTAAATCCTTATCATCCTTGGTTTCACCATGTTCTGTTGTCACCTTTTCTTCATCCTTAGAAGCTTTTTTCTTTGAAGCTGCTGATGATCTTCTAGGAGTCTCCTAAAATTAAATAATAATTAATAATATAAAAAACAATAAACTTCTGGAAATGTATTTTTGTTTCTAATTTGGACTAACCTCAGGAAACATATTCTTAATTGCGATGATATCATCTTCATTCGTTTCTTTTAATTTCATCGGTTCCCAATCAATTTGGTTTTTTGCTTCTTTTCTTATCGGCACTGCTCCAATTGGGCATATCACTGTAGTAATGAATCCCAATCTCCGCAGGTATTCTATCACATTCTTGAACTTTTTGTCCTCGCCAATAAAAACAAGATTATGATCATTTTGAACCACAAGTTTATCTATGACTTCTGATGTTGCCCAAAATTTGAAGATTTTTCTTTGTGCACCAACTTTTCTCTCTCCCCAAAGTACCTTGTAATGCCATAGAATAATCTGTTTCATTATGTCGTAATCTGTTTCGTCTTTACCATGTGGTGTAGGGACATAATTGATGCCGTCAGCCATTTCATGTGTCATTCTATCTTTATTTGAGTACATCATAATCGAAAGATCCTCTTCCTCTTCCGTTGACTCTATGATCTCATTATTTATCAGAACTTTATGCAATCTCTTCTTAAATTGAACTAGACCGAATCCCTTACCAATGGATAAGTTTACCCAGTCCCATTGTATATTATTCTGTGGGACTTTCTGATTATTGTATTTTGAATGGGGGTTGAGTAAAAGTGATGTGAACAACAGTTGGTCAGTTGTTTTTGGCTTACCCCTCTTTTTGCTATCAACCATCTGGTCCAGAACAGACCTCTTTTTGCTATCAACCAGCTGGACCACAACAGATCTCAGTAATATATCAGCGAAACCATCCATAAGCTCTGAATATTTGTACAAGGGATCTGATATCATCCTGAAAACAATAAAATGTATTAAACTACGTTACTAAAATTTAATATATGGACGGTGTAACAGTGTTGTTAAATAGTGGCTATAGCGGCGCTATACCGCTATTCCGTAGCAGAATTTGAATAAATTGCTTCCTTGATACGCTATTTAGTACAATATATTGTGAAATAGCGGCTATAGCGACAGTATAGCACTGTTGCATAGCATGATATGAACAAACCACTATTTTCTATTATTTGCAATTGACAACATTTTGGTGTAATTGATTTTAAAAAGCTGATCTTGATGCTACAATTTGTACATGTATTACAGGTCCTCATAGCAATGCTCATAAAAACCATGTCAATAATGAGCGGAATATGCTTGAGCATTTTGGGTAAGTATTGACTTATGATCCTATATTTTTTTTTTTAACTATGATGCATGCTGCCTATTGTTCTTTAACTTTGTTATAAATCCACCATTGATGAATGTGGATGAAGCTTGAACATAGAGAAAGATGAGAGAGAGACTAATTGTTGAAATTGTCTGTAATTTAAATTTTCCTTCGTCTGAAAAAGTAACTGTTTTTGGTTTCAGAGCTTTCACCATTTTGATTTGATCTACAAATCAATCTTCAGGAGATATATTTCCCTTTCAACCTCTTTTAATATTAAGCTGCTTTGCTCATAAGACCCCATCCTTTATCTGGAATTCATCTTTGATGAAGCTAATTTTAGTTTCTTAATTTTTAGTTTCTGGAAAAAAGAAATTGATTTTTGTGGGAAAGAGATTTACCTTTTAGCCATTCTTTACTGTAATGTAGTTTGTAATGAAAATACCACAATGTGTAGGTTTTGAAAAAAGAAGTTGATATATGTGAGCTTCAGTGGTATGGGTTTTGCATGTTCAAGGGATCAGAGTATTATTTCAAAAAACAGACTAAAACGAAGTTGTAAAGAAAGTGCGGCAGAAGATAACTTCATGACTTCTAAGGTGAGTTCTTTCTGTTAACAGATTTGATTCGATATAACTTATAATGTTCTGTAAATCATTTTGACTATCTGCCTGAGATGTATTATACATGTGATGTTATCCATTTTGGTCATTCTGTTGAATCAGGTGGAGAATTTTTTTCTTCCATCTTTTGAATCTTTTATAATAGAGGAAGAAGAAGGTTCAGGTATTAGTATTAGGACTTTGTTTTTCATCATGTTTCAAACTGATAAAACAAATCCCGACTAAAATTGTGTTGATATTTCTTTAGGTGGTTATGGCATTGTTTGCCGTGCTCATAGAACAACTGATGGAAAAAGACTTGCTATAAAATGTAAGTAACACCTATCTTTTATGTTAAATGTGTATCTACTGTTCCTGAAGTGTTATGCTAAGAAAACAGAAAGGGATAGGGTCAAGGGTCCTTTATTTGTACTCTACTGGAAAACAAAACTGCTTATTTGTAATCAAGAATCCAGTTACTTGCATCCTTTTTCCAACTTAAAATATAAAACTGGAAACAATTCTTCGTTTGTAATTGTTCTTATATTAATAGAAAAACAAACATGTGAAATATAATAGGCAGGTTTGGAAACTTACCTAGCTATAAATCGGAGGTCTTTCTCCTTTTCTCTTCTTTCTTCTTGACATCTTCTCTTTTCTTTTTCTTTTGCATTTGCCAAAGGTGAAGAATCAACTATAAAGAATAATCGAATTAAAGTATTAGTATTAGTATCTCTTATTATAAAAACTAGGGAGAATTGCGCTGACCTCCCTTGAGGTTTTGTTAAATGTCACATATCTCCCCTCTAGTTTCAAAAAATACATAACCTCCCCTCAACTTAACCCTGTTAACCATCTGTTAAGTTGAAAAAAAACTTATCAAAATAGCGATACTAAGAATTACCAATTAAGCCTGTACAGCCATTTAATTTTAACAACATTAATCTAAATTCTTTAGCGAATGGATACAGGCAGTTTTGCGGTGGCAGTGTGTTCATGTAGATAAATTTCTCTTCTTTTTTTTTTCCTTTCAATTCCCAATTTTATCTTTAAACTCTGGTAATCAACTTCAAGTTTCACACAAAAAGAAAATCAAATTTAAGGTTCGTTTTGCAAACCCACCAGAGGCTCCCAACCAAGTCTTGGTTACCAAGATAGTGATTTATCAATCATAAAATTAAAACTGAATTGGCTTGTGGTTAATCCTGTTCATCTGCAAGTCCCCTTTTGATATGTTTTAATATTTTTTTTTGTCTTTAAATTGGCTTGTATGCTTCAGATGTAGGGTGAAGCTTTGTTTCAGAAAATTTAGAGCATCTTGCTATGATGGAGAGCTTAACTTCTTGTTGCCTTGCATATTCAATTTATCAGAGGACTTCTCTCAAGGGTTTAATAAGCCATTTGAGAGTGCTGGAGATAACTCACCCAATGAAGTAAGTTATGGACCAATCCCATCTATATAAAACTTACACGAAGTTTTTGTTCTAAGTTAAGCTTCCTTGATTTGGTATGTTTATTTTGTTGTTTTCTGTTTGTAACTAGGCTTTACTGTCTGAGGAGGAGAATCTCTTGATCATAAATCGTCTGCACCAAGTTTAGACCATTTGTACTTCAGAGGCTTAATTACAAGGTCATTAGTCCTCAACTTTGAACTTATTTCTTACGTCTCCTTAAATTTTCGTATACTTGTGTCTATGAGCACATTTTGTTATTATCTTATGTATATATACTTGTATGTCGTATGAGTTATGATTCATGTTTTGATACTTATAATCAGTTGTTCACTCTTAGTAGTACTTGAAATGAAATTATTAATACTTGTATATTATTATCCTTATCCCAATGTATGTTTTTCCATTTATACATTCATTATTCTTTTTCTTTTTTTTTTTTGATTTAGGCCTTAAGTTCTGTGTGTTTTGTAATCGTGAGCATTCCCAAAAAATTTACTAGTAAAAGAATTTTTAGCATTCAGCAGCCTGTGTTGATCTAACATTTACAAATGCAACATAAACATTAGTTCAATTTCTGGTGTAATATAGAATTTGATGCATATCTGTGTTTAGTAGTAATTGTTGTAATGTTCATTGATCTTAATGATTTGTGTGAGTATAGGCCATTAGTTTTGTGAATAGCTAAAACCACTTCGGATTCCATGTTTATTTCTCTTCCATTTTTTTTTGGTTTGTAATCCGGTATCAAAGCAAGAATTGCATTTATTTGACCACTGCAGCAAGAGGTTAAGTTTTGTGTGATTCTATATTTGTTACTATTTTTGAAGGAGGGGGAGACAGGGCATGCTACAATGCATGTACAATATGACTTTTTTTCTTTTCCATTTGCAGGCAGATCACTTTATACCTAAGCATTATCTGCCACCAATTATTAGTCTTTGTGGGAAGCTTGAGATGTTGGACCGTGTTTTACCTAAATTGAAGGCAACAGATCACCGGGTATGAAATCCTATATGTTTGTCGCTGGATTTCTGCATCTAATTTCCTTCACATTGGTATTGACATTTGTTGTTATATCTGTGATGAAAGATATTTTGTAAACTTACTCTGGATGCTGAATGTGTACGACAGTTTATGTTCCCTCTGCGAAGTCTATGAAACTAAACTGATTCTTATGTTCTGGTCAATCTTTTGAAAATTTAATTCTTAATGTTTGATATCATACTGCTAATGCTTTTACAGGTTCTTTTCTTTTCGACGATGACTAGGCTTCTGGATGTTATGGAAGAATACCTAACTTCAAAAAAGTATCAGTACCTCCGGTTGGATGGGCATACATCAGGAGGTGATCGTGGTGCTCTAATTGACCTATTTAACAAACCTGATTCCCCATATTTTATTTTCTTACTCAGGTAATTTTATTTTCTTACTCAGGTAATTTTATTTTCTATTAGAGTACTAGGTGTGGTTGTGAAATAGTCAATTGTAGCATTAGATTGTGGAAGGAGGTTTATATTTTGGGGTTTTGTTTCCAAGAAATTTAATGTCAATGGAAACATTTAAACCTTAATCCATATGTTGCAACTGGAACAAAACAATGGAAAGTATAACTTTCATTGACTAACTTAAAGCTTTGTACTGATTTTTGGGATTAATCGATCTTCATCTTATTTTTTGCACATGAACTGACATAAAAATATTTTTCTGATTTATATTTAAATGATTTCTAACTGAAGGATTTTGATTTAAAATGTATCTGACTAGTTGGAAATTTATGAGATCTATCAGAAATAAAGAATATAAGAAAACTTCAAGAACCATGTATGCACTATAATTACTAGTTATTTTCTCCTTAATAATTAATATGATGACGAGTTACTCACTAGTTAACGTAGGCTTGTTAATCTCAGTGTTCTTTTTCCATGGTGTTCCAGATGCTGGTTTCTTGATCTCTGTAAAAAAATAGTAGACATTATGTGGAGTTTATTAAATGAACCATATAAATGGAAATGGACCACATTAAGTGGTTGAATTTTAAATGGAAATGGAAATCTAAACAGTTTTGTCACTTATTAAACTTACCAATCTTCATCCTAAAACAAACCAGACCCAATGGTGTGAGTTTCTTAGTTAGTGATTTCAGAATGCTGTCGATGATCGACTGTTGTCTCTGAGCTGCTTCTGCATACCTCATTTCTTTAATTTTTTCACGTAGTGCATCTTTAACCAAACAGACAGTTTCATGATGGTAGTCCCCAACCTCATAAGTTACTTTCTCAGCATTAAGGACCTATACAAAGTAAATGATTTATTAAACATATAGTGTATATACATACAAAAACTAATTTGTGTAATAACTCATCAGTTACCTTAAGTAAACCGCATAAACTCCCTGGGTAGCTAACTCATATAGTGAATTAGAAGTTATAAACTCATCAAATCAAAATGAACGTGAATACTCAATTAACCCCTTTCTTTATTCCCAATTTTCCGTTAGTTACTTTGAATCAACGTGTATAACCTGTTTTTCCCATTTTCTCTTAACCTAGTTTTTTCATTTTTTTTTGTAGCTATGGCTATTTCTAGGTTCGGCAGATTGACATTGAAACTAAAACAACGGGTTAGAAATTTTGATATTGATGAAAGGAAAAAAGTCATACCGTGAAGCCTTTCTAGATAATCTAAAATTCAGGGTTAGAAAAGTTGACGAAAGGTCAGTGCTGGTTATGTCAAGGTTTGGCAAGTATAGAGAGACTTTGCATGTTGATCTTCATTTCACGGTCCCTCTTCTGGACCGTGTTGTGAGGACCGTTTCCTTGGAAGAGCAAAAATTCACAATCACAAATTATGTGGTCTGCAGTTGTGAGGACCGTTTCCTTAGAAAGGCTTCACGGTATGACTTTTTTCCTTTCATCAATATCAAAATTTCTAACCCGTTGTTTTAGTTTCAATGCCAATCTGCCGAACCTAGAAATAGCCATAGCTATACAAAAAAATGAAAAAACTAGGTTAAGATAAAATGGGAAAAACAGGTTATACACATTGATTCAAAGTAACTAACGGAAAATTGGGAATAAAGAAAGGGGTTAATTGAGTATTCACGTTCATTTTGATGAGTTTATAACTTCCAATTCACTATATGAGTTAGCTACCCAGGTAACTTCCAATTCACTATGAGTTTTCCAATTCACTAATTTGGCCCATGTTTTCTTCGCCTGTCCGTTTGCTACCCAGGTGTGGAATCGGACAGGCTTATGGGGCTCCATCCAACATGCCCTTTCGACGACCTCGTCGGCCACAGATGCTATTTTCTCTATTCTTCAAGTATTATTTGTTGATCTATTGCAGCGCTTCGCAACCGTGCTCTGGAGCATTTGGAAACACCGTAACCTTAAAGTTTGGGACGACGTTACAGAAACTAGTGCCTCGGTGGTGGAGGGAGCCCGTACTATGGTTGTTGACTGGGAATTAGCAAACTCCCATGACGTTCGGGTCCCTACTGTTTCCACTACGTCGTCATTGCCCCACAATGGGGATTCTCCAGCATTGGCATTACACACTGCCACTCGATGGCAACGGCCTTTGATGGGACGGTACAAATGCAATATTGACGCTGCTTTTTCAAACTCTCTTAATCGAACAGGTATTGGCATCTGTATCCGGGACCATGACGGTAGCTTTGTGTTGGCAAAAATGTTGACGCATCCTTGCTTCCTTCTGGTGGATGTGGGCGAAGCACTAGGCCTATTCTCAGCTTTGCAATGGCTCCGTGATATGCAGTTTGATAATGTGGATTTTGAAACAGATTCGAAGTTGACGGTTGATGCAAAGTTTCTTAAGAAAATATTTTTTGGAGTTTTGCATATTTGATTTTTTTGATAAAAGGATTTTTCTAAATTAAACGCGAATTAATAAAACTAAACGTAACGACGTAACGTGGTGAAAAAAACGAGAAATTTACGAAGGATGTTAGATCCTAAGCAAATTCTCAAGTTATGGAGATGAACCTAAAATTACTAGTAGTTTGATTTTAAGAAAATAATTAAAGTCCAATAATTAACCTATTTTGTCTCTAATTCATTTCGGTCCTTGATTGCGGTTTATGGCGAAATGCGGTAAATAAATTGTGGTGTCGGTGCAACTTTTACTATATGAGTATTACATGGTCCCTAAATACATGCTAAATCTTCAAGGAAAAATAAATGACAATAAAATGAAATGCATGGATTAAATTACAACAAAACCTATTATACATCCTAAAACAAAATAAAATGACAAAAATAAATATGCATGAGATGATGAACAAAAATAATGCAAAATAATATAAACAAATAAAAAATCAGTAAAATAAACAATTAACACAGAGCAAAATATTTTTAAAGAAAAGAAAACAAAGAAAATAAATTTTTAAGAGGAAAGTGGTGTAATAATTAAAACAGTGGTTTATTTAACAAAAAAGTAGAAAATATTGGGCTTAAGCAAGATAAACGGGTCGGTTCGGAGTACTGGGCCCTGAATGGGTCAAACCGGTTCAAAAATATGGGTCATGGGTTTGGCTCAGGCAGATTAGATCTGGACCGTCCGATGATTCAGGAAGTCCAGGTTTAATCATGAAACAATTCATCACAGCCGCTGGATCTGAGATCCAAGGGTTTTTAAAAAAACATAAAAATAAACACTACAAAAGCCAGTAAAACGGGGACCGTCAGATGTACGATCTGACGGTTAGAAAACGCAGCACATAGTAAGAAATACGAGCAAACACGCATAGGATCGTTCAAACAAAAACTAGTATAAAAATCAATTCAACAAAAAAACATCACATAACTCAAAACACTTCTCTCTCTAACCTAAATTAGAGAGAGAAGCTCCTCCCTCTCTCTAAAAAAAGGCTCGCCTGAGAAGAAGAAGGGACGGTGGTCGGAAATGCTCCGACGCGGTGGTTGGCCGTAGGGCCGCCGCGTCAGAGCTTTTTTTAAACTTTTTTTCAATTTTTTTTACCATCTGATTCCTCTTCTTCTCCTCTTTATAGATCCACACTCAAAATTTCAAACACAGGCACATGTCAATCTAGATCTACACGTTAAGATTCGAAAATATTTTGGACAAAAAAGAAGATGAAACCAACATATCCACTACTTTTACTTTCACGAATCTGATGTTTGTTTTGAAAATAAATTCTCACGTCCTTGAGGACAAATCTGGTTCGGATTCGTGGAAGAAAAATGAAAGTAGATTTTCAAACACACAAAGTTTTGAGATCAAAAGGAAGAACGCGAAATTTAACCTTCTCTGGCGTTTTGTTTCGATCTGTTCTTCTCACTTGTTTTGAAACCGTTCCTTATACCTTCAAGTTCCGTTTTGAATTTCGTCACTGTGAATGAATGATTACGGTTGCTGCTCTGTTCCGATCCATTATGCTTCCGTTATGAGAATAGAAACAGAATAGTATTTGTGTAGTTAAGAAACTTCGATCTCGACTTTGTTAGTTCATATTGTTCATTTTTTTTTTTTGTTGATTTTTGTTGTGTTTGATTTAAAGAGTTGAACAAAAAAGGAAAAAAAGGGTTTGTAAGAAGATGGGGGCGGCTGCCAATGATTGGGGTCCATAGTGCACAATTAATGCTAATCTATTTATAGTTGTAATTTTCTAGGTTAACTTTGCAGGTTGATGAGGTGTCCCTCTCTGATTGGTCATAAAAAAAAACTCTTGCAGCTGTATTGGATAAGAACCAATAGGACCTTGACACATGGGCTAAAACAAAGACTCTTGGACAATCTTTTGAAGGACTAAATAAAGGACTATGGACTAAAAAGACGTTAAAAAGGACTAAAAATGGACCTTTGAAAATAAAACAAAAAGTATACTATCTTAAAGAAATTAAAAATGGAAACAACATAGAGAAAAAGGAAACAACACAAAGTAAAAAAAAAGGAAATTAGATAAAGAGAATTAAATAATAATAAAGATAAAATAAATGAATTAATAAAAAAGTAGACATGTCTCTTTCGAAAACCAGAATGAAGTATTTCAAAATACCTCTCTGCCGAACTTTCGTCTGAGACGACGAAACCTCTCTGCCTTTAAAAAATGAATAAAAATGGATAAAAACAGAGAAAAGTGGTCAAAATTTGGGGTATGACATTGTCGTTCTTTGTTTAGGTTTTTATTTTCTAACTCTAGGGTGGAGTTTGTTAGGCGACAAGCTAACGGGGTTTCTCATGCACTTGCAAGAGACGCCGCGTTTCTGACTAGTCCCGCTGTCTATTATGATATACCCAATTGTATTGAATCTCTTATTATGAATGAAATGTTATAATCACGTTTCCCTCAACAACAAAAAAACTTCCAATTCAATTTGTAGAGGAGCGAGAAGAATAATAATAAAGAATAATAATGAGAAGATTAATAAATTGAAGGTTGTACCTGTAAGAAAGAGATAGGAATGAGAATCGGACTGTCGTGTAAGAACGAAGAAGAATTAGGTTAAAGCGAAGAAAATGAAAGAAGAAGGGAAAAAAAAATTAACCCATGCAGAGAATCGAACTCATGACTCAGTTAGCTCTTGCAACGAGTGATGCATAAAATGTTATCTGTTTATATCGAATTTTTATACAAACAAATAATTTTTTATTTTTTTTTGGCTGGAAAATAACTTAGCTCTTGTAACGAGTGATGCATAAAATGTTATTTTTGGTATTATTTAGATTGAAGGTTTTATTCGTTACAAATTTGATAAATAGAAAACATAATTAATATTTTTCATGCTGTTTAAGTTAAGGTTTTAATTTGTACGCATCGATAGTGTAACATATTTTTACACATGTATCCAATCGAATCACACTATATAGATATTTATGAATGAGATATTAAAGGAACTAATAAGTGGCACTTTGGTGTGATTTGATTGATGTATGTGTAAAAAAAACTTACACCATCAATGCATAAAAATTATTCTCTTAAATTAAAAAGTAATTTATTCAAATAATAATAATCAAAATGCTACTCTTTCAAAACAAAACAAAAAAATCAAAACGCTATTTTTTCTTTTGCTCTTTGCCATTTGTTCGCACTTCTGCTATTTCTTCTATCATGTGTTGGATTGCAATTTAGTGACTTTAGACGCGAAAGTCACGGTGACTTTGTGCCTATCCTTTATTACTTTTTTATTATTTCTTTAGCCAAGCCTATGGTGTACAAAGGATACAAGTCTTGCACCATACACAATGTTGTTTCTACCATTGAATTTTGTTAAATTAAATGAAATATGATGAGATTCAATCATTCAATAGTTGAAAATAAACTTGTGCATAGTGCAATACTATCTTGTTTGTGCACATTAGACAAAGTCTATTTCTCTTTTATTTTTCTCTCTTGTAAAACACCTTAACCTACACTAAAGTCATTGTGATTTTCTCTCCTTAAAGTCACTAAATTTCAATCCTAATGTGATTAGCCCAAATTTTCAACTCACGGTTCATTTTGTGCCTATGATTTTCCTTTACCACATAATAATAGCATGACTCAAAGATACTTGATGTATTTTTGTCCAAATTTTAATTCATATTCATCAACTTTGTTTGACATACTTTTGCTTACGATTAAGACCGGATGAAGTATCTTCCCCTTTCTTTATGGTTCCAATGTCATCTTCCTCTTTACAACTGATCTTGCTCCCGATGTTATAAAAATACTAACTGGATCATCAAATTTGACACACTGATCTTGCTCTCTGGTGTTAGAAAATTGCTTATTTATTTGACTTCAATAAGTTTCTAAAAACATATGGAAATTCCATAATTGCCCCCAACGGTAGTTAACTACCGTTCAATCTTTCCGGGTGCAGTTAACTACCGCTGACTCATTTGTACTTAAGTTCGGTTACTGGCAGAGCATAAATTGTGATTTTGTGTGTTTCGGTCGAAAAAATAAAAAAATAAAATTGAGACACATTCAGAATGCTACGGAACTTTGCACATCCTCTATATGTATTTTTTATCGAGGTTTCTATAAAGTTACGTAGCATTTCGACTAAGTCTCGATTTATTTTGATTTTTCCACAGAACCGTGCAAAATCGCAATTTTTTTCCGAGTGCGAGTCCGCAAAAGTGACCTAGAGGTTGAAATTTTTCACGATTTTTTTCACTCATGTTTAGGAAAAAAAAAAAAATCTCCCACAAAAATTGAATATTTCAACAAGGGACAGATTAAATATGAATCTTTAACGCACCTAAAACTCAAGACACCAAAACATCAACCTAGAAATTGAATTTGAGCTGTTTTTTGTAGACACCTCTATAAAAATACATATAAAGGATCTGCAAATTTACATAATATTTCGACTAAGCCTCAATTTATTTTGAATTTTTTACCGAAACGTGTAAAATCGCAATATTTTTCCACCCGCGCGTCTGGAAAAGTTATATAGAGGTTGAATCTTTTATTACTTTTTTGCACACATGTTAAGGACATAAAAAAAATATTTTCCACAAAAAATTAGAATTTTCCGAAAACGGATGGATTAAATATGAATTTTTAATACGCCAAAAACTCAAGAAACCAAAACATCAACCTATAAATTGAATTTTGAGTTGGTTTTTTGCTGACAGCTCTATAAAAATACATATAGAGGGTCTGTAAAGTTTCGTAGAATTCCAAATAAGCTTCGATTTATGTCGATTTTTTGACCAAAACGCGTAAAATCACAATTGATTCTCCTTCAGAAACTGCACTTAAGTGCAGCAAAGGCAGCTGTAGTTAACTGCAGCTCAGCGGTAGTTTACTACCGCTAGGGGCAATTTCGTAACTTCCATATGTTTTTAGGAACTTTTTAATGTCAGAAAAACAATTTTCATCATATTAAAATACTAACTGGGTCATCAAATTTGACACAGAAACACTATTCATCAAATTTGACACAGAAACACTATTGGTTGGCCAGTACCAGTAGTATGAATTCATCCAAATTGCTAAATAGATGGAAGGGACAAGAATTAAGTTGATGCGCATCAATTGATTTTGTGAGTTTAAAAACAATTAATTAATCATTTTCCAGTTCAACCATTGATAGCAGCTGCTAAGGGCTTTTTCTTTTTTAAAAAAAAGAAAATGCCGACATTTTTTAAATCTAAAAACTGCAGAGTTGCCTTGACTAAATTTTTGTAAAAACTAAAACGGCTCAAAAATTATGTTGGACAAATACCATTAGACTATTTCAATGGAAAAAAGTAAAAAGACTGATGTTGATTGTACAAGGATGTTGAGTTGAATGTTTTACGAAGTTTGTGTTCATTGAAAAAATGGAGTGGGTGTAAAAATTGCAAATGAGACAGATAAAACTTATAACCCTTTATTTTCCTGGACCATCCATGATGATAAAAAAAAGTGATTGCAACATGCTAAACGGCCATGGTATAGTTACTATATTTCAAAAACTTCTTAAAATCACATTGTAAAAGAAGCATGAAAGGAGTGAGGGAAAAAAAAAAGAGATTATCTTCATCATCGCTACTAAAGTCTACGGGCATACACAAATGCGAGAGAAAGAAAGATATCCATAGAAAATAATAAAATAGGTATGGTTGTAAACTCTCAGTTCTTGTCTTAGTTTATAGCCCAATACTAGACTATTCACAATATAACTAGGATTCAAAAGAACTAGAACCAAAGCCACGGATGCAACCAAAGAACCGGCACAACAACGCCAATTTTTCCTTCAAGAGCTAGCCAGAACAATACCAAAATGTTACACCGGGCTATCATCCAAATCACATCATCATCAAAAGGGTTAACACACAACACATTCTTCAAACTGCAAACCAAAACAAAGTTCAAATCAAATGACAAAAACCCTAATTCATTTCAAAATAAACCTGGGCAAAACTAAAAATTGAGCAAAAAAAAAAACATCACAGAAAAATCTCGAAAATAATAATAAAACGGTAGCATTTGATTCATGAACCGAGATATATTAGATTCATCGCCTTCTAGATAAATGCACGCAACAAAACTAAACATGCAAAAATTACAGAGTAAAACAATTAAGAACCCTAAATTTCATTAAGCGGTGAAACAAAGAATAAGCAAAGCAGAAAAAACGGAATTAGAACAGACAAGATTGAAAGAGAAAAAAAACAAGCAAAGAGAGAAAATGAATTGAGAAATATGGAATCTTGGCAGTAACTGGTTATGGTGAAGCAGAGAAATTGAAGTGTAGACCAAGCTTCTGACTTATGAAAATCATAAGAAAATTGCTTTTCTAACATAAAAAACTTCAACACAATAGCCTAAGCTTCTGACTTGTGAAGCTAAAGTATAAAAAAAAAAAAAAAGAATTCTGGCGGTAGTTAACTCTTGTTGCGCTCTTGATTCAAATTCCAGCAGCTTTCCCCTTCCCTTTATCCCCACATTTGATCATGTTTATACATAATATTTTGAACACATTTTTTCACTCATTTTCATCCAATTTCAAATTCACCAATTCTAAAACATATAAAAACTAAAAATAATTTTAACATGATAAAAATAAAATGCAAGAAATAATATAAAAGGTACGAAAATGTCATAGAAATATCACAAGGTACGAATCATGTCATAATAATACATCATCATCACCAAAGTCAAAATGTACATAAAAAAGCCTAATGATCAACCCTGCTGCCTACGATACTTATGCCCCCTGCGCTGCCTGACAATCTGATACATAAGGGCAGGGCGACCAGTACTGCTAATCTGGGTCAAGACCTGCAGTAACTCCTCTCTACTCAGTTGGTCGCTCATGGCCAACGCTCCATCTGACATCTGAACATCTCCCCGATGATCGTCAATGTGTCCGACATCTCTCTGACATGCTCCTCCTCTATAAGCTAATCCTGGTGTCGGCCTGGGAGGAGATCCTTCATCAGGTGGGATAATCCGAGGGTGAGAGACTTTGGCATACCAAGCCATGTAGCCAGGCTTATGGTCCCATTCTCTATCACACCTCTCCCCCCATCACTATAGAACCACAGACATGGGTCTTTCAACACAGTAGCCAGCATCTCCTTAGGAATCTCAGGGACATCTGACGGAGGTCTGGGGATGTCCTGTACAAACCCAAACTGCCTCTTAACCCGCTCAGGTAAATGACGGTACACCCTCTCCTTGCCGCACATCAGTCATCTTGAGTAAGTGCTAATAAGCTGAAAAGGGTGCATTGCTCTGTGATCATCATATGTAGACCACTTCACGTCATCCATCTCTGAGTGATCCAGCCGTGAGCAGTAATGGTGCACAACTGTATGTCCACTGGTAGTAAGCCATCTCCCCGAATATGGTCTCTCCGGCTTCCAACTCTCGTTATGCTTCCTTGGGTACTGACTTGGCAAATGCTTCGAAATCCATCCTTGCAAAAAAATAATACACAAAAAAAAATATTCGAATTAAATCTTAAATAAATCTAACAAAATGATAACTTACTTGTTAATGCTTCATTGCATGTAAATAGGAAGAAAATAACTTACTTGTTAATTACTTGAAGAAATTTGACTCAAATTCGTGCAATTAAAGTTGGGGTGAAGTTGGGTTTGTGTTGTTTTGAACTCTGTAACCAGTTTTTGTGTTCTTATGAACCAGGATCGCAACGGTAGTTAACTACCGCTGGTCTCAGCGGTAGTTAATTGCTGCTAGATTAGCCAACGGTAGTTAACTACCGCTAGTGGTATTTAGGAATTTTCCATGTGTTATTAGGAAGTTTTTTATGTCAGAAAAACAATTTTCAAATCATAAACACCAAATGCCCATTGTTTTGCCGGCGTTTTGTCCGCTCAGACACTCTCTTTTAACACTCACTTTATTATTGGATGATATTTAGATACACATTGCCATTTTGAAAATAATCTCATCATCCACGTGGATTTATAATGGCTTAAGTGATTGTCTATGATAATGTAACATACATCTTTTTACACTATTGAATTGTTATGTTAATGACCAAATCTCGTTAACATGCACATGAATATTTTACAACCAAAAGAATTGTCATTCATTAGTCTATTTTAGATATCATAATCATTACAATCAAGTTTTTCTTTCCATAGTAATATTTTTTCATTAAATCAAATGTACATATTACTGTGACATTTTGATGGGTGATATTTCCTATCATAGTATTGAGAAATACGTCTTGGATATAGTTTAATATGTGGATGCATCTCATTTGTTACATCAATACAATCCACACATAATGTGATATATTAAACATATAGGATTATCATGCAGCACGACTACATAACATGGGCGGATCTACATGGAGGCTATGTGGGGCTAAAGCCCCACATGCCTTTTCCTATTTTTTTATTTTTATTTTTTATTTTTTATAATAGTAATAACACAAAGTGTTTCATGTTTGAGTCCCGCAAAGTCATTTGCAGTTTTTGATGTGAAAAAGTTATTGAGGATTACTGAGTTTTATCCAAATGATTTTATAGAAGTATCGGAAATGACGTTACACCATCAACTTGAGAATTATGTTACAAATGTTCGATAAGTTGAAAGGGCTTTCAAATCTTTGTGTAAACAAATAAGTGCAACACATTTGTTATGGTTTAGAAACTTTTGAAGTTGGCTTTGCTCTTGCTGGTAGCAACTGCAAGTGTTGAACGTGTTTTTTCAGATATGAAAGTTGTGAAGAGTAACCTATGTAACAAAATGGATGATCAGTGGCTAAATGACCGTATTGTAACTTATCTAGAAAGATATGATCTTTAAACAATAAGCAATGATGTTATTTTAGCTCATTTTCAAAAAATGGATAAGAGACAGTTTTTATTGTAAT
>Ga0315914_1005026_pt1 | contig 19496 bp, 11 predicted proteins | sample MpolenodulesMG_FD_203920 | JGI IMG/M metagenome (GOLD analysis project Ga0315914, IMG submission 203920) | Medicago polymorpha root nodule microbial communities from Los Angeles, California, United States - elongated nodules | ecosystem: Host-associated > Plants > Roots > Nodule | place: USA... | reverse complement strand
TTTGTTATATTTTCTCATATATATATATATATATATATATATATATATATATATATATATATATATATATATATATATTTGATTGACAATTCATGTAAGTTATAAACGTTTTGGTTTTGGTTTATGCCGTCATCATCTATTACAAAAACGTCTATGTGACAAACAGGGGATGGTGTGGCAATATGTGACGTGGCAGACGACGCTGATGTGTCGTTCCATATGCTGAGTCACAAAGTTAAAGGGACCAAAATCAAAAAACAAAATTCACAGAAGGACCAAACCCAAAAATGCATAGAAAACTTCACCTTCTTGTTTCATTTCCTCTTCTTCATGATCTATGGGATGTCATCGTCATCATCATATACAGCCCACACCTGGTTCTCACCAAAAGAATCTTGATTCTTTTGGTGAGATCCTAGTGTGGGCTATATATGAGATTCTTTGGTGAGAATCAGATGTGGGATGTATATGATGATGAGGATGGCAACCCATAGATCATGAAGAATAGAAAATAAAGGAAGAAGTTGAAGTTTTCTATAAAATTTTAAGTTACCACTCTGCGAATTTTATTTTTTGAATTTGGTCCCTCTAACTGTGTGACACATCATCCTCTATTTGCCACATAGACGTTTTGTAACAGATGACGGCAGGGACCAGAACTAAAATGTTTATAACTTACCGAGGCTGTTTTAGAACAAAAAAAGATACATGGAGGAAAATAAAAAACACGCAAACTTACATGAACGATTTACATATTTAAGCCTAAATTTAAAATAAGGGTGCATAAATTATAGATTTTTTCAGGAAAAAATTATAAAAAAAAAAAGGACCAATTTTGTCATTTTTAAGTGTTTTTTAGAATTTTTAAAAAAAGTCATTTGATCAAAAAAATGAAACTAACTCTAAAATAAGAAGCTATTAGGATTAGTGTTTGATTTACATGCCTAATAGAGTAATTTGTACCTTTGTATTGGTTATTTATTCCATTGGGTAATCATTGTAGTATAATCATTATGACTTAAAAATAATACACATGAACAAGTCAAAAAAAAAAAATTATAAAAGTTATTTTTATGGGTAATAAACAAATAGGACTAGTTTCAGATTTTTTTAAAAATCTCTAGTAAAAAAATCTCCAAATTTTTGTAACACATTCTTTTTTTTAATCTGAAACAAACAAACAATAAATTGGATGTATTGAATCCAATCCATTAACCAATTTTTCACTTGCTGGATGGATTTGATGGGGTGGCCCACAAGAAGGTGGTTTTTCAAGAAGTCCACTAATCCTCCATTCAGAGGGCAGATTTTAAGGTAAAATCCCCTGAACCAAAAGTCAAATTGGCCATCCCTATGAAAACATATTCATCTGATCAAGAAATTATAAAAAACAGTAAATAGCATCAAAACAGCAAAACCATGGTAGAAATGGGCAGTGTATAGGGTTAAGGGACCCAAAATGGGCAATTGCCCTTAAATATCTTCAAAAATTATTCAAGAATTCCTATAAAATACAACAATGACATGGCTGCTGCCATATTTAAATTATTACCAGTCACCAATTACACAATCTAAAAAAATAAATCAGGATAAAGAAAAGCTATAATACAATGAGCTTCAGCCTCCGAACACATCTAACTACTCGGATCCTCTTTCTCTTCTGAACCATTTGCTCTCCGCATGTCGTCATCTATAAATGGCTGCGCATTCAGACCAAATGCAGCAGGATACTTTGCGAGCAAAATGGAAGAAGCAGGGAGTGATGAGAAACCAGACTGTATTGTGTTCCCATCACTACAGCCCATATAAGGAGCATTGAAATCCGGAAGTGGTGAGAATGCAGGTTGTACTGTGCTCCCATGACCAGAACTCATGATGGGGGCATTGAAATCAATGCCCCGGAAATCATTGTCATAAACCTTCAGCTTCGCTGATTTTGTACCAGCATTATCATGGGTACCATTTTCTTCATTTCCCTTGGCAGTTGAATTAGGCTTCAGGGAAGGAATGGTTAGTACCTTACCGAATATTTTCACATTGGGTGTATCTTCTGAATTTGGCAAACACTGCAGGCTTTTGTGATGATTGTGTTGTTCAACCTTTTGTGACAAAAGCGGCAACTCGGTTGCTGAACTGCTGCAGCTCATATTCACACTGAATCTTGTGACAGGACCCTCTGACAAACCTGCGAATTGAGGTTTCTCAAGGCATGGTTCGGGCTCATTTTCAGCATCAGCACTCAATCTTGAACAAGATGCTTCCACATGTGATAGTGAAGTATTCATCATAGTTCTTGAATCTTGGACGTTGTCTTCCAATTCAATTACAACATCTGTACCAGCTTCATCTCTATCAACTCGACATACAGTTGAAGCCTCCAATTCATCTCCCTGAAGCCCAGAAGAAACATCAGAAACCAGTCTACCCTCAGCAGCAGAATTAGAGCAGCATGGTTCAATTGTCCCCATATCAGACACCAATTCTGTAACAGCACCTCCCCCTTGACTCGGCTTATCTTTTCCAATTTCTGTGCTATCCGAGATAACTATAGCACTCTGGTGCTGGACAGTACCAGGCCCATCAAAACTGCACAAGACACCTGCATTACCATCCGTGCCAAGTTTAGATTCACCACCAATCACAGATTCATTGGAAACGATATTCACATCTCCATTGTCTACTTTCCCGTTGACTACCTGTGATTCATCTAAGTTGGCTGACAGGTTCCTGGCTTCCAAAGGATTAGATTCATTATGAAGCATGTTCTTATCAGATGTTGGCTGGTCAACACCTGCTTTAGTGCCTGTTGTATCAGAGCCATTGTCTGAACCTGTCTCTGCAATGCATGCATTATCTGCATCGCTCCTGCAACCATCAGCATCATCATCTTCCGGAGATCCAACAATTTCCGCTCTCTGACCCATGAGATCCATTCCAATGCGTTTGTGAGTCTTGCAAAAAAATGCTCTGCACTGGAATTGGGATCTTGTTCCGACACACTGAGCAATCATTGTAAAATCCTTACCGAAAGATGACAAAGCATGAAGAAATGCTGCCTTCTCCACATCTGTCCAATCAGTAAGTTCCATTTCACCGCAGCTCTCGTCGGAACAACTTTCAGGATCAATACTTTGAGTCATGACTGGCATCGGAGGTTGCTTGCATATGGCCCTCGCTTTCCCCGACTTCCTGACCCTTTTGCCTTTCACGGGATCAGCTGAACTAGTTATGGAGGAACTCACTGCCTCGGGTAAATGAAAACCACCACATATACTAGCCAATACATCAGCAGCTGCATTAGTCTCTCTTTCCTCTTGAATAATAGCATGACTGTTTGGCTTCTCTGCAATGATTTTGTCTCCCTTTGACATGGCCTTATTATCATAGCCCCTCCATAGGGAACGTCCTGAACGCATTTTCCGATTAAGCGCAATGCCATCTGCCGTCACTGAAGCTGCTCTCAAAACTTCAAGCGAAGAAGTGTTCGCTTCAGAATTCCATTTCATACTTGACGGTATCAGGTCAGTTTTCGCGTTAAAAGACTTCCCTGGCTTGTCATCGTCCTTTTTCTTGATTTTTTCAAAACAAACAGACTTGTGATTTTTGTAGTAGAACTCAACACAATCCGCTGTTGTCTTGTGGTCAAGGAAAGTAGAAATTTTTCGAAAATCTTTTCCAAAGGCAGCAAATTTCTCCAAGAAAACCTCTTTCTCTTCTAAAGTCCAAGGGTTTATCATGGCCCTTTCTTTCTCAATAGCCAGAGGATCTTCAACCATCCCATTACTAGATAAAAACATTGAATTCATTTTTTCTTTTTGATCCAAAATTAATGCTGGCATCTTCAAGGTGCTTCTGTGAATGTCATGTTTGGATTCTGAGAGTAGTTGGCTTGTATAATTGATCATCTCAGATGTTGGAACCAATCTTAGTTTGTTACCTGCTGCAAAATAGACAAAAGAGTACATTTATCAGCACAAAACAAACCTAAATTAGAACAGAGTTACTATCAAAAATGTAAATGCCACAGTTCATTAAATAAACAAGTAGTCAATAGCAGAACCCAGCACAGAGCAGCACAAAACAAACCTAAATTAGAACATAGCTACTATAAAATGTAAATGTCTCAATTCATCAAATAAACAAGTAGTCAATAGCAGAACCCAGCAAAGAGCAGCACAAAACAAACCTAAATTAGGACACAGCTACTGTGAAACCTAGATTTAGAATTAATGTTCCTCCTAAAATGAAGTTATTAAATAGCAGTTATAGTAGCACTGTAGTTCTATAAATGTTCTACTTTCCTTGACCACAAGACAACAGCGGACTGTGTTGAATTCTACTACAAAATCACAAGTCTGATGGTTTTGAGAAAATTAAGAAAAAAGATAACAAGCTAGGGAAGTTTTTGAAAGCCAAAACTGACTTGATGGTGTCAGGTATAAAATGGAATTCTGTAGGGAACACTTCTTCACTTGATATTTTGAGTGCAGCTCAGTGATGGCATATGACATTGCATGTAATCGGAAAATGTGTTCAGGACGTGCCCTATGGAGGGGATATGATAATAAGGCCGTGTCAAAGGGGGTCAGCATCATTACATAGAAGCCAAACAGTGTTGACATTATTCGAGATGAAAAAGCGACTGTTGCAGCTGGTGTATTGACTAGTATATGCGGTGGTTGTCTTTTGTCCGAGGCAACAAGTTCCAGCATAACTAGTTCAGCTGTTCATGTGAGAGGTAAAAGGGTCGGGAAGTCTGTGAAAGCGAGATCTATATGCAAACAACCTTTGATGCCGGTCATTACTCAGGATACTGACCAAGAAACTTGTTCCGACAAGAGCTGTGGTGAACAAGAGCTTACTGATTGGACAGATGTGGAGAAGGCAGCATTTCTTCATGCTTTATCATCTTAGGGTAAGGATTTTGCAATAATTGCACAGTTTTTCGGAACAAGATCCCAATACCAGTGCAGAGTATTTTTTAGCAAGACTCAAAAATGCATTGAATGGATCTCATGGGTCAAAGAGGTGAAATTGATGGATCTCATGGGTCAAAGAGGTGAAATTGATGGATCACCGGAGGATGATGATGTGGATGGTGGCAGGAGCAATGTAGATAATGCATGCATTGCAGAGACAGGTTCAGTCAATGGGTCTGATACATCAGGAACCTGTGGAAGCCAGGAATCTGTCAGCTGACTTAGATGAATCAGAGGAAATTAATGGGAAAGATAAGAACCTGTATCAGCTAGGAATCTAATCCTGTGGAAGCCAGGAACCTGTCAGCTGACTTAGATGAATCAGAGGAAATTAATGGGAAAGTAGATCATGAAGATGTAATATGGTTTCTAATGCATCTGTAATTGGTGGTGAGTTTAAACTGAGCACGGATGGTAATGTAGGTATCTTGTACAGTTCTGATAGGTCTGGTTCTCTCCGGGACCAAGCTATGGTTATGTCGGATAGCATAGAAAACGGAAAAGAGATCAACATCAGAAGTTCAGGAACTTTCTCTGCCACCATCAGAATTCTCCCGCAACTTTTTAGGTAACCATCATAATTTGTTCCTTTCACTATAATTTGTTTTGTTAACTACAATTTAAGTACTAGTCTTATCAGTTCAATTCTAGGATTTTGTTATTTCATGATAATCTTCATTGATGACTTTTCAAGATGCACTTAACTCTATTTAATGAAAAATCAATCTTAATTGTTTGAAATATTTAAGAATTTTTACATTCAAATTTCTACCAAGTTTGGTCTCTTAATTCATTTTGAGTAATAATGTAAGGAATATTTTTCTAACTCATTCAAATCTGTTACTTCATCTAAATGTACGATTATTGCTTTAGTTGTCCACACAACCACAACAGAATGATATTAAGGAAAAAATCATCACCATCTTCTTAACACCACCACTCATACCTTGTTAATTTAAATTAATTTCCCTTTAAAATTACTACCGAGCTTAATGTTGTGAGATGTTTTTGTGAATCTAGAATTCAGGATCCCAAGAGGGTATGACCAGTAAGATGGCACCAGGGCACTGTACATATAGGCTAAGGGCACATGAACCGCAACAAGGAAGACCAAAAACAGGAGAAGAAATGTGAACAACAAACGAGAAACAGTAAGAACACAGTAAGAAGTCGTAGCAAAACGAGCTTGGATACACACTGAGATAGAACACAGTAATAAGAGCAAACCCGAATGAAGAGAAACTGAACAAAACAGTTTCTATGTGTTAATCTCGTATAGCGGCACGGATTGGCCGACGCTAAAACGGAAAGCTGCTATTCTGATATTTTTTTATATTCATTAATAATTACTACTTAATGCTATATTCTAAGTCATCTTTACTGTATATATACAGAATTATATTTTTTCCCATTTCAGTTTTATATTTATTAGATTAGATATGTTAGTATTTTGAAAGTATTTTTGTCTCTGATTAAATTTGCAGTTTTTTCTACACTGTTTTAGTCGGGAAATGTCTGTCCAATTGGTTGGCCCATATATCATTGGGTTTTCACCTAGGTAGTCAGTAGCAGCAGTTCACAGCGCAATAACGCCGGAGCATGGCAGCGCACTGACTGGCTGCAGCGATAGGGTCTGGTGCAGCACCTATTAAGGTCGCGGCTGTTTTGTGTCTGCGGGTCACCAGAACGCTGAGTGCATTGTGCTTTTGAAATGTGGAAGTGATTTTGTTAAGAAAACCCCAGAGTACTATTAAATTTTTTAGACATGAGAACTCCTTTTCCTGTGAACTCTTCCGGTGCAAGAACATCATAATTTCCAGACTTCTCTTCCATAATCTGCAAGCCAGCTCTGCTAACCAGCCACCGCGCAGCCCACCATCTATTGTTTCCTCCTTTCATTTTTTCTTTACTTTGTTGTTTGTACTCTGTTATGATATTGTTTCATTCCCTCCATTTGTTCCATTTCTTCTTCTGTTTCCTCTTTTTCTATTCCCATGCTAGAACATTCATTTAAGTTTTGTTGGTATTTAATGTATGTTTTGACCAAGACTCGTGGATTTTTATTTCTATTTATAAATGTTTCGTAAGTTTTGAGTAATTTGTTTAATTTTACATTGAATCTATATTTATAGTCTTATTCATGCAATTTGTCCAAAAAATTATCATAGTGGCAATCCCGATATCCCACTTTCGGGGTCAGCCTCTTCGCGCCGCTATCCGGGATTGGCTACCTACGTTTTTACACTTTTATACCCATGGGAATATTTTTAGATATTAGGAAATATATGGCCCATTGTTTGGTTTATTGTAGACCATTATGTGAAACAAACCCTAAAACTGAGATGTCCACTCCCTAAACCCTAAAACGAAACTCATCTTCTCCAAAAGGTATGCAGCCTCTTCTCTGCTGCCACCCAATTGTTTCTGCCGCGCACTGCATCTTTTAGTCATCAGCCTTTCTCTCTTCCTATATCTTTTTTTTTCTTTCTTTCATGTGTCTTTTTTGTTTCTTCTCGACATGTGAGGGTAATAGCTGGAAAACGGATGATTGTGGCCGGGAAAGTGAAAATGGAAGATTGTGGCCTTCCTAACGAAGATGCGGCTGCGAAAGGGCTATTCAGCTGTGATTTTTCTGCGATTCATGGCTGTGAACACCACAACTGTTGAACGCATATATCTGGTCAAAAGTATCGCACCATAGGTCCTTTCCGCTCCACAATTGCGCCGTTATCTACAACACAACCTCAAGCCTAACACTATTGTGCTTGTTGTGTGATATAAATGGTAAGCGGCCCGAGATAGAATTTGATACTATACTTGGTTTAATATTGGGTCTAACTCATTCGCCACTATTAACAACACAACCTCAAGCCTAACACTATTGTGCTTGTTGTGTGATATAAATGGTAGGCGGCCTGAGATAGAATTTGATACTATACTAGGTTTATATTGGGTCTAACTCATTCTTATAAAACAGGCTTGTGAGGTGAAGGTTGTCTCTCTTTATAAACTTTATAGAGGCCATTTCTCTATTCGATGTGGGATGTGGGTCTTTTCAATTATAAACAAGGGTAGAGCACGAGAGAAACAGTACACACTCGCATAAGCTGCGCCGTCTTCTTTTCTTTATTTTACCGGTCTCTCACATATCTCATAAAAGAATAAATTTTGTTGATGAAAAGGATGTGTGAAATTAATGAGCCATAAATCCATGTAGTTCACAAAATGGGACGTTAAAAAACATTTTTATCTTATAGTAACTCAAGGAGCTAATTATTGATTCTCCAGGATTCTAAATTAACACGAAAAACTTTCAAAAGGGTTCTGGAAAATTACGTTCTCTGGCTTAGGGAGTAAAGTACACACAACTTTACATCAACAAACTACTTAATTAACTTTATTAACACTAATTATTATCAAGCCATTATCTCACTTGTTATTGTCCATATTAAACACGTAAATTCTAAAACTACTGCCTAATAGACATAAACATCAGTGCAATGCTGCAAGACCTAGGATTTCATTCATTACATGGTATTGATATGATGACCTAATAGTTTACAAGCATGTCAGTTACTTAGCAAGGTTGACACCTAATACAAAATTAAGTAAACTAAAAATGAAATATATTAGATTGTTATTCTACACAGTCCTAAATATTTCTTATTGATGTCACCAGAAGCTTAATAGCACCACAGAGTATACAGATATGAAGCGCCAAAACATATCACCATCATCAAAGAATTAACAATCAAGCCATACAAAGCACCAAAGGCCTTATGAAACCAAGGTAAAGCATAATGCCGTAATTGTCTGAATATATGATTAAATAAAATAGCAACAGTAACAATTGAAGTTGTTTCCCACTAACTATGATGGGTTACATGAATTAAATAATGGCATTAAATTCTGTCCATAACAACAACAAATTCATGTAATAAAAAACATAGCAAAATCAATGTAAATGTGACAATTATTAAGAAGTATCCATACCAGGGGAAGGAAAACGAAAAGAAGACCGCTTCTTCTGATGACTATTATTGGTGGTGCGTAGATCTGATTCAAGTTTCTTGTGAGATTTTGGGCGGTGTTTCCTAGAAGACAGTAAGCTTGTGTCTTCTTTCCACAAGTGTTGCAATGCTTTAAACTTAAGTGTTACAATTCTCTCCTTCAATCTTGCTGATCGTCTTCTCTTTGCAAATCCTTCCATAATGAATGTGCCATCATGAGAGCATGAACCACTACTAGCTCCAATATTATTGTTCTTGAGACATTTTTCAGGCAATAACTTAACAAATACATCAGATGCTTCTTTTGCAATTTTTTTATTGCAAGAAATAATTTTATCATATAAATTATCCTCAGTGCTAGAATAGAAACTCGCACTAGACTTAGCATCCACACCATTTTTAACCCCCAAAGATGAATTATTATCACCGCAAGCAGAAACATTGGCAACATGCCTGTAAGTACAGGGAATTGAGCATTGTACAGATGTAGATTGAATTTCATCCAAGTCTTCAAAGCAATTACCATATCTCCCCACGTCACGTCTAGAGACTGCATTAATCATAGGAAAATGCTCTACAAATTTAGATCTTGCAAGTCCAGGATTGTCAAGCAAGTTAGAAGAAAGAGGTGTCTTCTCCACAACAAGGTCATCAGAAGATACAATTTGCAATGGCTCAAAATGTGCAACCTTGTCAGAGGCTCCAACATGTTTATCACAAGATTTTAAATTGCAACATACCAGAGAGCCAACCGATGTCGAACATGAAAATCTACCCTCAAATTTAGATTTTAGAGATCTAAGTTCAGTTTCAAGTGAATCAATTTCAGTTTCGGTCACCTCTAGTAACTTTGAAATGTCAGCCTTCAATAACATCAACTTATTCATTGTGGTGGAACTTAATACACTACAATCGACAGAGCTGAGATTATCAAATTGTGGTAATAACTCAGCAAGAGAAGAGCCCAACCTAGTCAATGAATCAATATCCACCTTCTCTAAATTGAAAGAAAACATCTGCACATGACTTTGAGACCCAGGACCGGGTGAACGACCCAAATTTTCAACATCGCAGTCCAAATTTGAAGCTTTTCCAAACAATTTATCATCTGCACCTGCTACAAAGTGAAACTCAGTTTATTCATTTAATACAAATCTGAACACACACGCAATCTAAGATATAGACTGAGGTGGGTCAGAGATGTTACTTCACAAACAATAGTGAACACTTATACCAATCAAGTTGCTTTGATCTGGTACCATATTCACACAAAGAATTAAAAGATTATAAAATTGTAAACAATAACAAGAAAGCCAAAATACCCGGTGAAGAGCTGCAAGGTGTAGAAGATGGAGTTGTAGGAGATGCACAACCTGCGACTCCTGAAACTTTTGGGCTTTTATCTACTAAGCTAGGACTGAGGAAATTACTGGATTCCATATTAAAAGGAGGTGAGACAGGGTCATCTTTGTTTGAAGTTACCTCAGGCACCTCAACTTGTTTTTTTTCAAACTTTGCAAGTCCCTCACCCCAATTTAACCTAGGCTTCTTAGAATTTGTCTCTTCAGATGGAGCAGAAGAAGTACGAAATGTAGCAGCTTCCCTTGAATATGACTCATCCACAGTTACAAATTTTTGTTGCAACCCATCCTTCCCTTCACAGCTTCCCAACAAATTTGTCCCTCCTAAGCTCCTCATGCCACTTGAACGGCTAAAACCAGAGTCTCGTGAAGATCCAGGTCGGGTCCATTTAAGTGGCTTCCAGTCAACTGTACCCAGGGAACTATCCCTATCATATCTTTGACCTGTACCAAACCGATTAACACTATCCATCTTATTATGTTGGTCTTTCATTTGATGTTGCTCCCAAGTATTTACTAAGTCGGAATTTGGACGGGAGGCATATGTTAGCATATCATCAACTGACTTGCGGTCATTACTTGCACCAGTTTGCCTCCTGGACATATTTGGAGCGTTGTTCACATTTTCCGATGAACGTCCTCTCCATTCTCTGTGGCTAAAGGTTCCTCTACTTTCCTTATTTCCCCTTTCATACTTTCCATCCCCTCGAGAGAATGACGGCCGATAATTATCTTCCTCCAACTTCTTGTCACAAGATCGAGGAAACATGTGCTCACGTTCTACTGGAAATTGCTGCCAACTACCCATCCTACGATGACCTTCAAAAAACATTCAAACCAAAAAATTGGAATTACAAACAAGAATAAGAAAATTAATACAGATAAACTACATTTCTCAATTCTCACAAAAAAAATTAATAAAGCTAAGGGGAAGAAAATAAATCAATAAGTTCAAAAAATCATCAATTACAAACCAAAATTAGATTATTAGATAATTATTAAGACATTAACATAAAAAGGGCAATCAAAACACTAACTAATTCCAAAATATATAAAAAAAAATTAATAAAAAATAAAAATTGAAAAGTTCAAAAATCATAACTTACAAACAAAGATCAAATTACAGTCATTCCTTAAGACAATGACAGCAAAAGAGTAATCAAAACCCTAATTGTTCCAAACACAGAACTTGACAAATTTAAAAACCAACCAAAATTAGATTACAACTAATCCTTAAGACATTAATAGCGAAAGAGGAATCAATACTCTAATCTGTTCTAAAACCAAAGAAATCAAAAAGTTCAAAAAATCATAAATTACAAAAAGATCATATTACAGCAAATCATTAAGAACAAAAGGGATATCAATATAGTACTAATTAGTTCCAAAATCAAAGAAATTCAAAAACTCAAAATCATAAATTACAACTAAAACCACAAAAACATATTCAAGATAATTACCTGCCAGTCTCCGAAAATCACCAGACCGATTAAACTCATGCGGTCTTCGATTATGATGAGAAGGTGACGGTGAACCTCTCCATCTTGCTACTGATCCTAAAGACTCCGAACTCCCCTGCTTCCTCTCTCTCAACGACGAGCTTTTTCGATCCAACGGTATCGGCTCCAGCGACATCAATAATCAAATCAATCCAAACAGCATATATCCACTACTGCCACAAACAACATTAACAAATCAATGAAATACACCTCAATTTCACATCAAATCTACAATCATAAACTCAAAACCCAATTCTCCCTAATAATCAAAGCAACCTAGGGTTTAAAAACCAAATTCAAATCAATCTAACAGCATCTACTTACTATCACCACCACCAAGGCACCACAACAACAAAAATAACAAAACATCTGAGGGCCCGTTTAGATTGGCTTATTTTTGAGCTTATGAAAATTGTTTATGCAAATAAATAAGCTTTATGTCAGTTCATAAGTTCTTGCCAACAAAAATTGTATCTCCATAAGTTGTTTTTACATAAACTACCTTGACAGGCTTATGAATAAAAATACATCAAAGCTTATTTCTTTGCATAAGCCGTTTTGAATAAGCTTGAAAATACGTCAATCCAAACGAGCTATGAATGTCAAAACAAAAACAAATTCACCTCAATTCCACACCATATCTACAATTTATCAACTCAACCAATTCTCACTATTAATCAAATCCTCCTAGGGTTTTCAAAACCAAATTCAAATGAATCAAACAGCATTAGTAGCATTAGTCACTCACTGCCGCCACCACCACCACCACCACCACCACCAACAACAACAACAACAACAACAACACATCCAAAATTCGAATCAACAACAAATTCACCTCAACTCCACACCAAATCTACAATTCATATCATCGCTAGTAGCTAGAGTTTTCTAAAAGCAACCTATGCTTTTTCGCAACGGAGAAAACCTAGAAAATTGAACAACACAGCTTCTGAAATTAATATCAATCAAATTCACCAAATCTACAATTCATCAACTCAAAAATCAATTCTCTCTAACAATCAAGCAACCTAGGGTTTTCTAAACGCTGAAAAAACCTACAAAATTGAACAAATTACAAAACCTTTTCGGAAACTTTACCTGAATTCGGATTTTTTCCGAGTTCCGGAACCTTTCCCAGAGATTCCCGCCCGCAATGAAGAAGCAACCTAGGGTTTTACAAAAACCTAAAAAATTGAACAAATTACAAAATCTTCATTGAATTGAACGAAAACGATAGGCAAAGTGAACGATGAGGTGATAAAGAGTGAAGAAAGTTTACCTGAATATCGATTTGATCGAGTTCCGGAGATTTTCCCGGAGATTCTCGGGAAATTCCGGCGAGAAAGTGAGGGAGTGAATAGGAGAATGGGGAGGGTATGGACAAAGAGAACCGAGCAAGAGAAGATGAATGAAAGTAAGAAACGGATTTCAACTGGGTTTGTAAACTGTTATGCAAAGTACATTTGGAATCCGTTCTCCTATTTTTTTTTATTTTTTTTTACAAAATATGTTCTATGTTTTATTTTATTTTTTGAGAAACATAATAGATTTTTTTTAACAAAATATGAATTAAATATGAATATTTTAACCGCAAAAAAATATAAAAATTCATATTTGATTCACGTTTTGTTAAAAAATAGAAAAAAAATCAAGAAATTCATATATTATTATAAATTTTTCTGCTAATTTTTATTCAAAAATATGAATTTTACATATGAGTTTACTTAAAATGAAAGACCAAAAGTGAAGGTGAAAATTTTTTGATTGATTAAAAGTCGAAAAAAAAATTTAGAAGAACTAAAGTAAAAAATTGGTATATTAATAAAGACCAAAACTATATTTAAGCCTAAAAATAATTATATTTTAAATAAATAAATTGTAAAATAATGAAATCTTTGACATGTCATAGCCATGTCAGCGATTTCTAAAAAACAAATAGAAAAAGGATGATCTTGTGCACTATCTAAAAGATAAGAGACTTAGGAAGGAAAAAAAAAAGGAAAATAATGACTTAAATGTTACAAATAAATAAAATAAATGACTTATGGAATAATTTTGCCCAGAATGTCAATCATATAATAACGCAACATTTCTCAACTTTCACAATAGACAAACATGCATATCATCACATAATAATTCTATACAACTAACTTATTAATAGTAACTTGTATATGGCGGGTAATTGCCATCACGGACGTTTTCTCTTCCTAGTAGCACACTATAAATCCCCATGAAATCTCACAAGAATTGAGGGGTCGTTTGACGGTTAGGATATGATATAATATGGAGCTGGATAAAGATATCATATGGTATAAACATGATAAACAGTAATCATATCATGTGTTTGATGTGCATTAACGAGTGTCCCGGGGCACTCTTTAAGCACTTTAAATAGTAAGTTTTTAATGAAAAGTTGTGTATTGAATGCATTGGAAATTGTAATAGTTGATTTTTTAAAAGAATAATTACTAGATTTAGGATGCTTAAAGAGTGCCCCGGGGCACTCGTTAACAAGACCCTTATTTTATTATAACTAGACCCCGACCCCTGCGATGCACGGGTTTGTTTCGATTTTCATATATAAGCATCAGGTCGACTATATTATTAGTTGTCGACATGTTTAAATGTATTATGTATAACATTTCAATAAAGACTACAATGAGCAAAACACACTTGGAACTCGTCATACAAAATCTAAACAATGAGTAAAGTTTAAACAATGAGCAAATTAAATAGTTCAAAATACATATCAAGGGAAAAAAATTACTATATAAAGTTAGTATGAGAAACATATCAAGTGATTCAACCATAGAAGCCTATAAGATCATCTACATTTTCATTTTTCAAGACATATGTCAAAGGAAAAAGGGGAAGAAATGGATGAAAACTATAGACTTTTGGGTTTAGATTGCGAAGGAGAAAGAAGAAAAAAGGGTTTGAAACCGTTAGGAAAGAATGGAAAAGAAATTAATTGGTTTTTTGAAAAGGGAGTTTAATATTGAATATCATGTAGTGGAAGTCAAATGATATTACAAAAACAACAAGTGGCTTGGTGGTTAAAATGCTTTGAAATAACCAACATGGCATGGGTTCGAATCTTTGAAGGGAATTTTTTCATAAATATTTTTCAAGCCCTTAAAAATAAGGAAGGGATTAGGGTTAATCAGGTTGCTTGCAACACTGTTTAACATTTAGATATACTAGACTCTAACCCGTGCATCTTTTTAGAGTTTCATGTAGGGATGGCAATTGGACGCAGACTCGATGGACACCCGCAAAAAATACTCGCTACGGGTAGGGTAAAACCCTGCTTTTTTGGGTACGGGCATGGGTATGAGTAATTCCCACAAATTTGAATGGGTATGGGCACGAGGATGAGCACTGTACTACCCAGCTTCGCAACCCGCATATATGTATTTATATAATACTAGTATATTTACCCGGCGTTGCCCGGGTTAGACATATAATTATGGATGAGTAAAATTTGGTATCCATGGTATCTGTAAATAAAATTCATCACAGACCAGTACGGTACAAATATCTTAATAGGCACACATAAATAGAATAAAAAACATATTTTAAGTTATAAATCAAAAGATGCATAAGCGGATGAAATTAATACTCGTCTAACGGATATTCATACGAATGTGAGAATGACATGAATATCATTTTTATTAAATAGAGAGAGTTAACTACTATGTATACCTGAGGACATCCATTATCATCCCTGATCATAGTAAAGTAACACTTCATTAAAAAGAAATAATTTCAAAGTATAAAGAGAGAGAGAAAAAGGTATCGATAAAATCCAAAGAATAATACAAACATTACGATATATAATTAATTCTAAATTGATAAATGTTTCTTTGACATTCAAAATAGCTGCAGCAAAATTTTCTTAATATATAAATAAACATTCAAGAAGAACAAATGAAAGAAACATTGATAAATTTAACTTTTTCTATTGTTGCTCGACGTATGAAAATGTTCAACATCATTTTTTTCTCATATGCCACAAAACATAGTAAAATAAACTCAAAATATACTAATAAATAAATGACTAAATGAGTACCTTTCACTCTTTTTTCTCAGTAGAAAAAAGAAATAATTATACAAAAATAAAAAATATTGAGATAAAAAAAATAACATAAACATTTTTTTTTATTGTTAAAAAAAACATAAACTTTTTTTATATGGAAGAAATAATAGACATTTTTTATATGGAAGAAATAATAAAATATATTATAACCGTAAAAAAGGTGTGAGAATATTATGAGAGAGAGAGAGGTTTTTCCATGACAATATAGGAGGTTAACAAAATAAATTACGTTAAAATTAAATTAGAAAGTTATAAAAACAAACAAATAAAATATTTGGATTATTCTTCAAAAAAATAAAAAATATTTGGACTATAAAATTAAAGTAGATATGTATTATTTGTTGAGATGTTTATGCCAGATAGAAAAATGAATTTTCTAAAAATAAAAACATAAATGTTAATATGGGAGTGAACATGTGCATAAACAATTGTGTTTTCATTGGAATACCTACAAAATAAAAATTTATAGGGAGGTAGTTCTATTGCATCAAATAAATCCACTGTGAGATAAAAATACATGAACATTATAAAATTATTTTTAGTAAATGTAAATTAAATATATGACTCATTTTTTGTAGATTAGAAAAATGATTTTGACATTCTATAATTTAGAGATTATTTTTTTAAAGATTTTATAGTATAATAAATTTTGTGTTTAATTTTTTTTTTTTTTGTGGTGGCCGGAGTTCGAATCCCAGACCTTGCATATATTATGCATTGTCCATACCAACTGAGCTAAGCTCACGAGGACAATTTTGTGTTTAATTTTTACAATAACAATCACTTCTTTAAAAAATTTAATTTAATTTGATTCAACTATATAAAATGGATTTTTTGTTACAAAATTACTTTCATCTTTTGATACATATTTTCTTCCCCCTCCCATAAAACATATAATCTTAATATCTTTTAATTTGAAATTGCTTTTATATTTTTTTTAGATCCTGGTTTAAAAAAAAAACAATATCAAGTGGAAATAATTCTCTTTAAAGTTATCTTTTTTAAAAGTTATAACAAACAACCTCATAGACCCTGTCTGTAACAAATTTGACTAAAAATGATTTTGACAACCAATAATTTATAAAAAATATTTACAATTAATTAACATTAAAAAATAAACATAGCATGTTTGACATTCAAAAATCATATTGATCATTAACTTTCTTAAATAGTTTTTGGTAGTAAGAGTTTTTTAGTGGATATGTTGAAAATTCACAGAAATATTTGAAAATTTGAAAGAAAAAAAATCAATTTTTTAAAAGTAGCCTTTTTTTTCTTCATTTTTATTAACAAATTTGTAAATTTGAAAACAGATAAAAAAACTATATTTATTAAAACAAATAATGCTGAAATTGAAGTAGACAATAATTTATTAAACCAAAATTTATTTAAAAAACGAAGTAAAATATTTAATGGATATGATTGAAAGTAATTTAAAAAACGAAGTAAAATATGTAATGGATATGATTGAAAGTATTATATATAGTTTGTTGAGATATTTACGCTACATAATATATTAGGAAGTCAATAAAATATTTAGTGGATAAGATCAAAATTTGTTGAGATATTTAAGACAAATAAAATATTAATTTTAAAAAATAATAAATAATAAAAATATTGAGAATAAACGTGGAAGTGACACGTGGCATAAAAAAACCTTACTTTATATATATATATATATATACACACACACACACACTATTGATGATAAATAATTTATTTATTTTTGGTGTACAATTAATTAATTTATTTAACTACTCAAGTCTAACTCTAAACCTAAAACAACTTAATACAGCTTAATAAAAATTTTAGTAACAATTTATTATGACTTTAATATGCAAGTGCAACTTATTAACGTATAAATGATGTAAGGTACCTATTTTTTCTTTCTTTTTATGGATTTTAGATGTTTTTCATTTGACTAAATACTACGATTTATACTATTTTATGAGTTGATTTGAAATTTTTTGGATCATGGTTTTATTTCAATTGTGCTGTTTTTTATTGTCTTTTCATGGTTAAAGTGCGGGTAATGGGTGCGGGTATGGGCACTTAAGTGACAATAATGAAATTCCGACATGCTAGCTTTATAATGTTTTATACGATGTTTCAACATCAGATACGAACAAAATGTTGAGTAAGATGTTTTAACATCGAGCTAGCAGAAAACAGACAGATCAAGGCAAATATACGAATGTTGAAATTCTTGCGCGTTAGTTAGAAGTTGTTCTATGTGATGTTTTAATTTCAGATGCATAGAAAACAGATGTTCTGTTTAATGTTCCAACATCATGCTGTAAACAGATAACAAGCAAGAAAATAAATAACAAGAAAGTAAAAGACACAATGAGTTTGTTGACCCAGTTCGATGACAAACACACCTACTCTGTGGGCTACCAAGTCAGGAAGGAAATCCACTAGCGTAGTCCTTATTCTATAGCTCTCAACAAACTCCTCATTTACACTAAAGACCTAGGACCTACCCGTATAGACTTCAACCTAGGAACTCCTAAATATGAGATCCCATCTCACTATCCTAATGGGTAGTCACAACCCCTGTGACCTATCAGACCTTAACACAAACACAACAGTGAAGTTACCTTCAAACAAACAACTAACACCTTGTTTCACAACTTCAGTGTAGTACAGAACGAGTTTACAACTCAACACACACTCCTTAACAAGTATCAAGATGATACAAGAAAGGCTCACAAATAAACAGAACTAAACTTGCATTAACCGATACAAGAGTAGAACGCACAAAGGAAAGACGACTCAAAACCCTAAAAATCTATTCTTTTAACAATCTATGGTTTTGATCCATTACAACTCAACTAAAGGTCCAACTCAATGCATCAAGGTGATACAAAGAGAGGCTCACAAATAAAGCACAAGTCGAAACCCTAAAGACTCAATTCAATAACATTGAATTGGTGAGTAAAACTAGGGTACAAGTCTTTCTTATATGACCATTCAAAGCATGGGCTTTTTCATCATAGGCTAAACATATATTTTTATCAAATATTCTTTTCAGAAATAAATTGAATCAAATATTCTTTAGAAATATATTTTCCAAAATTCCTTCTAGAAATATATTTACATATATTTGTATCAAATATTCTTTTTTAAAATATATTGAAACAAATATTCTTCAGAAAATATATTTTCCAAAATCTCTTTTGAAAATATATTTTACAAATACGGTAACTCCTAAAAAGTAGGAACATTTTTAGGAACTGTCAAACACACCATCAAAGAATCTTAAAATATTGTTTATATTTTAGAAACAAATCTTTGAGCTGATTCTGGGCAAAAACGGGTTGCTTGGGGAACAAGAAATAGGGCGTGGTTTCCTTAATAAGATAAAGATTGCGTAAACCAAGCCACATAAACAGGGCACACTGAACCATGTCAAGATGTTGGAACATCGTATCCAATGTTGGAACATTGTATCCAACATCATACATGAGTATTTGTTTTAGCAACAATGAAGCCAATACTCAAATACCCAACAATCTCCCCCTTTGGATTTATTTGTTGTTAAAACA
>Ga0315914_1005021_pt1 | contig 19505 bp, 6 predicted proteins | sample MpolenodulesMG_FD_203920 | JGI IMG/M metagenome (GOLD analysis project Ga0315914, IMG submission 203920) | Medicago polymorpha root nodule microbial communities from Los Angeles, California, United States - elongated nodules | ecosystem: Host-associated > Plants > Roots > Nodule | place: USA... | reverse complement strand
ATACAACACCTGAGCTATTTGATGCAATAAGAAAAGTTAGAGATGAGCTCCAAACAGACTTGAACTTTAAAGGAAAACAGACAACTATTGAATCATATTTCAATAGGGTGTAATTTTTTTTTTCCAGTTTCTATGAATTATTAATTTATGATTTTCTTGGGACCGAAAATTATAAAGGGATCTCCCGAAAAATTATTATCTTATTATTTTATCGAGTTTTTCAATTTTTTACATTGGCCCAAGTCGGGACCAGACAAATTTATTATTTTAGAGAGTTTATTAATTTACTGAGTATTAATTTAAAGAGTTTCTACTGTAATTTAAAATTTTCTTGCTTTAGATTATTTGTGAAAATCCATAATCTATATTTTTGTTTATACTGAATCACTCTATTTTTGCTTTAGTAGTGAAATGTGACATGCACGTTTGTATATCTATTTTATCGCATTTGATTATAATTGTTTTTTCTAATAAGATAAAAATAAGTTTCGTTTATAGTTTTAATATTGTTTCTATTGTAACAAGATTGTTCTGCTTATAATGAAACTTAACTGATTTTTTTACTTTAAGATTTAAACAATACTTTTTGGACAAAAATTTAAATAGTATTATAAAAATAATAAAATTGTAAATACAATAGTTCAAATTAAAGGTATAATTGAAATGAAAAATGTTATACCAAAAATACATATTTTCTTTAGGGTGTGTTTTTTTTAAAAGTATACCCTAAACGTTTTTGAAAAAGTGAGGATAGAAACACAGCATTCTCGTGTGTTTTGTACAATATTTTTTTGAAAAAAAAGAAGGTATTATATTATTTTTATTTTTTTTGGTAGACAGACGAAATGACAAAGTCATTATAAACTTACATACATAAGTGGAGATACCGGGGTTCGAACCTCGATCATGGTATCCAGCCTAACAATTTCGACATTTTGTCAGTTGAAAAAAAGAAGAAGGTATTATATTATATATATTTATTCTAATGAATAAAATTTACACAGGACTTTTTAACTTTTTTAACTCTTTTTATTTCTATTTTTAGAGGTTTGGAATTTTTATTTCCGAAAATAAAATACAAATATCAATTAAAGTATGTGCAACAAAATTCACTTGTCTGTTAGCAAAACTTATATCAAAGTTTGGATAGTTTTTTTTGTTTGTTTGAAAGGATTAAAGTTTAGATAGTTTGTAAAGAGAATCTTACAATCGTTCAAAATGTGGCCAAGTTCGATTTAGATATGAGAGCTATCAACTATGCTATGAACCACTATAGCTTTCAATCTAGTGTAATCGACACACATCACTTTTAGATATAGGTAATCCATTGTGCCATGTGGCCTTCTCTTGGACAAAATATCCTATACCTCGGATACACATACCTATTCCAAAAGAATGTTGTTCTTGAAACAACGTTGCATCCACATTTAATTCTAATTCTCCTCATCATGCCAGATGAACTGATACGCTGCATGGTTTCTCCATGTCCTCCCATATCTTGTCATTTTGGTGCTTCCATAACACCGCGAGCCACAACATCATAGCAAAATCAATAGTCTTTTGTAGCTGCAAGTTAGTAACAAGAATTTAATATTGAGGAAAAGCATCCGTGCAATGCACACTCTATCCCTTGTTGGAAGGCATCCCCATGCTATGCTACTCTCCATAAAAAGATTTTGAGTCTTTGAGGAACTTGTAAATTCCAAAACTTACGCCATTCACCTTGAATAGATTTCCTTAGAGTTGAACTTCCAAACACAATTCTCTTCCCTTCCTCTATATGCATCACAACCATATTCTGAAAGGGAAATTCCTCGTTATCGCTTTCATTTAGCAAGCCATTTATAACACTCCACGTCTAACTTTGCGTATCTTAACCAAGCAAATTGGATAATTGGAAATTCTCACTCTCTTAGAAATTTGAACCTTCTAGCGTTCTAATTATATATGATATGATGATATGATATAATATGATTTGGTTGGCAAACTTGCTTTTTTACTTTAAGAATCCTTTGTTCACTTGACCCTTTTAAGAAATGAAACATTGTCTCAAATGTTTACTCCATCCATGTATCACTAGATTACTTGCAAAGTGCATGGCTGCTTAGACTTAGTTATATCTTATCAATCATCGGTTGTATATGAACACCATTTCTCAAACGTATTTAATTCAAAAGTGTCATTACAAATCGTAGTGCTTGGCATCATAGGCTATATACGGAGCACTCAATTTTTAGAAATAATATTCTTAAAAATGTCAAATGGGTTACCAAATACTCAACGAATTATATTAGGAAAAAAAAAACACTCAATGAACTATATCTGAGAATAATGTTCCTAATAATTATATTATGAGAAATATCATTTCAAGAATATAATTTTCTACTTTCAAACAAACTCCTCTAATATAAATAATTTTGAGAGTATGTTTTTTTGGAGATTTTAAGAAAAGTTAAGGTATTTTGTGTTAGTTTAAGTTATAAAAAGAGATTTTGTTGTTTTCCCTTCTACTAAAAATACTATTCATGATACGGATGAGAATAGGCCAGGCCAGCCTACAAGGGCCTACGGCCTAGCCTTTGCAGGCCAGACCAGACCAGACTTTTTTCTTAAATAGAGAAGGTCTAGGTTTTTTTGGAAGCCTATTTAACTTAAAAGACTAGGTCATAAGCCATTCAAAAAGCCTCTTAGGCCTATTAGGTCGACCTATTTAAGTAAATTTAATAATATTATTTATTATTATATTATATTATATACTTTAAAATAAAAATTTGTTAACCTTTACAGTAATTTAAACTTATTAGTATACATTAATTTTTTGCATATTTAAATGTATTATTATAAACTAGAAATGAAATATGATACAATATATAGTCAAATTCTTTAAAAACTCATGTTGATTATCAAAAGAGAGTTTAATCTAATTGATCTATTAGTTCGCTAGTCTATTTAAACTTGGATCACATTGCTTATTTAAAGATGTTCATATGAAACAGACTTTTAAACAGGCTAGCAGGTCGTATCAGGCTTTCAGAAGACCAGACTCAGACCTAAAAAGTAAGTCTATGACAGACTGCAGGCCAGGTTTAGGCCTAAAAAAAATTGGCAGGCCAGACTTAAGCCTTGCAAAGCCTACCTCGGCCTAGCCTATTCTCATTTGACCAAACAATTTAACTCAAGTGGTTAATAAACTTCAACAAATGAAAAATTGTTCTAGAGAAGAGTTTGATTCTTAGATGGAACAATTTTTTTATCAAGTTATACTTACCTCATGACCGAACTCCAGACTATCAAAACTCATTTCCTTTAAAAACTGAAGGGTTAAAAAAACATTTTTCTTCAAAAGTTAATCCAAATGTTTTTCATTTTTAGCATAAAAATAATTTTGTAACAAAGTAATTTTTGAAAATAGCTTACATACAAATATAACTAAAACATCATTTTTTTTTTTTTTAAGAATCCACAACAAATGTTTTATTAATTTTGATCTTCTATCAATATAACTAAAGCTTATAAATATGATCTTCTATCATTTTATAAATTTTGCTTAACTAATTTTTTTTTTATTAATTTTAATTATGAGATAAAATCTGGAATGAGAATATTGGTATTCTATATGGATGATATAATTGATAACCTGCTTATATGGTTAGTTGTCCTACCCTAACCATATTCCATTAATGCATACATTGACTTGGCCTCATCTTGTACTAACCATACCTCACATTAATCCATCCTTCCCCATCATAAATTCTCCATTTTTCTATCCAAATTTTCAAACCCACATTTTCCTTTCTTTCTTAGAAGAAACATTACTCTCTACCCCCAATTCAGGTACGTGTAATTCCCCTCATTTTTCTTCTTTTCCAATTAGGTTTTTCAATATGATTTCTGATTTTTTGGTACCAAAATTTTCTGTTTACGGTTGAATTACCTAATTTAACGATGACCCACATTCATTGTTTTCATCGAAATCCAATTTTCTTCAAGGAAGTTTGAATCTTTTACTATTTTACTGTACCCTACTATTATTTTTTTACAAAAGATTGGTACTTGCCATGTGGGTATTATATGGCTATTGTAAATTTGATAGCTTTATATGAATATCACACTCTTTGCATTTGTTTTTGGTACTGATGCATTTGTTGGGTGTAACCGAATCTGTTTTTGTGCTTTTTTTTTTGGAGTTTTGTAGGTGCTAGTTCTGGATCTTGTGTATGATCTGTCAGTGATTTGTGAAGTGTTTTGTTGACACTGTTTGGTGAAGTGGGTGTGTTTTGGTTTTGAAGATGAAGGTTACTGTGGTTTCTAGGAGTGGAAGAGAGATTGTTAAAGGTGGCATTGAGCTCAATAATTCTGTAAGTCTTTTTGTGTCTTTTGTATTGTGTTGTGTTTGTTTTTGTCATAAAAAGGTAGTTTTGATTTCTTAGGTTGATTTATAGGAAATAAATTATATTTTGGAATTTGATTTGTTTTCTGAAGTATTGATCCATGATTTATGTAATTTTTTTTTTTGCCACAGGCTACTGTAGCAGATTTGCAGGAGGCAATTCACAAGCGAAGTAAGTGACTAAAACTTTTATGTATGATAAATTGATTAGTTTTTTAGTATTATTGAGAAGAAAAATGACCAAAATCAAGTTGATCAAAAGGCTTATGTCTTGATGGATCTGAGATGTTTCTATATAGTATTGTGTTAGTTATGTCTGTGATGTATTTCGAGCTTTATGTTATGCCGGGTGATGATAATTGATAGCAGCCTCATAGTAGGTTCACTGTTGTTTGACATCCTTACTATTTAGTAAGTAATAAATATCTATTATGTTGTACTGTTTAACGATTCTAGCAGCTTGTTCTACTAGTGTTGGATATGTATCCGATACCAATATTGTAACAAATACTTGGATTCTAGGTGAAATTAGTTTGTAATGTATTTGAAATACTTGGCCAAAAGAAAAAAAAAAGTAATTTCTTCACTTTTTCCCGCAATTGTGGAGTGACCCATCTATTATTTATTATACTTTCACGTGGTTTCTATTTCTAATGTTGCATGAAACGTAAATTGCTCATTTAAAGGCCTCCATTGAATCCCCATGAGCTTAACTCAGTTGGTAGGGATAATGCATAATATATGCAAGGTCTGGGGTTCGAATCCCGGACACCACAAAAAAAAAAATGCCTCCATTGAAATTGCTTTCAACCTTGGGCAAATAAACTGAGTGTGTTTGGAAATCCATTTGAGTGTCTCAAATGTAAGTTTGAGCCAATCCACTAAGTATGTGTTTGGTAGCGTCAGAGCCTACCTCCACCTCGCATTTAAATGTCATTTCACCTTGGTTTTCACAAAGCTACAAACTTGAGCTTTAAATTGATATGCATTTTAACAAACACAGTCTGTGAGCTCAAGTGTAGCTTTGAGATCCCTCAAAAGGATTTCCAAACACCCATCATAAGTCCCACTTTTTTCACAATGTAAAGTGATCTTGAAGTTTGGGTATTGATTATTAGAATGAAAATTCTTCTCGGCTTATAACAGTTAACCCACTTTTTTTGTTTTTTGGTCTGTAGACGAAGTGGCGAACACCGCTTAAAACTCACACGTATAGTTGATCCAATTTTTATTGGATTCCAGAATTAAAATTAATTAATGCTGACAATACCAGTTAAATTCATTTCATCCAGTTCCTACTATTTTATGGCTTTCTTATTCCATCTTAATGCCTCTCTTAAAATAAAAAATATGCTTGTTTGTATGTGTATGTGTATGTGTATGTCTGTCTCTAGGCTGCATTGGATTTCATAACTCATTAACGTGATTTGTATGTTTCACTTTCAACAGCCAAGAAGCATCCGTCAAGGCAGCGCTTGACACTTCCTGTCCAACCAGGATCAAAGGAAAAGCCTGTTGTTCTTAATTATAAAAAGAGCCTCAATGACTATACAAGTGGAAATTCAGAAACCTTAACTGTAACGTTCAAGGACTTAGGTCCACAAGTTTCTTACCGCACACTTTTCTTCTTTGAGTATTTGGGGCCGTTGCTTCTCTATCCAGTCTTCTATTACTTCCCTGTTGTTTACCAGTATTTCGGCTACAAAGGCGAACGTGTCATCCACCCTGTGCAGACATATGCCATGTACTATTGGTGTTTCCATTACGCCAAACGAATTCTGGAAACATTTTTTGTGCATCGCTTCAGCCATGCAACTTCGCCCCTTTCCAATGTTTTCCGCAACTGTGCTTATTACTGGACATTTGGCTGTTATATTGCTTATTATGTGAACCATCCCCTATACACCCCTGTAAGTGACCTTCAAATGAAGATAGGCTTCGGATTTGGGATACTTTGTCAAGTTTCAAACTTCTATTGCCATATTATACTGAGGAATCTTCGTGGACCTGCTGGAGAAGGTGGATATCAAATCCCACGTGGCTTTCTCTTCAATATTGTTACTTGTGCAAACTATACAACAGAGATTTACCAGTGGTTGGGCTTCAACATTGCAACGCAAACCATTGCCGGTTATATATTTCTTGCCGTCGCTGCTTTTATCATGACCAACTGGGCTCTTGCAAAACACAGGCGCTTGAAGAAGGTCTGTCTCCTTACCTTTTCTTTTGTAGTTCACCAGTTCAGTTTATGGCGTCTATTTATAAAAATATAACAAGATAGCTTTCTTTTAAAGCATATAAAGACCTATCTGGATGACTTGTTTGAGCTTATCTACTGACATAAGTACTTGTGAAACTGTTTGAGAGATCTTATGAAAATAGATTTAACATGTCCATAAGCTGTGTTTAGCTTATTTTTATAAGCTCTCCAAGATAGTTTTGTGCTTCTATGAAAACACTTTGACCTCATTTTATCTTTTGTTATACAAATATCTTCTACCGAAGCCCTTATATGATAAGCGCTTATGCAATAAATACTTAATCAGTTGTTTGTCCAAACATGACTCCTTAGGGTTCATATGATATGGCTAACTGTTTGATTTTAAATTTTAAAGAATTTGAAAGCTTTGTCGGTAACTTGATTGTTTGACTCTCATGATGCTTCTTTCTACTGCAACAATGAACATGTGTGATGTTTATTGCTTGGCTATGCTAGGTGAACTAAATTTGGTTCTTGTGTTGCTTGGATAAATTACATCATCTTATGAAATGAAAAACACTGTTAAATGAACCAATATTGTTATTCTTTTGCATTCTTTGCATCTTTTAATTGTTAATCTTGCATCTTATCTTTGGTGTACCTGCAGTTGTTTGATGGAAAGGAAGGGAGGCCGAGGTACCCTCGTCGGTGGGTGATATTGCCTCCATTCCTGTAGGAGCCCAAGCCACTGAAGTGATGGTTACAAAGTCACCACTCTGCTCACAAGATTCTGAGATTTAGAATTATAGCATCATGAATTTTTTAGTTAATTATTCTTATTTTATTAGATATGAATTTGTCTTTCAATGTTTTCTATATGCAGTTGGTTTCTAAGTTATTGAAGTTATTTATGTTGGATATTTGTAATCGGTTATCGATTATTGTAATGTGGATTATTGTTTCTTAAGAATCTTTACCTTGTGTTGATTGTAGTTGATGTTTTGATCATATTTTTGCTGTCTTCCTCTTTTAGTGTCTGCAATGTTTCATTTTCAATAATGAGTTCAACTTGTAGCACACTAACACTTCAAAATTACTGGTCTTTTAATTTATTTTCCCCTAAATTTGTATTTTGAAATTACGTTTATACTGGTTTTTTTAACAGTTCTATTTTTTTTTTGTTGTAGCAGCACTAGAAGAGAATTTGGAAAAGCCGATTTGAATTAATCATGTGAAAACCTTACAAAAGTAGTTAATATTTATAATATATAAATTGTTTTCATCTTTAATAAGCTAGTCATCTTTAAATATATCTTTGTCACTACTCAAGTGTTACATAACACTTGGGTGACATAGAATTTGGTGACATTAGTCAATCCCAATGTTACAAGTGGTTTTTTTCCTCTCTCTTTTACAAGGATTGTGACATTGTGATTGTTCAATGTCACCTAAATGCTATCCAAATTTCATCTAGATGTTACACATACTATATTTGATAAGGACTTATTGAAGTAAGTCTTCAACTAGGTTGTTCACCAAGCATCCTAAAGTAGTTCAAGCTAGGATACCTTAGTACCCCTTCTCCTTATCTATAAGCAAAACATTGGTTTTCGATAAAGAGCCGTGATATTTGAACAATAATCTGTGACAATTTTTGTGGCAATTTTTTTTTCTTCCTCTTTTTAATGTTCAAAAACAAGACGAGAGAAAAATGAAGAGAGAGAATAAGAACATAATGTAAATATGAGAGTTGTCAAAAAATTGTCATAAAATGGTTGTACAAATATCATTTCTCTTAAATAAATGTTTTCACCTGTCCGTTCTATTTTTATATATTGAATTAACTATTTGAGGTCAAATCCAAGAGTCCAAAAAGTCATTAAAACTATGTTTGGCAAGACTAGTTTTCGAGCTTATACCGAACTATATAAATTTATATGACCAAAGTTAATATCAAAGTAAATTAACTCTTCGAAGAGAAGTTTGAATTACACTTTCTCATCTCTTATGTTGAAATATATGTCTCGTTCATTGAGAAATAAAACCTAAAGTAAATTATGTTCATTCTGTAAAGATGCTTGAATTACACCATTTTTCTTAAAAGTTAAATATGTAGATTAAATTACACTATCATCTTAATATATACTTAAACCACGTTACTCTCCCTTCCTGTGTTCAAATATACACTCTCAAGTCCTCTTATACAAAATATATTAGAGAAAATTGTATCTTCCTTCCATAAAAGTTTAAATTACATTTCTCTCACGAGAAAATATCCATTTCCTTTCTTTAATAATTATTTTTTTATTTCTAATATTAGGAAAACATCAATCACCAGTAACCATCCTTAAAAAAAAAAATCACCAGTAATCAATTATTATAACAAAGAAAAGGAGCAAAACTATAAACCACGAGTAGATCGAGATAGGTTTATTTTAGTTGTTAAAATAATGAGTACAAATCTAGCACCGGATCGAAGATAATGATGATATTCATATAATTAAGCAGTCCTAAAAAAAAGCTCAATATAAATAAAAGAAATTTGACAACAATCATGCATGTTCACTTGTTTGTACAATATTCCAATTTATTAGTGGGAACAATGATTCAATACAAAGTCACAATAACAAATCAAACGTGAAATACAAGCAATATTCAAAATGAAAACATATTAGAAATATGGATCGAACTGGTAATCCATGTGAATTTTAACCGATCAAAACAAATATGAGTTAAATAGTGTAAAATGGCTAGCAGTCCTCTTGATGAGATTGACGAACAGTGTATATAGTCTGAATCATAGTAAAAACAAAAATGAAGAAAGCACCGATAAGAGACACCATAGCCCAAGGGCTCCGAAAATAAGTATGAATGAGACTGGCACGCCATCTTTTCCAAGGTTTCTTACAGTAGTGATTCATACTCTCCCTCACCTTTTCAAGTTCTCCATTGCGATCCACGGGGATTTCTTTGGACATTGAGTTGAACAAGTTGGCAACAACTTGGTCGTTCCCAAAAGCATTGATTAGGATCCCATTTCGGCTTAGAATTGAAACGTCCATAGCACTGTCGATGATGGTGTCCATTAAGACTATAAACGATGTGATCTCGCTGCCAGTTCCAATGTGGAGACGCTCGAAAGCAATGAGGTTAAGGAATATGTATTCTGTGCTATCGTCTAATTTCAAAGTCGGTAACCTAAGAACACCTCGCTTGAAGGAAAAATCTCTGAGGCTCTTTGTTTTGCTTTTCTTGAAGCTGATTCCAGCATCTTGGAGTGCTATTGCAGATCGAATGAAATGATCTCTGTCTTGTGCCTCTAAACATAACCAATCTCTATTTGTTGATTTGGGCTTGGGTGTTGGCTGGCTTGGTTCTTCCTGTATCACACTTTTTCTATACACGTCCAATACATGCATGCATTTCCCCAAGCTTCCAATTAAATCTATGCTTGGGTTTAACAAATTTATGATTTTCTTGTTTAACTCATGCTGATCTTCCTGTAATGTTTCATATAACTACAACTTTAGAATAATCAATCAACATTTATCTATAGCTATATATATATATATATATATCAATAAGCATGTAAAATAATGGTATTGTAATACTAACAACACCATTATTGTAGTACTAATGATGGTCTAATCTTGAGTGGAAAATTGATATAATGGTCTTGTTATGTCAATCATATTTTTTATTCTCGGATCAACGAAATACCAACAAAACTAACATTTACATCTAACAAATATTATTTAATTAATTAATGTGTATAATGTTAGCTAAAATCACCTTATTTACTAAAAAAAATACTTGATAATAAATCATTGGTCAATAATTTTAGGATTAATTAAGTTTTTGTTCCTTATAAATATCTGTAGTTTTGTTTTTAGTCCTTATAAACACAAATCACACTTTTTAGTCCCTGCAAAATTTTCCGTTAGTGTTTTTAGTCCCTATTAAATTAAAATTTGTTTAATTATGCTTAAACTTCTAAATTTTTGAAAGAATTTTTACATACATGTTCATAACATCATAAGACACTCTTTTCTAAAATCTTTTAGTTTTTTAACATGTAATGAATTAAATATGAATTTTTCTAAAAGCCAAATATTCAAGATTATATTAATGAAAATTTGGACCTAATAATAAAATTTTGAGTTACCTTTTTCAGGGGAACTTTGTATAATGTTCTAAATAAGTATGTAAAAAATATGTTAAAAATTTAAAAGTTTAAGCATAATTAACCAAATTTTAATTTTAGAAGGACTAAAAGTATGTGTTGGTCCCTGTTAAATTAAAATTTGTTTAATTATACTTAAATTTTTATATTTTTAAATGATTTTTAACAGACTTGTTAAGAACATTATAATAATCTCTTTTATAAAAAATAAGAATTTTTTAACATGTAATTAATTAAATATAATTAATTTAAACGCCAAAAATTCAAGATAAAACTAACAAAAATTTGGACCTAAAAATAAAATTTTGTGCTAACTTATTGCGGCAGAACGTTTTATAATATTTTAAACAAGTATGTAAAAAATCAATAAAAAATTTAAAATTTTAAGCATAATTAAACAAATTTTAATTTAACAAGGACTAAAAACACTAACGGCAAATTTTGTAGGGACTAAAAAGTGTGATTTATTTTTATAGGGACTAAAAACAAAACTGCAGATATTTATAGGATCAAAAACTTAATTAACCCATAATTTTATAACTGAACAAATTAGAAATAAAAAATGGTAATTTTAAATAACATAGACAAATAAAGTGACCATAAATATTACCTCCTCCTCAACACTGTCATTTTCAACCTGAATCAATATATTAAGAACCGTCATAGGTATTTGATTTTCAAGTATAAGCATGTCACGCTTGATATATGGCATTGCATGAAGTTTCCCATGTTTACCAAAGACAAGATCATTCTCATCATATTCGGCCGGAATTTCAGAATCATTATTGACTCTCAAAATTTCCAAAATAAAACAACCATCAAGAATCATCGTTTGAAGGAATTTTGGTGTGTCGTTTGTCCAAATTGGATCTAGTGGCTTGTAGGAGTCTTTCAACTCTTGAACCACTTGATCCAAGCGTTGATATAACAACTCAATGGGCTTTTCGCACCTCTTTAAGAAACGAACAAGGGCTCGATATTTGTGCTCTTCCATAAGCTTTAAATTCTCCTTCCCATTATGGTAAGGACCAAAGGAAATTGCTTGTGGTTTGTAGACCTTTTTGTTCAAATCCGTGACTTGAGAGGGTACTTTGTAAATTGAATGTTTCTTCCATTGTTCCTTCTCATCAGCTATTGAAGGACCATTGTTCTTGATCTCATTCATTTTATCCATCCAATTCATTTCTAATTCCATGAATATGTCTAATATGTCGGGTCTCTGTCCATGATTAACATATATACTAGCTAGTTATGCTAAGTTGCTAACATATAATATTCAGAATCTTATCCAATGTACATTGAAAACATTTAAAATATCCCACTCTATGAGCTGTAAAACTATCATTGTGTAATTGGAATCTTCTTTTTATATTATATTTACCCAAAAAAAAAAAATTGGAATAATCTTCTTTTCACTGAAAACTAAATAACTACTTTAAAAAAAAACTTAATGCAAAGAAATATATCTTAGATTTTATATACCCTTCAATTCCTTCCATAGCTCTTTACTTTACCTTATCATCTGTTTGAAGAAAAGAATATCCGATTAAGCTTGTCACTAGCCATTTAATATATATATATAACGGAATGAAGATGTATACACATTAATTATTGATTGATTGCAAACTAAACCAATGTGATTAGTGTGAAGCATAAAACGCTAAGGTGATTTTAAATTAAAATTCGGAAAGCAAAGGAACAACTTTATCTTTTTGCTTTGTTTTGAAGAACGACTTTATCTTAATTAAGTAATAACTGAAGTGAAGTTATCCATTAGAGAATTAAGAGCATCCAATGGATTATTGTTTCCCCTATTCAGTATCAATGTGATTAGTGTGATGTTTATTGCTTGGCTATTAAGTTAACTAAATTTGGTTCATGTGTTGTTTGTGGCATATTTCCTACCTGAATAATATATGCTTCTCATTATGGCATAAGGAATCTCATGTATGATGTTCACTTTTTATTTTTCTTGTTATAGTTTTTTAGGCATCGTTCTTATGGTTCTTAATTATCATGGGTGCCTCTTTTTAGCAAGTTTGCAGTAAGCTTTGCCGAAATCATCATCATTTTTGGCATTTTGATCTACACGAAAGATTTTAAGAGCAATGAACATCCATGTTTTTTTTCCTTGTTATAATATTATCCTATTTCTGCAAAAACATTGGTATTCAACGAGAACGTGGCTACAGTTTTTAGTGAATGGAGTTACTTTATTTTCTAAAATGATAAAGAAATAATAAATTAAAATAATTAGATCAAACACGAAAGATAATGTAAAAAAACCATAAATTATAAGTTTAAACGCGGAACATATTCATTTATAAAACCATATGGATTTTTAGAGCAAAATTTGTTTATCCTCGCTACTTGGTGTCATATCTAGGGGTGGCCATAGTTCGATTTGGGATAAAAATTGAACCGAACCGAATTGTTCGTTAAATTGAAAATAACTGAATCGAACCAAACCAAACTATTTGTATTTCGAACCGAACCAAACAGTTTTGAACTAAACCGAACTGTTTCGAACTAAACCGAATTGTTATTATTGTTACCATTGAAAAGAATATAAAAAACCAAACAAACGAATTTTAGAACTTTTAAAACTGATCTAAGCTGTTCCGAACCAAACTGTTGTGAACCAAACTGAACTGTTTTAGTTCAGTTTCAGAACTGTTAGTAATTGTTCAATATTTTTGATTCAGTTCAATTGTTTGGTTTTTCTTCCCATTGTTACATTTAAATATCACGTGCTCATCAGGTGTTAACTCGACGACAAAGATTTATGTATTAAGTCGAGTGGTTAAATTTTAATTCGATCGAGAAACAAATTTCAAAGCTTAACACACTTTATTTAAGAAAAACAAAAACTTACATCACAAACATAATCAATACTGATATACAACCATTTAATCATAATCAATATCCACGATATACTTCCATAACTTTAATTGAGGCATATTTTATTTGTACAATAAATTTTAAACAACACCCGTGACAACATTTTTACCTCCTCTTATTGGACAATTAAGATAAAGAGAATGAGAGACACAATAAAAATACAATGAGAGTATGAGATAGAGGGTTGGCACAAAAATTATTTAAAAATAAATGACTGTTCAAATATCATTTCTCTTTGAAAACACAAACAAAAGCTTTGCAACAACAACGCCTATATGATACCAACACATCACTGATACTAAGCTGAACAATAACAACAAGAACCATTTATAGATCGATGTTCCCAATATTAGTGGTTTAATTTGTCATTCACACTGGAATTTTTGTTATGGCTATCAGTTTCAACAATTGTAGCAATGTTCTTGGTGTTAAGGCTATAGATAAAATCACATGCATATCTAAATACTTGGTGTTAAGGTGAAGCAAAATTTCACACACAATTGAAATCCCCAACAACAGCCATCTAATAAATTCAACCCCCTCCAACGTATAAAATTAACAAATACAAAAAAGACCATGCCTCAAAATCGCTATCATCAAATTCTAGTTTGATCGGATGATGCTCCTAGAATCCCCAATATTACCATTTCATAACATATCATCTGTAGATAAATATGGTATGCATCTAGCAACAATACCAGAAACATACACCAGTGGCATTGCGCATATTACAGACATTCAACAAACGACATAAATACTAATCAATCCATTAGAACACATTTCTAATCATCTACGCATTCCTCGTCCACGGCCACGGAAACCACCTCCGCGACCTCTGCCTCCCATGGCACCTGCAGCAGCCTCTCCTTGTGCACTCTCGGACTACATAGATTTTATAAATAAAACAATTCAAAATCAGTTCCATAAATGTTGTTTCCCACTTCTTCGTATTAGTGAAAATAACATAATTGGAAAAGTAGGTGCACATGAGATTCAAAACTATTTACATTCTTGTGGGACACATGGGTACTATGAGAAAAAATAATCCACAACTAACAAGCTTAGAGAATAAAATGAAAACAAATTATTATTTAATGTACATAAAAAATGGTCATATATACAAGACATTCATGACCACAATTCTGTAAATCAATGTAAAGTTCAAAAGTCACATTGAGGGACCTAGCCACAATCATCGCAAGAATACCAACCAAAAATGACTACAGGCAGTTTATACATCCCATTAATTATGCAAACAATTAATCAGGTAAACATAAATATTGCATCATTTGTACAATGTACATGGCATATAATCAAATAAAGTTTTAATGGAATCTACAGTATTTCTCGTTCAAATCAACGGAGGAGCATTGAATACATAATATGAGTGAGAAACACCAAAGCTATCAATATAAATTGCATGGTGCTAATATCAAAGCAAACAGGAAAGTATCAGATACCCAATTCGTGGTACAGCTACTACATGGATGTAGTGAGAAAATAGCTGCTTCAATGATTAAGCGAGGAAACAGGGAGGGGTGCAATAATTTTGAAACACAAATAATTCAACTATCTTGACTAAGGGAACTTTTTTATTTTATAGAAGGAATAAGGTCAAATTGGGACGATGAAAAATATCATTCTGGATATGGAATCATGCTGAGGATGGAAACACCATTCTGTCTTTTCTCTTAACTAAGGAATCCCAATCCACGTGAATTAAGGAACTAATCACCATTACCCCAAAACAAATAAGTATTTGATGGTGAACAGTAGACAGTTTTCAAGACTGAGTAAAAGAAATTTGCATGGAAAAAGTACCAAGACAACTAGACTCTACTCAAACCAGGTGATATGTAAACAATGCTTAAAAGACAACAAGAAAAGTTGAGAACAATTGGACTGCATGTGAATTTATGCAGGAAAGAGTCAATATAGCATGGAATATATCCAAAGGTAAAACTTATATACAATTACCCCCTGCAAGTAGAAAATCCTTTACAAAAAGAAATGTGTCAAACAGGAAGTGAAATTAAAATGAAATTTCAACATACCCTATGAAATATTAACCAAAACAAAAGTGCAATCATCAGTATATATAAAATGATAGAGATGGTCACATATTTACCTTAGGATTTTTAACTGTTTCATCCACACTTAAGACCAGGCAAGCTGCCTCCGTAGCAGCATTTATAGCATTGATCTGCAAATTTATTAACTTACTTAGACACCATCCACATAGAACATTAGAATTGGAATGCAAACCATGCAAATAAATGTGTGCTACCTTTACAACTGCAGGCTCCCAGACAAAGTTGGCAAATGAATCAGCAATTCCACCAGTGGCTATGTCGACCCCAAATGGAGCACCCTCACCTTCAACAAGAATGTAAAAGCAAGATTTTTAACTTCTGACCCATCAGAAGAACTCAGAAGTTTATTAAATTGTATAGCAAATGCATTTACAGATACGTCAGGTACACCCAAACACACGTGAATTCAAGGTCAGAGAATCTACAAATTATACAAATTTCTCATCTACATACTTAAAGCCGCCACCAAAGTGCATAGGACATTAGCAAAAGATAAATACCAAGTATGACAGCACAAACTAAAGCCTGATTACATTATTGTATAACAATATGGTTTGCTTCTGAGCAAGGGTTTGAATGAAATAAATGGTTTGTAATTATGTAATAACATGGGTTGGTTATTGTAATTCAAAGTAAGCCCTTGAATAAATTTTTCTATGATGATGGAGTGAAACAATGGTTAAGAGAAAATAAATAAAGTGGTCTATCCAATCTACATGTACTTGATGCAAATTGTTTTAAACAAACTCTAAAACATTGAACATATGTTATTAACTGAACCAAATCCACAAATCTAATTTCTAAGCATGTTCAGCTCACAAGCAGCTTAACTTAAGTAAAATAATGTTTTTAAATTAAATTTACTACGACTGATAAAGTCCACCTATTGGTGAGTTATTTCATTTAAATGAATACTTTATTAAAAAAAATTATGTGGACATAGATAATTAATTATTGTTGTAAGTATGTATGTGTGTCTGTAAATATGCAAATTATTTTTATTATTCAAGAGAGCTTGAGATCAGTTCATGTCTACAACAGGCCAGGCCTTTAACATATTATAACCTCCAGCTTGAACTTGTATTCAATTGAACAACACCAATTATCTTATATTCAACTAGGCTTGGCTCAATTGCAGCCCTACTTCTAAGCGTCTCTGCATACAGGTATATGTAGTAAGTAAGCAATCGTGCACATAAAACGAAGGTCAACCAACCAGAAGGAAGCGCATGTTTCTGTCTTAGTTTGTTCAGCACATCAGTTGCATCAAATCCAGCATTGTCACATAATTGCCGGGGAATAACCTGCAACAACACATTAAATTTGTTTGTGGATCTGGGAAAATATTGGTTTTGTCAAATTACGCTTTGTTTGTTATAACCCTACAGTCGCTATTTGACAAGATTGATGGGCATATTTTGGATAGCAGACAATGGCATTTTGTTCAAATTATGCTCTTGACAACACTGAAAGCATGTGATCAACAGTTTCTGACCAAGAGTAAAAAACCTATTGGAAGCCTGAAAATTTTCTAGAATGATTGGAAATTTTGCAAAAAAGACAATGATGATTGTTAGTATCCTGTTAGTTTGAACTTTAGACCACTTTTGTCAAACAGCCACTGCAGCCCCTTAATTTAAAGATATATGACTAAAATAATAGAATATTAGGACATGTATACCACTATAGATCATATCTAGTTTACAAAAACTTACCTCAAGGGCTTTTGCATAGGCGTTGATGAAAAGTTGAGACTTTCCCGCTATTGTGCGTGCATGCTGCCTAAGGTACCGGCTTATTTCCATCTGACAACAATAACCACATCATAAGAATTAACAGTCCCTATCATAATCCAATGAAATGCACAACAAAATTCTGAGTGGAAACATACATCTATAGCACCTCCACCAGCAACTACAGTTGAATTCTTCATAGCCCTTCTAACAATCATGATTGCATCATGCAAACTTCGCTCTGCTTCCTCTATGAACTGTGAAAAAATAGCAAAGCTTAAATATGTGCCCATAATGGCAGATCCTATTAAATATGTTCAATTACAAGCTTCATGACCACTTATTGCACCACATGTAACAGACCTGGTCGGCTCCACCACGGAGAACTATTGTGGCTGTTTGGCCAGATGGACATCCATTGAAGATGTTGAATCTCTCGTTTCCTACTTGCTTTTCCTCAAAAATCTCACAAGTTCCAAGAACCTTCAAGCAAATAAGTAAAAAAAATCAGCTGCAACACAAAATTACTAAGAGTGCAAACAATGCAGAATCCCACTTAATACACAACCTCATCAATAATGTTATTGACAGATGTTTGCACAGTTCCCCCAGTTGCAGCAGCAACTCTTTTAAGATCTTCTTCTGCTACACGACCAGCACAGAAAATGTCTCTATCGGCAAAATACTGTTTCAAAGGCAAGTTTCAAATTAAACTACTTATTAATATACGTGGAAGTTTGTAAGTCAAACAAAATATTGACTTTCTAATATTATAACTAAAACTTGATCCAATGAGGAAAAATAATTAATACCTGTGTAGCCAGATCACCAATAGCCAGGCGTGAGAGAACAACTTTGGCACCACTTTGGACACATTTATCCAATTTGTCATAAATAATATTCCATTCTGCATCAACAATTGATTGATACTGCGATGGATCTGATAATCTGTAGAGAACACAAGAAATAAGAGAAGGAAGTCACATAACTAAGCAACCCTTCAATAGAACCTCAAAATCAACGAACACAAAACAAACAAATTTGAAATATTGGCACCTAATTTCGGCATTTTCTTTCTCAGATTTTAGCTCCAACTCGACATTAAGTAATAGTATTTTTGGATCGAGAAACTTCTTGGGCTGCTGCTCAAATCCAGCATAAGAAAATGTCTTCTTGAAGGCAACACCATTGACAAGAAATGAGTCGCGCATGTTACCACCAGGAACCTGTAGAAGAAAACCTGAATCTTTATAACAGCACAGCCACACAAAAAAAAAGTACCTAAAGAAAACTAAATTGCGTACGACATTTAACACTAACCATAAAACAAAAACATATATGACAGTAACAGTCCCAAGTCCAACCTAATTAGTTATACGGTTCAAACAAACGGTGGGTCCATTGGGTTAAAAAAAGATAAGCCCAATAGACTGACTAAGAGACCTTTGTGGATGGATGACTATGTCTTGGCTCAAGTCAGTGGAATTAACAAATAAAATGTCAAGGCGCATACTTGTGACTGTGCTATAGTCTAAATAGTTAAGAATTATTACTTGTAATGAATTAGTAAATAATATTTAGTAACAGTTATTCTTTTTCAAATTACTTATTGTAAATTGTAACCGTAGCTTACAGTTATCTAATTAGATGACTATGCGTGTGTGTAAAATCCAACCCCCCTACTTATTCATGGGTAGTGAGTGAAATGGATATATGAATTCAGATAAAAAAAAAAAAAAAAGCTTCTTTCTTTATTCTTGTGCATCAGAAAGTCATTCTTTATTCTTGTGCATCAGAAAGTCAACTATTTTTTATCCAACTTCCTATCACATTTTATGAACAGTCCAATATTTATTACATATTTGCAGGAACAGTATTATGCAAATCAATTGAAATGCGCCTACTATCAATTGAATTGCGCCTACTTACGAATATGTGGGTAAATATTGATACCTGAAATATCTAATTGCAATACAACATGAAAACTAGGTAACCTTTATTGGGG
>Ga0315914_1005020_pt1 | contig 19505 bp, 7 predicted proteins | sample MpolenodulesMG_FD_203920 | JGI IMG/M metagenome (GOLD analysis project Ga0315914, IMG submission 203920) | Medicago polymorpha root nodule microbial communities from Los Angeles, California, United States - elongated nodules | ecosystem: Host-associated > Plants > Roots > Nodule | place: USA... | reverse complement strand
CCTGAGTTTGTGATGCAGAGGCGTGTGATACTTTCATTTTGGATTTGGACTGACCTTTTGGATATGGACAAAAACAAACTAAAACGAATAATAAAAAGATAAGGTATTTCAAAGTATAATAAAAAGACAATAAAGATTTTTATAAACAAAATTAAAGTTAACTAAAGAATTTAAATAAAGATGGCAATTAAAAAATAAAAATAAAGTGAGAAGAGGGCCCGACTCGGAATCAAAAATGAGGTATTTTAAAATACCTCTCTGCCGAAATTTTCACTGAAAATCAGATGTCAATCAGGTTAAACTCCGTACGAACGTAGGGCCCAACGACACGTGTCAGTGATAGTTTGGGTCAAAAATTGGGGTATGACATGCACGATAAATGGATAGGGTGAAAAAATTAAAAGTGTATTTTATATTGGACTATATAACTTTGTGCCTCCATTGCTTTCGTAGGCTTAGAGGATCTTCCTGATATCATCTCATGGGAGTTTCTTTTCTGACCTCTCATGATACTTAAAAAGCAAACTAACCTATTACAATTGGTGTTGAAGACAATCGAATCCAAGATCTTGAAAAAACACATTCAAAAGTATCAAACAAACGCAATCAGACCAACTCAAATGAATTACTTATGTTCAGATTTACTCACTAGAAGAAAAAAAAAACATCATTTTTTCTGAGATTACATATCCGGACACAAGAAGAAGAAAAAAAATAAAGCATTCTTTCTCTGTCCTGGTTGGTAAATCATGATGGGGTGTGTTAAAGTAGCTCTCTCATCCTAATAGTTGTAGCTCTTAGAAAGAGCCTTGAGCCCAATGACAATAATCTGGAACATGTTCATTCAAAATTTTAAACAACTCGTCTCTTATCGGTACAACTCGTCTCATATCGGTACAAAGATAGGGACCAATTTCGTGGTTTACTCCTTGTTTTAGACTCTCTTATCTAAGATGTTCCTTCATGAGCTACAACTAGGGTGCCCTAAACTTTCTTTCAAGTTGTCAGTCTGTTTTGCCAAACATCATTCGTAGGTGAATACCATGACAGTGTGGTAAGGTTACACAATATTTGCAATATGAACAAAATACATACCACACTATAATGATTACATGTAAAATTATTGCAGAAGAACATCCAATGCAAGGTAAGTAATGCAATCATTTATTAAAAATCCAATATTGTTGTGTGATGTTTGCGATACTTTGTTCGTATAACAGGGATAAAGATTTGAGACAGGTCATTCCAATTCACTTGAACACAACTTGGATACACCATGTTTATTTTGAAATAAATAAAATTCTAACACTGTCTTTGTAAACAAAAATCAGAAAACTTGGATAGTTGCACAAGAACTCGGGTCTCTTCAACGCAATGACCGAATTATCAAATAAGAGAAGAACATATAGATCAAAGCACACTTGCAACAGCAGTAAATATAAATTACACTTGAACAAAACATACTACAATGGAAGAGAAAATTCAAGCTAACTAAAATTGTACATTTGATCACTAATCTTATTGGTGAAGGAGCAACGAAGGAAGAAATGAAGCACTGACACAAACATTAGACACGACACTAACACAGACATCGGTAGTTACATGACTCAATGTCATATGGTGTCGGACATGGACATTAATCTGAAGTGTCGGTGCTGCACTGGACTTGAATATAAAACATCATTAACAATCAAACTACTCTTCCCCAAGGAAGAAAACAGTTGGTTTTTTAGGGTCCATGATCTCCACAGTCCCTTCTATCATCTTAGCAACTTTACCCATTGTTGGCCTTGCCTCAGGCCTATCCTGCAAGCACCACATCGCAGTCTTCACCATTCTGTTAACCAATTGAAAATGTGCTTTACTATCATAAGCATGACAAATTTGACTATCAAGAATTTCTTCAACTCTCATTTCCTTAAACATCTTATCAAAAGCCCATCCAGGGAAATACCATTCATCACTCCTCGCCACAGAGCCTTGAATCTCGAAGTTCCTCACTCCACTCACAAGCTCCAACAACACCATACCAAAACTATAAACATCAGCTTTTGAAGTTATTGGATCTGCTGTTATCCATTCAGGTGCCATATAACCAGGAGTTCCCCTCCTTCTTGACATAGTCACCATGTCTTCTTTTTTCCTTAGCTTCGCCAATCCAAAATCCGATATCTTAGGACAACAATCATCGCCTAAGAGAATGTTTTCTGGCTTAATATCACAATGCAAAACCCATTCCAAACACTCCTCATGTAGATATGCAATTGCCCTTGCCATACCAAGTGCAATTCTATACCTCATGTTCCAATCCAAAACAGGTTTATCTGAGATACTTGGATCTGGTAGGCTAGTATCATGACTTAGATCAGATTCTGATTCACCAGTACCACTACTCTTCTTAGACTTGACCCTGAAGAGGTACTTGTCCAATGAACCACCTGGAATGTATTCATAAACAAGTATTCTTTGACCTTTCTCGGCACAGAAACCCCACAGTCGAACCAAGTTAAGATGATGCATCCTCGCAATGATTGTAACTTCAGCCCAGAACTCAGCGTCAACTCCAGTAACATTCTTTAAGCACTTCACTGCAACAACACGATGATCAGGCAACTCACCTTTATAAACATCTCCAAATCCACCCTTCCCAATGAGATTTGAGAAATCATTAGTAGCAGCTTTGATCTCCGAGTAGGTAAACCTTTTCGGACCACCTGCAGGCAAAAGCTCAAGACCTAATGTGGTAGCCATGTCCCTATACTTGATATACCTCTTAAGGAAAGACCAAAAGAAAGCCACACCAGCAATGAGTTCAGCCGCAAAAAGCGTGCAGATAATAACAATATTTCTCGTGGTAGTGTTCGAATCCTTCGGCGGTAAAGGCAAACTTATCCTCACAGGACAAGTTGTTTGCATAACTTCTGTCATACCAATAAAATTAGGAGCTTCTGTTTCCTTCTGATCCACTTTCAAAAACAAAGCAAGTTCAGTCCCTGGTGACCAATAACCATATTGAAGTTGTTTACCTCGTAACAAAACACAATAGCTCGATCCATCGTATTTGAATCCAAATCCAAGACAGTTTACATCTCTTGTACAGTTTGATTCACAAATTGAGTAGTTATCAGCAGTAATTTGGTTCATTGAACCATTACTCGTATAGTTTACATAATCAAGCCTAAGAAAATGAATATTACTAGAAAGTTGAATTTTCCTCTTACAACCCTCTTCACTTCCACCTTCAACAGGCTCAAATCCAGAAGGACAAACACAATAAGTTGAATTATAAAAATCTTCTCTAGGCATACATATCGAATTAGGACCGCATTTTCCTTTGATTTTACACGATTCCCATATCGCTAACCAAACAACAACCCATGTATTCTTTTGTTCAGGATAAAAACTATAAATTCTCAAATTACCATCATCATCAAGAACAAGTTTTCTAATCCTAGAATCACCATAATCAGAAGTAAGAAAAGAGTTACTTTGATAACTCATTTTTCCAAGATCATCCATACTCATTAAAGGGCTTTGTGTGTTATAGTATTGATCAGATGAATTATCATTGAGAATCAAAAAACTAGAATTAATCAACTTATACTTCTCATTACTTGAAACAATTTCAATTCCACTAATATTTTGGTTTGGTACAATAGTATTAGTAGGATTCAAAAAACTAGTCCAATTTCCAAAAACTAAGTTTCCATTATCATGAAGAACAAGTTGTGAGGAATTGGAATGATTAACAAAGGAAACATTGTTGAGTAAAAGTTCACCTTTTGAAGTGATAACAAGAGAGGAAGATGAGTTTAGCTTTGTTGGTATGCTCCAAATAAGAGGATTTGAAGATTGAGGTATTTTTGTGAACCAAATTGAGAAAGTGAAGAGGTTTTTTGAATTTGGTATAGGAAAAAAACCAGCTGAGAAATTTTTGTTTGATGAGGTTAGTGTTCTGTTTTGTGAGGGAAGCCATGGTGAGTTTGAGATGTTGAAAGATGTTAGTTTTTGTTGGGAAAATGAAGGTTGAAGATTTGTGAGGAAAAACAAAAGGAGGAAGAAAATTGAGAGATGCATGTTTTTGTGTTTGTTTGGAAGATGAAAGTGTTGGTTTGTGTGTGTTTGGTTGAATTTAGATGTCATTTTTAGATGAGATTGCTGGCGGCTATGTTTGAGTTGACTAGAGAAGATTGGACTTTGGATTTGGTTGTGTCATTCTTTGTTTTACATTACACACGGTGGAAGTGGAATAATTGACTTGTTGAATTATGCACCACCATTTGCAATTTAATATGCTTATAGTAAGATTCATCTCTATGCCCAATTAAGACATTATAAGTTTTTAAATAATGAATAGAGTTGTATTATTTGAACATCTACTTATATAACAACTTTTGAGATAGTCAAAATTTTATAAAGAAAATGAAGTATTGACACAAAAACCAAAGCAATATAAAAAGAAAGTAACAAAAATAACGCGAGTATAAGAGACAATATTGTTATAAAAATTGTCAAAAAAAAATGGTTGTTGAAATACTATTTCTCTTAAATAATATCATTGTTTTGTGTCACTTTTATAAGTTTTTTTTTGAGCAATTGTGTATTTATACAATTGATTCTTAGAATTTCTCCATGAATATTCATATGATTTAATTTGATTGGATGCGGGTATGGAAAAAGTTACACCTATAGTGTTTATAAATTTAATTATATCTTTATTACTTCAATAGTTACAAAAAAATGTGTTTGATCCACTAAAAAACAAAAGACATTGTCTCAGAAGCCCCCATACATAAAAATGGATAACGTATCGTATCACATGCGTGTCTTGTACCGATACCTGCCCGATACTTCTCGATACGTATCAGGAGAGTATCCGAAGATTAAATTTTATTTTTTTAAAAAATAATTATCCGATACTTCCCGATACGTATTAGGAGAGTATCCGATAATTATCCTGCACCGTTACCTGCCCCAATACTTTCCAATTAATGTTAACTAAAATAACTTAACTCTTGAGTATAGTGCTTCTTTTTTGGATCGATATAGTATAGCACTAACAATGTTACTTTTGGATATAGGATAACACTGATGGTGCTCTTTTTGGGATATATTGTGTATGTAATTGACTAATCATCAATATTATTTATATTTATGTTCATGTGCTACGGGCCTGATTTCTTTTGTTTTTTAATATATTTGCATATTAAAAAAATGGTTATACTTATATTGTACATTTAATTATATAATTTTTTTTATTAACGTATCCAAGCCGTATCGTATCTTGATTTTTAAAATTTTCTCGTATCGCCATATCGGTGCAGTATCGTATTCGTAACGTATCTCGTATCCGGACTTCACATGACATTGCTGAACAATTTTGTTTGATTTAGAAATTAATCTTAAGTTCGGATAAAATAAATAGTAAAAGATTGGACAAAGCCAAAATTTATTGTCTCTCACTAAGTTATGAGACAATTTTTTCTCAAAAATAAAGACTATCAAAAATACCATTTTCCTTCTCTTCCACCCCTCTCCTCTCACCTGCCTCTTATCTATTAGGTCTCCCTTCCTCTCTCAACTATCTCGTGTCTCTATCTAATCTTAAGATCGGATAAAACAAGTAGTAAAAGAACTTTAAATTATACATTTATTTTGAAACTAAAAAAAGATGCTACATGTACATAAAAATAAAATGGATCCGAAGTTCATAAAATAAAAAGTATTATATCGTTTCTCAGTTCGTCTCTTTTGTTTAAATTTGTCAAAATACATTATTGATAGCATGCAGTGTCAGATTAAGAAATTATCAATTAATTGGAGACGAGGGAACAAACTTCCATAATATTTCTGAGCAAAGCCTGTGAAATTTGAGAACCGTCCTTATTTGTAAGAAAGGCTAAAGTTCTAGTCAACAAGTTGAAGATAACGCTTAATTCTCCACACTAGACTTGAATTTCCAGCTATAGAACAAAGCCTTGAAACTCACCCCGACAATGTAGTTTAATTTTTCATAGTATCTGTTGACAAATGTTTTGAAAACCAACAATTGACGGCACACATCCCTCCTAAACCACCATGTTTAGAAACACCATTAAGATTAAATTCTAATTCTACAACACAATCAATATTAAATTCTAACTTTATGTATTCTTCAATACACGGTTTTTTATGGAAAAATGTTTAAGTAAGTTGGGTTTCGTGGGTTAGAGCAGATCTCAAAGTTCAAAGAACGTTTATAGAAGTACTTACATATCACATATTAAGAAGGTCCTTACATCAACAGAGGGAGTTGAACTCATGAACTTGCAGATAAATGAACCTTTGTTGACTTAATATCGATTTTTCAACACATTAATTTGATGAGGTTAAAATTCAAGTGAGACCCCACTAAATTGTTTATGTTTTACATAAATTTGATAATTGATGTAAATTTTAACTAGTAGAGAGACTTTATTAAAACATGTCTATTACATGGTATGTTGCTAGTATTTCACAAACACACCTTTAGGTTCTGGTTGGAAAAGAGTTTATCGGAAAGAGGTTTTGAAGGTTAATTCTATTATTTAAAATATATTCTATATTTAATTTTTTTCAAAGAACAAGATGATAAGTGATCATATAATACTTCAAATGTACTTATTGATTTAAAATAATAATAATTTATGGTATGAGTAGTTTAAAAGAGAAAAGTAAGTCACTCTTTTTCTCTTTGATAAACCCTCCATATATCGAAACATATTAACTTTGAAAGTTTAGAGGGGGAAGAAGAGACTTTTGGTGCAGAAGATTAGAAAGAAAAATAAAATGAAATCTTATGCTTATTTTGAGATAATGCATTTATACGAAATAATATTTATGATTAATATATATTTTTAAGTTTGAGAGTATTATAAAAACATAAGTTGGAAATGATGAAGTTATCTAAATCATTCAAAATCATCTTTGAGTATAATTTTGAGTTCTACATTTAAAAAAAAAAGTATTGTTATGAACAAAAAAGTTTATTCAAGTTGAGGACTATATTTTTTCTTGTTCTCTTTTCTCATTATTTGTAGTCCAAGTCTTCCTCTTCCTCATGATGCATCACTATTGTATTAAAAATAATGATATTTATAAAATCATTTTATAACAAATTTTAAAACGGCATTTTTATCCTCTTTTCTTATTCGTCAAAAACAATAAAAAAAATTCTTTTTATTTTTCAAAAACAACAAAAAGAGAAAAAGTATGAGAAGAAGAGAAAGAACATAATAAAAATATGAGAGTTTGTCCAAATTTTATTTATAATTTTTTTTCTCATTTCTCTTATATTAATTAGTGATTCAGTGGCGGCTTTAGCTGAGTTGACATTGGAAAGACGACTCTTTACCTTGTCATTAATGCCATTGCTATTGGTTTTTTTTTTCTTTTTCTTACAATATTTTTTGGCGTTATTAGTATAGAAATTTGTTGATTTTCTACAACCACTTACATACAATTTCCTTGTAATTGGCTAACAGAATTAATTTGTTTTTTCTTTTCTGATGTGAACGTGTGACAACTTTCTTCGTCACAAATTATGAATCTTAAAATTTTTACTTTCACATTAGTGGTTGACGGACGAATTTTCTCAAAATGGCTTTGGTCTTTTCGAAAAAAGAAAGCACTTTTATTTTCTGGTCAAGAAAAATGACACGTAGTGGTAGTTTTAGAAAGTTTGATTTTGCCAGATTTTGTTCTATTGCCGTGTTATTTGGTCTTACATTTTTTTTAGGGGTGGTCTTACATTTTCTAGAGCAGGAAGAGAAGATTTTTTTAATAGACGGAACAATAAATAATTATTGAGTGTCATACACAAAGTGGAGAGATTGAAGTTTACGTTCTCAGTCATATTGTTTGACTGGACAATTTAAAGATTTTGTTAATTGAGATAGGATTTGTGGACAAAAGTAGATTAATTGTTTTATATTTTGTCAATTGAGATAGAACTTGTGGTTAAAAAAATACTAATCATGACTTAAGTATAAATAAAAAAATGTTTATATATTGTTGGATATAATTCTCAAAATATCATTGAATAAAACAAGTTCTCATACACACTTAAATGAAAAGAAAAGGTAGTTATGATTTGTTTGGATTGACTTATTTGAGTTTATTTATCAACATAAGTTTTGTGACACTATTTGAGTCAACTTATGTTAATTTTTTTTTTGAGAAAAAGTTAATTATGTCAATTTTTATAAGTTCTTTTAACTTATTTTAATAAATTCTCCAATATTGCTTATATAAACAACTTATAGCATATACAACTGTCACATATCTACGTATAGTAAATTGGGGGCAACTGTCACCACTACTGCTCCGGTCAGTAGCGGAGCCAGGAATTTGGAATAGTAGGGGCACCATTAGGGATGAGAATAGGCTAGGCCGAGCTAGGCTTTGCAAGGCCTAAGCCTGACCTGCCATATTTTTTTAAAGCCTAAGCCTGGCCTGCAGTCTGTCATAGGCCTACTTTTTAGGCCTGAGTCTGGCCTTCTAAAAGCCTGATACGACCTGCTAGCCTGTTTAAAGCTTATATCTTATGAACATCTTTAAATAAGCAATGTGATCTAAGTTTAAATGGACTAGCGAACTAATAGTTCAATTAGATTAAACTCTCTTTTGATAACCAACATGAGGTTTTAGGGAATTCGACTATATACTGTATCATATTTCTATTCTAGTTTATAGTAATACATTTATATATGCAAAAAATTAATGTATGCTAATAAAGCTTAAATTATTGAAAAAGTTTACATATTTATATTTTAATTCAAAGTACAAAATATAATATAATAATAAATAATATTATTCATATTACTTAAATAGGCCGGCCTAATAGGCTTAAGAGGCTTTTTGAGAGGCATGTGGCCTGACCTTTTAAGCTAAATAGGCTTAAAAAAAAGTCTAGGCCTTCTCTATTTAAGAAAAAAGCCTGGCCTGACCTGACCTGTCATAGGCTAGGCCGTAGGCCCCTGTAGGCCGGCCTGGCCTACTCCCATCCTTAGGCACCATTACACAAATTTTTCTGGGAGGGAGAGTTAGTGTGATTGATTTTATGGTTCCATAAAACTAGGATGAAAGGTTTTCATTTTTCTCATTGAGAAAGAGATGATGGTAGGTATATTTAGAAATAAAATCTCACAAAACTGGCATGATGTTATGTATTGAGAAAGAGATGAAGAATTTTATGTGAATATTGCCCCCACTTATAAACATTTATTCATGTTTTTTTTTTAGAGGAACACTTATTCATGTTATTGCTCAACTGATGTGAGACATTTTAACAGATAGTGAGGTGGGGCGTGATAAAAATTGCTTATTTTAATTTTTAAAAATTAAATAATAAATGAGAGAGTGTAACATGTTTTGTTTGTGTGGGCGGAAAATAAAAAAAAGTGTATAAATTGAATGCAAAATCCATACGGTTATATTCCAATTCATATGTTTAATTTGTGTGCAAAATCTATACTGGTGTATTACAAATATGGTGGGGGAAGATATGTTTGTGCCACACAACCTTGTGTGTGGCTCTGTCACCAGCTCCGATTATCTTACTTACTAAAGCTTGTCCGGTCAAGTTAACTCTAACCCTAAATCTAATCTAGCAATTTCCCTCACATTCTAACGCATTTAATTCACACTTTTGACTTCCTCATCCCTTTAACACGCAATAAATTCATTTCATTTCAAATTGTTTGTCATTCATTAAATGGTTTAAGGCAATTCATTTTAAATTTGAATGGCAGTTCAGCACCAACAAACAAAATCAAACCATTCATCTGTTTGATCTTCTCATTTAAAATAAATTAAATGCTCATAAACTCTTATCTTAGTCATCATCCATTCATTTGAAATTCAAAAATTCACTCCTATCATTATTCATAATATCCTTTGACTTTCTCATTTAAAAGCAATTGTGACTGTTAAAACAACATTAAAGCAATTTTGAATTACGATTTCTCTCCCTCCTATTGTCAAATCCTTTAAATGCAAATGAATATGTGTTTTAATTGTCCATTGGAATATACAAACTCGATATAAATGTGTACTAATGACATTCAAACCGTTTTTGGAAATTATATAACAAAATAATTAATTAACATTGAAAATAGACATGCACATTATGTATCATTATTAGTGATGAATGCCTATGAGGAACACGAAAGGAAATAGTTTAATGGACAATTGACTTATTTCAAGTACTATATATACACACACTAAGATTTGTTTTAGCATAACAACAAAGATATCACCCTTTACATAAGAGGTAGCCATGATGGATAACCAATCTGTCATAAATGTCACAAAATTCCCTATTCATTTTCAAAAAGGTTTTTTTTCCTCAAAAGATGCTATCTTTATCTGCATTTTCGTTTTCATATGAGTTGAGATTTTGCAATTTCTTTTTGGGGTCTTTCTTACGATTTTTGCATTTACAAATATGGCTTTATGGGAATATGAACCAATAGATCCACCTTATATACATCTCTTGAGACTTAAATGACCTACCTATCACGTATAATACCATTCAAAAGAGATATGTTTGATAACATACCTGATTTTGTAAAGCCAATGTTTGTCATATTTGCTATCCTCTGTTCATGTTATGTAGCATTTGTAAGAGAAGAAAATGTTATAAATAAATCATTCCTATCAAGATTGTAAGCCAGACACAAAATTTGTTTGAGTTTTATGTATGATTGCTTTTAATTGATATTGACAGCACCATTGAGCATCAACATCAATCCTAACAATGATAAGTATATCGACACTATGAAATTTATATATAGAACATGCCACACTGAATTTAATACCAATGTTGTATGTTGTTTAATCTTTGTTGTATCAGCTTTATGTAGTTGCTTCTTTCTTTCTTTATTACATTGTTTCTCATATGGATGTTGTGTATCCTACTAAGTCCCGATTTTGCTAATCCTTTTTGCTATTCCTAAATACTATTTTCGAAATCCATTTTAATGTGCTATTTTTTAATACTACAAGTTTTATTGATTACTACACTAATCGTATGTATGGTTACTTGAAACACTAATCATACGTATGATTACTTAAAGTTAGTTGTAAATTTAACCCCTTTGGATCATATCTATATTCGACGAGAGTTTGCAATAATCTCATCAAAATTACATTAGTCAATCATTACTTGAGAAATAATAGTGATGTTTTCAAGTATGTTACAAATTTGGTATGATTCATACGTCGTTGAAGGACATATTAAGGCACATTTTATCGCTATATTGTATATCTAATAAGGATTTGTCTAACATGTGCAACATTGCACATGTTAAAACAATTAAAAGTAAAAAAAATATTCTTAATTAAAAAATTATATATTTAATATAAAATGTACGTTTCAATACAAACTTATTATTTTGTTTAAAAAAATACAAATGTGATTTTTTTAAAACTTCTTAATATGTGTAAATCTGCACATGATGGAAACAATCATCTAATAATCACATTTGTGTTTTTCGATAGACACATACATGACACATGTCAAATATAACTTATTGATCATTATAACAGTCGATAGGACCCGTGCGTCGCACAGGTCGAAAGTCTAGCATTGGTATAATTCTTTGATATTATAATAATTGTCCTCTTTTAAAATAATTGATTGTCCACATTAAATGAAAATTTATGTTATAAAAAAGAGTTTCACTTATGAATTTTATAAAATCAAATTTGTAAATGCATTTGAGATGAAATTTTGAATAATTTCTACCATACTTTTTAAATATAAAAACACGCAAAGAACAATTTTAATTTGTCAATGTTAATGAGTCTTTAATTTCTTTAATATATAATAGGATAGTGTTTATAATCTTAGTTGCTCAACGATAATGAAGCTATTATTCTATCACTTTACATTGCTAAAAAATTTCAATAAATATTTATCATATAAAATTTTACCCACAGAAGTAAAAATTTCTATATCCGTGACTGATATACAAAAGACAATTTAACGATATTTTATCTTTTGTTATAAAAATACCTCATGCAAAATTATACATAAGCGCTATTCATAATCATATTTTATACAATATCAACCAAACCTTATTTATTTTTTAATCCTGAACCAAAAAAAAAAAGTGAGGTTCCAACTTTGCCTTTGTAATCCTGAACATATAACATATCACCATCTCACATCACATCTCGATGGATTAAATTCATCCGGGCTTGGATAATATATAGGATCCATATGAATAGCTCTCGACCATGTTAGCCCTTTCTATTCTTTCAGTATGATATAACCTGAAATATAAATAGTAGATGAGAGTTTTTATCATCCTTTAATGAGAGAAGATACCATTAATAAATAGGAAGATCACATGAGAATCCAGTGTGTGCCATATTAGCTTTTTGAGCAGAGATCAAGCGAATTGAGTATCCAAATTTTTGAGGGAGGCTTCAATATTCTCTCTTGTGGTTTCTTATAAGGTTGTTCTTGTTTGTAGAGGAGGGTTGACTTGAGGTTGTTGCATTGCTTGAGGTGGCTATAAACTGTTGCTACTTCTTCAAGAGAAGTTCAGATGATCTGTACCGCCTGGAGCATAAGGGTTGAAGTAGGGGTTTCTTTGTTGTTTGATGTATGTGCCCATGTACTTCACCTGTTCTTCTTATAACCCCAGGAAGATATGCTCCACTATCACAAACTAGACCGTTGATGACACTCCTCTGAGTTTCTCTGGTTGCTCCACTTGATTCTCTAAATCGTCGTCATCAAAGTGAATTATTTTGGGTGAAGAAATGCTCTTAAAAAGGAATTTTTAGCACTGGTTTGCATTGGATGCATGTGCTTTTTCTTCGGGCGAAAGGCATGGTTTCTATGGACAACACGCATGGGGAAAGGACATAGGGATCTGTGTTTTTTACTTCTGTGAGTGAGGTCCATACGCGGGCCACGCAGATTGGAGGCCATTTTCCCTATATTTCATGCGTTTTTCATCCTTGATATGTGTTTGAGAATTGTGACAGAATTTCTCCTTGTTGATTTGTCTTCAAATCTTCATTGTTCTTGATTCTATAGCTTGCATATTTTCCATGAGGTGTCTTGGTTGTTGAAATTACATTATTTATACCAATATATACTCAAAATACCAACGGAGTTGTCTGGTTAGGTAAGAAAGTGAATTACAACGACTTCAATCAAAACATTACAAAACGTTTCCCAGTCCATGAGTAATTTGCTCAAAAACGTATATAAATTATTAAAATAAATAAGAAAAGACTTGAGAACCTAGCTATAAACATTATATGATGAGGTGTCATTACTAGCTAGAAACGTGGCAAGCAATGTTAGTGTAGTGTGCATAGTTATTCTATGTCTATAAACACTCCATTGTAAAGAATATTGAAAACACATCAAATTGAACAGAGCTTTACATATCTTTTTTATCTTTCCATTATAACTTTTCTTTACTTTAATTTTTATGAATTCTTAGGTAGTCGTTCATCCTTCAACATATACGCTCTTGGAGTAGTTTAGGAAACTACAATAATTGAGAAACAAAGTCCAAATTAGCATACATATCATCCTATCAGTCGAGGAATCCATATATCGGCCAAGTTATCATTACCGTAACTGATCATACCTCTTCTCATGTTGATCACTAAACTTTGCACGACGACAATAAATGGCATGTTCGGCGGAATCATCAAGGTGCCATTCATGTTATTGGTTCCACAACAACGTCAACCATATGTATATGTTTATATGTAGAACAATTTTATTTTTGTAAAACAGAAATTATTACCAATTATATTATATAATAAGCGGTGGATTCTAGGGTGAGGGTTCAACTAAGTCCCTCACCGGTGAACCATTAAAAATATACCATTAGATTAAATCAATGTTCCATGTTTGATGAAAATAAAATTGAAAACATCAATGATTTGTCACATACTATCCCCATCTATGTAACTGCTCTCGTTGCCCTAAAATCTTTTCCATCGAACACCAGTGTGATTGTCACCATTCATGGTTGCACTCTTTCACGGTCTAATTACGGCTTCTTTCCTTCCCTCATATTTAGGGTTGTTTAATTTTTAATTTTAGTAGCAAGTTGAGAATATTCCTATGTTTTGGTTGAAGATTAAACTGAGCTATGACATGGGTTGTTATCATTTCTAAATATTGAAAATTTAATTGTTTATTCCTCCATTTTGTTTTGCCATGACTATCTTGGAATTAAAGGTTTAACATTAAATTTAAATCATTGAGCCGTAGTGAAAAACCTAAAACTTGTGAAATTACACCATTGAAGTAGCATTGGAGAAGAAACACAGATGGGAAAGTGATAGGGAGAATATTGTATGTGAAAATGTGTAAATGCTCTCCTCTTTATTCTCATTAAATCTGGAACATTGATTTAATCTAGTGGTATGCTTTTAATGGTTCACCGGTGAGGAACTTAATTGAACCCTCAACCTAGAATCTACTAAAAAAATATATGAAATTTAAAACAACATACAATTTTTCTTAATTTCAAATCGCATGGGACTAGTATCACAGTTCTTGTGAATCACATCCAAAATTGATTTTATATACATTATGATACACGAATTCAATCGCAATTAAGCATGACGTCAATCTCTGCATATGTCTCGATCAACATTATTATTTATTTTCTTTGAAAGGAATCTCGGTTAACTTTATTATCTTGCCTATTTCAAACATATAATAGATGAAAATATTATTGTAACATAATATTGTTTCACAACTTAAATTGAGATTGAATGAAGAAGTATGTCATGATCCCGATGACCTTTGGAACCATACTTGCATAAATTTTCTCTCAGTAATTTTTTTTTCCTTTTCCATCAAAAGTAGAACTTCTATAATATATGTAGGAGTTGAAGTTTAAACTCGAACAATCTATTTATTTATTTTAAGAAATAAATTTTTAGCCACAGAACTATCGGAAAAAAAAAAATGTTTTACCTTTCTTTTACATCTTTTATGTTCTTATCCATCTCTAAATCTTAAATATATAATTTATCCTAACATCAACCCAACAAAATCATCTAATTGGCCAGAACTTGATATCACTTGTAATCATTAATTTGGCCATATGACTAGTCGATGTTTGCAACAAAAGTATATATATATGGAGAGTTTTCCTGTACACAAGCTTTTCTGTTCACCTTTGGATATATCAACTTATTTGTACTAATTTACATTACGCCCTCAACACTAAATAATATTTCTCCCTATCCATCCATGTCACTTTATCTGATCGGCCTCCATTACGTTCCTCATATGTGTTTGGTGTGAGTTAAATTCTAGGTTTAATTGCACTTTTGAATCCTCTATTTTCACTTTTTTTAGAATTGATTCTCCTATTTTAAAATTTGACAGTTTTGGTCCCTCCATCATATTTTTTAACTATAAAAATGTGATATGATAATTTTTAAATGTTGTGAAATATGATATGAAGATAGAAAAAATCAACATCGATTAAATTGTAACAAAATTCCCTTAAAAACTTCATTTAAAACATTTCATATCATAATATTTTAGACAAAATATGTAATAAAGAGACCGAAATTGTCGAATTTTAAAATAGGGGAACCAATTTTGCAAAATGATGAAAATACGGGGACCAAAACTGTAACTAAGCCTAAATTCTATATTGAATATTACTTTCCTTTGATGTGTTTAGTGTGAATTAAATTTTATATTGAATAGAAGAGTTGAACTTGAACAACATATAAGTGAGATAAATCATAAACTCAATGTCTTAAGGTTTTAAGTGAATATGTGATGCTTAACTCACTTGTGTGGTTGTTTTTAGCCTAATATCACGATTCAATTGAGTGAAACTTCCCCCTTATGATCCATCATTGGTATTGGAGTCCGGTTTAACTTTGTAGGGGAGCAGAAGAGATATATGATGTAGAATCAAGGACGTAGAGTCTCACACTTGAGAGAGATGTTGCAATGCGTTAAATGTGAGTTAAAGTCTCGTATGATTGTTCTTAACTCAATGAATTAAGGCTAAACTGCACTTTTTGCCCCTTAAGTTTCAAAATATTGCGATTTTGGACTCCTATTAAAAAATGGCAATTTTGGCCCCTTTTGTTCCAAAATTGCTGAGAAGATATCATGTATCTTAAAACAGGGGCCATAATCGCAACTTTTGAGAAAATAAGGGGTCAAAAATCATATTTCTCTTATGCTAGGGGGTCAAAAGAGCATATTTCTCTAAACATGAGGGTCACTTTTGCCTTTTTTTTAATAGGGAGCCAAAATTGCAACATTTTAAAACTTAAGAGTCAGTTTAGCAAAGAATTAACTCAACTCAATGAGACTCCTCATAATCCCAGCAACGTCATACTCAAACCATGTCCCTGCCAAGCTTCATGGTAATCCTCACTAAACCACCAAATCCATTTCTCATAGTGGGAATAAAAAAATCCACAGATATTTATTAGTGATGGAGGGTCTAATTCTAGTGGTTTGAACTTTAGTCGACTACTGACTTGTGCAATAATCCACAGATTTCATCACAGATGGTGTATCATGTTTCAAGGAACTTTATTTACTTTATAGTTTCCACTTGCTTCAATTGGCAAGTTGGGTCTTCGATTTACCATCATTCAAACTTCCTCTATTTGAAACAAACAAACATACATGACAACTAAAACAACTATTTCATACCGTGTATGGATAGGAGTATAAAAAAAGGAACTGCAAACATTTTATGAAAATAATATTTTATAGATATTAAAAATTATTAAAGGTAAAATACAAGCATTTGAAACTTTTCAGTTCTCAAAAATCTTACAATGATTTAGTTGGTATATGTTTATTTGATAAATAACATTGTAACCAAGAAACCTTGATAAATTAATTTGTAAATATACCATTAATTAAATTAATTGGATGTTCATTACATAAATAAGTGTTGATTATAAAAAGTTTCTGTAAAAAAAAAAGTGTTGATTATAAAAAGTAAAAAAAAAATAAAATTGATTGGAAAATATTATATACAGTTGACAGCTTTAAACACATGTATATATTTTTCTTTTTAAATAGACGAAATGACAATAATCATTAGAAATTCACAAACACAGGTGGTGGATGTCAATAGAATTGAAAGCATAGTTATTCATTAATGCTGATTTGGTGCAGATTTGTTGGCCATTAAAACAAACAGATTTGTAAATACTTGATTGCAAGTCAAACCAACATATTCTACATTATTGTACGGTTACAATTGTGTAATTATGTATTTATTAAATAGCCTAGTTATAGATAGCAGTTACAATTCCAGCAAAATGGATCACAATTTTGACCCTAATTTCTCTAAGGTTAACATGGTATCAGAGCCTATTGTAGAACTATCGTTGGGCTTCCTGCATCTTTCACACTTCAGGCCCATTGGCTCAGCTGAAGCGTGAGCGGGTGTGTTGCAGCAACCACCCAGTGGATTTAGTCTCACATCGGATAGATAGAATTCTTGAGAAGAGTCTATAAAGAGGAGGCACTCCTTACCTTACATAATTTGTGACATGGTATCAATCTAGGTTTGGATCCAACACTAAGTTTTCTTTTTGTTCCCTTTGTTCCTAGTTTAGTGCCTTTCTCTAAGTTTTCTTGTTATCTCAGTCTCTCAGTTTCCTGCCAAGTCTCATAGCAATTTCTATAGTTTCTTGTTTTTTTCCCTATTGTGATTTTTTTTTCCAACACCATGTCTACATACAAGTTTGACGCTCTTTTTGTTCACCTAAAAGGAAAGAACTATTCTACATGGGCATTCCAGATAGAGATCTTTGTCAAAGGCAAGGAGCTTTGGGATCATGTTGATGGCACTGACCCCACTCCTAACAAAACAACTCACAAGGAGGCACATGCCAAATGGGAGGCCAAAGATGCACATATTATGGCATGGATCATAGGATCTGTTGATCCTAATATTGTTCTCAAACTTAGACCCTTCACCACGACAGCTAAGATGTGGGAATATCTAGAAAAATATTATAGCCAAAATAATGGTGCTCGCAGGTTCCGACTTGAACATGAAATTGCAGTTTTTCAACATGAAAGTCTTTCAAATTTTGAATTCTATTCTCATTTCATGAATCTTTGGGCTGAATATCTGGCATTGTTTATAAAGATTTTCCAGCTGAGGGACAAACTGCAGTCCAACAGTTCATGAGACCACAAAACGAGACTAATTTCTTATGAAATTGAGATCTAATTTTGAGGGCATTCAGACTAATCTCATGAACAAAGCTATTGTCCCTTCCTTGGATGAATGTCTTAATGAATTGCTTCATGAAGAACAATGTGTCCTCACTTAGACAACCATGGATCAAAAGAAATATGCTTCCCTTCCTGTGGCGTATATCGTGCAAGGAAGACCTAGAGGGCGTGACATGAGTAATGTCCAATGTTCTGCTGCAAAGGTCTTGAACATTTTGCTTCCCATTGTCCTAAAAAGTTTTGCAACTACTGCAAACAAGAATGCCACACTATTTAAGAATGTCCAATCTGTCGGTTCCTCTACTTTTGTTGTTTCCGTGGATAAGAATTTGTCTAATTTTGTGCCAACGTTGACACTTGAAATGGTTCAACAAATTATTGTTTCATCCTTTTGTGCTTTAAGTCTTTCAGGTAAAACTTTTTCACCTAGTTCTCTTTGGTATTTTGACTCTAGGGCAACTAATCATATGACCAACAATGTTGTTGCTCTTAAAAATGTCACAAATTATTGTGGTGATTTAAAAGTACATACTACAGATGGAAATAGTTTACCTATCACAACAATCAGTGATACTTCCTCATCTTTCACCGATGCTTATGTTTCTCCCAGTCTAACCAATAATCTTATTTCAGTTGGTTAATTAGTTGACAATGGTTGCAAAGTTAAATTCTCAAATTCTGGCTATTTTGTGCATGATCAACACTTAGGGAAGATGATCGTGAAGGGGCCTAAAGTTGGACGTCTTTTTCCTCTTAATTCAATGTTGTCTTTTTCTTCATTACTGCCTTTTATTTCTTGTAATTCCACAACTTTTAGTTTCCAATTATGGCATAAGCGTCTTGGTCACTCAAACTCAAATATACTTCATGATTTAATAAAATCAGGAGTTCTTGGAAATAAACATTTTCCTTCTCTTAGTGTTGTTCAATTTGATTGCAATTCTTGTAAACTTGGTAAAAGTAAAGTACTACCCTTTCCAATTCATCAATCAAATGTAAATCAACCTTTTAATATGATTCATAGTGATTTATGGGGAACATCACCTGTTATATATCATGCACAATACAAGTACTTTATCACTTTTATTGATGACTATAGTCGTTTCACATGGGTCTATTTTTTGCATTCTAAAGTTGAAGCCTTCGGTACATTTAAATTCTTCCATGCCTTTGTTAAGACTCAATTTTCATCTAAAATTAAAACTTTGCCTTCTTACAATGTGTGTGTGGGGGGGGGGGGGGGGGGCATACA